>ENA-OWLM01000155-OWLM01000155.1-metagenome-genome-assembly--contig:-NODE-155-length-25544-cov-4.656636_pt1 | contig 25544 bp, 27 predicted proteins | sample MGYA00245349_ERZ651102 | MGnify/ENA primary metagenome ERZ651102 (study PRJEB26857, sample SAMEA4031759) | metagenome | biome: human; feature: oral; material: saliva | place: Philippines | collected 2014... | reverse complement strand
TGCACCAAGGCCAGCCCCTGCAGCGGTTCCGTCCTGCCGGGCAACAAGTTCAGCAGCATGAACCTGCGTGGCACTCACAACGCCTGGGGCAACACCCCCATGACCGTCGATGCCAACCGTGTCTGGTCCGCCACCCTCACCCTGACCGGCAACGGTGACGCCACCGGTGCCCAGCGCTTCAAGTTCGACGTCTTCGGCAACTGGACCGAGAACTACGGCGACAACGAAGGGGATGGCATCGCCGACAAGGGCAGCAGCAAGGATATCCTGGTCAGCGGGGCGGGCACCTACCGCATCACCCTGAGCGAGAGCGATCTGCGCTACACGGTCACCCCCCTCACCAGCAACCAGGCACCGGTGGCCGCCCTCTCCCCCAAGACCCTCAGCGTCAAGACGGGCGAGAGCGTGGTGTTCGACGCTTCCACCTCCAGCGATGACGGCGGCGTGGTGAGCTACAGCTGGTCCAGCGGGGGCACCGCCGCCACGGAGACAGTCCGGTTCGATACCCCGGGTACCCATACCGTAACGGTCACCGTGACCGATGCGGAAGGGTTGACCGCCAGTGCCAGCGCCACCGTGACCGTCACCGACGACAACGGCACCTATGCCAGCGTGCTGCCGACCCTGAACTTCCGCGGCACCCCCAATGCCTGGGGATCCCTTGCCATGACGCTGGTCGCCGACAATCAGTGGGAAGCCCTGGTCACCTTCGACGGGCAGACCAACCAGCGCTTCAAGTTCGACGTCAAGGGGGACTGGACCCAGAACTATGGCGACAGCAACAAGGACGGCGTGGCCGAACTGACCGGCAGCGACATCTACACCACGGTCACCGGCCAGTACCGGGTACGCTTCAACGATCAGACCCTGCAATACAGCCTGACCCCGGTGAGCGTCACCTATGCCAAGAATGTCGCCAGCCTCAACATTCGCGGCACCACCAACAGCTGGGGCACCACACCCATGTCACTGGTGGGGGATCACCTCTGGCAGGCCAGCGTCACCTTCACCGGCAGCGGGGATGGCAACGGTGGCCAGCGCTTCAAGTTCGACGTCAAGGGGGACTGGACCCAGAACTACGGCGACACCAACAAGGATGGCGTGGCCGAGCTGGCCGGGGCAGACATCGCCACCGCAGTGGTTGGCGTCTATGTGGTGCGTTTCAATGACCAGACCCTGGCCTACAGCCTGAGCGCACAGTAAGGCTGGACACACGCCCAATGCATTGCAACCAGGCCTCCCGCCATCGGCGGGAGGCCTTTTTCATGGCCCCATGGCACGTTCCCCGCCACCCCATCGACAGGCATACTGATCCTTCATCCCCATGCAGGAGCGCATATGAAACAGTTGAACACCCTCAAGGCCGAGGGACGGATCGAGGAAGCCCGCCAGCACGGCCTGCTGCAACTCATCGAGCACCCGGCCCATGCCGAGCTGCATTACGAAGTGGCCAGTCTGCACGACATGCTCGGGCGCCGAGGCCCAGGCCATCCCGCTCTACCGCAAGGCCATCGAACTGGGGCTTGGCGAGGTGTCGCTGCGCGGGGCCCTGCTTGGACTTGGCAGCTCCTATCGCACCACGGGCCGTCATGCCGAGGCGCTGGCCACCTTCGATGAAGCGCTGGCCCGCTTCCCCGATGCCTCCGAGTTCAAGGTCTTTCGCGCCATGGTCTGTTACAACCTGGGACGCCACAAGGAGGGCATGGAGAGCCTGCTGGCGGAGCTGGCGGCCACGACCACGGATCCCGCGATCGCACCCTATCGGCGCGCCATCGCCCTCTATGCCGAGGCTCTGGACAGGCGCTGGTGACACGCCAGAAACGACAAAGCCGCTCACGAGGAGCGGCTTTGGCTGAAATGTGGTGGCCCCTGCCCGACTTGAACGGGCGACCAATCGATTATGAGTCGACTGCTCTAACCAACTGAGCTAAGGGGCCATGATGCTGGTTTGCGGCGTGGATTAGATTATCTCTATAATATCATTAACTTGCATCATTTCCCTCATATTGCTTGGCCTCAAGTCGTATCTGGTAGCTTCACTCCAAGTACACTTGTAAGTACACTTTGAAAATATCGAAGTGCACTTAGCGAGGTTTGCCATCCAATGCCATTGACTCACAGTGAAGTAAACGCGCTACCCGCGAAAAGGAACCCATATTTTCAGACTGACGACAATCGTACCCGAGGAGAAGGGAGATTAGGGGTACAGGTATTCCCTAGCGGCACAAAGACCCTGACGTTTCGCTATAGGCGAGATGGGAAGTGGGCATTTATACCGCTTGGTAGCTTCCCAAACCTCAGCCTTGCTGATGCCCGCGAAAAGGCCAAGGCGTTTGGCCAGATGATCCGCGATGGCCTAGACCCCAAAGACGAGCTGGCCCGTCAAGCAAAGGAGCGGGAGCAAGAAAAGCGGGAGCGTGAGCAGCAAGGAACCATTGAGCAGTTATTCAAAAGCTATACCGAGCAGATGAAGAAGGACGGGAAGCGCACCCATGAGGCTGTATTGGCGGCTTTGGAGAAAGAAACCTATCCAGTGATCAAACCCACGACCAAAGCCAAGGACGTGACCCCGCACGACATCAAAGTGATCCTGGCGCATATGATTCGCCGTGGTGCTGATACCCAATCCAATCGTGTCAGAAGTTACCTGATGGCGGCGTTTAATTACGGCCTCAAGCATGACAACGACCCCGCCAATTTTATAGATGATGCCAAATTTGGCTTGGTGCTTAATCCGGTGGCTGCCATACCCAAGCAAAAGGCCGCCGAGCGTGTCGGGGAACGCTTTCTGACGTGGGCAGAGGCTCGCAAATTGCTTGATGATATGGAGCAGTCCACTAGCCTAGGCTTGACCCTGCGTAGCCTGATCCGGCTTTGTTTCTTCACGGGTGGCCAGCGTCCCTATGAACTCGCCGCCTCACGCTGGGCAAGTATCGACTGGGAAGCCAAAACCTTGACCATTACCGCCGAGCTTTCCAAGAATGGCCGCCCCCACCTGATCCCGCTCACTGATAGCGCCTTGCGGGTGTTGAGAGAGCAGCAAGCGGCAACGGGGGATAGTCCCTTTATCTTTGCCCACGCCACCAAGCCGAGCGAACCAATGCCGATGGCCTCACTTAGCCAAGCGATTGACCGTTACCGTAAACGCACCGAGATGGCACACTTTATCCCCCGTGATTTCCGCCGAACCTGTAAAACTCTGATGGGCGAGCTGGGCATAGCCAAAGATCTGCGCGACCGCCTACAGAACCACGCCCTGAATGACGTATCCAGTAAACACTATGACCGCTATGAGTATCTTCCAGAAAAGCGGCGAGCCTTGGAGCTATGGGAGCGGCGGTTGTTGGATCTGGCAGCGGATACTGTGATTTCCGTTAACTTCGGGGGGCGTGGGTTATCTTCCTGACGCCAAAGGCGTTACTATGCTGATTAGTTATCGCCATGTTAAGGCAAGTTGCGTTATACAATCGATGGGGCAATGATGGGCTTATTAGAACGAATAGATGCTTATTCACAAAATAACATATTTAAAACGAGGCTTGTTGGAGCTGCTTTATGCTTTTCAATAGCGGCCACGATACTATTTGCCTACTATAAACCTGAGACTATTGAGAGGGGGTATGTTCGGTGCGAATGGTCTGGTAATCCTTGGGGCATAGCATATAAGGGAGAAAACATTAAGGTTTACAAAGATAAGATAACAATGTTCGGCGAAGACCCCATTAGAGACGAGTATGCCCCCAGACACATAATCATCCAAACCAAGGATAACCCATGTGTCATTGAGCATATTAGTAAAGCTCAAGATGCTATGAAAGGACTGCTGCATTAAGACTCTGGAACTGTATGGCACTCTCAACAAACAACAAAGCAGTGAAGCCATACAAAAAAGATGTTCGTTGTTACTGACGGTTGTTTTTAGTCTGAGCCTTGGCTTCATCAACGAACTTCTGATGTTCGCCTAGTGATAGGTACGCCCTTATGGGTATGCTCAAAAGAAAAGCTACCAATATAAAAAGAATGATTTTTAACTTTCTTCCCACCGAATCGTCCTCTGCTACCCAAAGGGGTGTAGTTATCAGTATCCTATAAGCTATCATGAATAATTCACACTTGCTCCAGTATGTTGTAAACGCCTTCGGCAAAGAGTAAAGATACGCCAAAAAGAAGGGAAGAAATCCACACAGTAAGTAGCTAGTAGCCAAGGGCTACAAGGACAGGGGAAGGGGTTTGTCTTTTCTCTCTTTCCTTTAGGCGTCTTCTTTAGCTTGGCCCTGCCGGCCCGAGGCACATATCTCCAGTAATCCTCTATAACGCCTTCGGCACAAGAGGGTGACATTTTGTCACTCCCCCTTGCACTTAGAGCTAGCCCCCAAATTACAAATGGTATCATCCATTACTTCTCAAGTAAGAGAAAGAACCACCTTCAAGCTGACACTGGGTTAGATCCCCTTCCATTCCTCAATTTTGAGGAGTAGAGGAATGAAACAAGAGATTGTCCCCTGCTCCCCACCTGACTATTAAAAATAGTTGTCGTAAAACCACCTATAGCACCAGTATAAGTATATAGAAACTATTGAAATGTAGCCTGCTTAGATAGGTCATTCCTCTATTCTTAATATAAGAGAAAACTTCCCCTTCAGGCTGGCTCTGGGCTGGAGCTTTGTCCTTTCACCAATTTTGGCGAAAGGATACTGTCATTTTTAGGAGTACTTGTGCGTGAAGATTTGAGCTACAAAGAAGTAGCAGAAGAAACCTATGTCTTTGATGCAGAGACAGGAGAGGTTTTTAGGACACCACTTACCGACCATTTAGAATCCGTCCCTTATGCACATATCGGATTACCACAGCATACGGCCTCATTACGCAAGCCCTCTGAGTGCAAGACATTAGAAGAACTAGAAGACGTTTGCACCAATGATGATAAGACACACCAAACAATTGAGTTTGATTCTGGTAAGTTATTCGACATTGTCAAGAGTAAGATCATCGAGTTCGACGGGACTCTTCAATGGAGGGCTATGCAATTAGCTGCTCTAATAAATCAACGCAATGTGGCAATTACAAATACCATTTCTGTATCAAAGGCAATAGGCGTTAGCCCAAGCCATCTGTCCAGAGAATTAGCACCTCTTATCGAAGGTGGATTCATCAAAGTGTTCACACCAAGAGGTCTTAGGGAGAAGACGAGAGTCATTCTATTCAATCCCCATCTTTTCTGGAAGGGTGATTGGGAAAAACGAAACGCAATCAGAAGAAAAGCGCTACTCACTGGGGAGTGGGAGTAAAGCATATGAAACTTCTAATTTTATATCCATTGATAGTTTACTTAACGCACGCACTTTCCATCTTTATCCTCCAATAATAGGTTAAAAACAAATGCAACGATACAACTCAACTCATGAACAATTCAACACTGCCAAAGAGGCGGCCAATGCAGCCTACTTCACTAAGCTGCTAGAGCCAGTGCAAGAGCTATTGGCGTTTGGTTACGGATACAAGGCTTTGGCTTCAGCACTGAATGCGAAAGGTTATCTAACCCAACGAGGTAAGCCCTTCACTCGTGAGAGTGTACGTACCCTCCTCAAGAATCTAGGCGTCCATACTGTTGGAGCGGAAGAAGAATGCAGCAAAGAACAATAACAACGCATTTAGACAAATATGGCCGATGCTGTGCAATTGAGCGTCAGCGAGCAGGAGAGACAGTTTTACTGGCGGGCAGTTTGGAAAATGCTGTAAGCCATAAAGAAATTCCAGAGCCTTACATAAGCTTGGCTATGCGAGAGATTAGCAATACCGTCTCGTCCCAAGGCGTCACGGTTGTAGTTGGCGAGGAGGTTGTTACTTTATGAACCTTTATCATGTCTATTACAACCAACAAGATAGGGCGGTATGCGTAGAGCGCCAAAGCGCAAATGGTATCATCAAGATTATTGCAGGCATCAGGCCGACCAGCCTTTACAGCCGAATGCTAGTCACTGATACCTATACTCTCTCAGAGGCAATAGATGAATCCTTGCTCACCAAGCAAGAGCAATTGAATAAATCGAAAGGGATGCGTTACCAGCGTACCCCCGAGTTAGAGCAAGAAATCAAGCTAGGTTGTTCCCATTCCGTATTACATACCAAATACGGCATCTCTAAACGTACCTATCACCGATTGCGTAACGAGCTTATCAGTGCCACTCCCCCTACCCTGTAGGGTAGTACCTCCCCCCTGTGTCACTTCCTCTCTGCCCCTTGTATATCAAGGCTTAAAACAGCCATTTTTAGCAAAGTAGGACTCTACTATGTGGTGTTTTCTTAACACACGCAAACGGGTTCCTGTAACCCACTGTGACCACTACCGCGATTATTCAAAATTCAAGAACTATGACATTGATGCCCCTTTTACATGGGCACCCAATTCCTTTCGGAGAAACTAAAGATGAATGAACAAATCAAAGACCTGTTTCAAGACGAATCAATTAGTGATGATCAGCTTGCAGCCATCATCCAAGAGGCACAAGGAGACGCCTCTAAGGTGAGTAAGAGCATGAAAGCTCTTGGTATTGGTGCAGGGTCTAAAGAGCACATTGAATACATGCGCTCTCTTAAGACTGACGCCATGCGTAAACATGGTTTCTCAGATCCTATTCAACAAACGGAGTTTACAGGGGATGAATTAGCTAATCCCAATTGGACAACCAAGCAATGGAATCAATGGGAGCGTGCTAGACGTGTGAAAGCTGGTTACAAGCCTAGCCCACTCACCAACAGCCAAGATGCTGCTGACTTCTTCAAGAAACTTAGAGGTGGTTAATGTCTCTCATCAAGACGCCAAAGGCTGCAAATTACAAGTTCGGAGGGCAGGCTGATAAGCCTGTCCGTTTCCATGAATACAAATCAGAAATTACTAGATTCTCTTACAAGGGCATTGTCATTGAGCGTAAAGGCTCTAGCTACCGCATTACGCCACCCAAACTTAAAGGCTTTGATATGGCTTTGTGTGATGGTGTCTATACCGATACTCGTTCGCTACAAGGGGCGCTTGATTTGGCCTTTCTGAATGTTGACAGTGAACGCCAAGAAGAACTAAGGGCGCTGAATATCAACCATCGGTGTCCAGCTTGTAAGGGCGTAACGCTCATTCAGAAGAGAGATTGGCAAGAGGAGCGGATTTCTTGCCCCTTATGCGCTCGACACTCCCACTATTCCTACTATGAAGCCGTGAAAGATGAAGTAATCCGGTGATAGAGGAGAGGTGCTTTACCCTCTGTTCTATGCTCACATAACACAACCACCTAAAAGCTTCCTTGCCACGCTTCCTGTCAGTGGTTCTTCTTCAAGGGTTATTACTACTAGCGAGACTACCATTGTAGGTGGCACTACTCACTTAAGGATATGCTGTATTGAACTGATTGATAAGGGCTAAAAACCAGTAGACGTTATGATGCTGGCTAATTACTATAAGGCGGGATAAACCTATTGCCGAGAAGAAGCGCCATGGATAACATAAAAAACAAGATCTCTAAAGTTAGTGATATTCGCACTCTTGCAAGTAAAATGGGCCTTGAAGAGTTTGGTGAGATAGTTAGCAAGTTCCAAAAGGTGTATGAGGAACTACAGAAGAAAGCGGATGAAGAAAAGGCGCGACAAGAGGCGCTTGTTCGTGAGGTGAATGGAATTGTTGCAGGCATCCCTGAAGGACTGCGTGACGCCGTTGCGGCTCGTTTACAAGGGGAGGCAACTACAAAGCCCACTTACTCAGGAGTGAAGAAACCTCGCACCTTCAAAAAACCCCAAGTCATAGTTGTAGATGGAAAGGAATACGAAATCCAAATGGTAGGAAAGGTGCCTGCCATGATCTCAGAGCTCATGAAGTTAAAAGGATTTGAAACCAAAGACCGCGCAAAGTTTGTTGAGGCGTTTAAGAAGAACCCTTAGCCCATTAGGGCCTTCTGGCCCTTTGACCTATGAAGTTCATCAGCTTCCCAAGCTTACACAAGGTTGCACATATTCAGCTCTGCATAAGGGGCGATTTGTAAAAATTTCTGTGAGATTTTTTCAAGCTGCATTGCATATATATAAGAACCCCCTTACCCCCTGCTCCCCTCCATGCAAATTTCCCCCAGCAAATCGACGATACCTCTCTGCACTCCCCACACAGCTTTTCTTCCTGTCCCCTAAAACCACTGTCATTGTGTCAACACATCACTGGGCAATTGATAGGGCTTGGAATGCCGTCATCATTCCGCCCCTAGCAGTTAGCTAAGTACACTCACAAGTACACTTCAAAACGCCAGAAATAGAAAAGGCGCAGCAGTTACTAACCTGCTACGCCTTGTCTGAAATGTGGTGGCCCCTGCCCGACTTGAACGGGCGACCAATCGATTATGAGTCGACTGCTCTAACCAACTGAGCTAAGGGGCCATGATGCTGGTTTGCGGCGTGGATTATAGGGGATGCGAGATAACCCGTCCATAGTCATATCAACCACTTGGCGAGATTTTGTCCATCTCGACAGGGACTCGGTCATCCCATACGGCGGATAAAACAAAGCCCCGCATGGCGGGGCTTTTTGGCTGCGGCTCCAGGCCGGAGCAGATGGTCGAGGGTTACTCGTCTAGGAAGCTGCGCAGCACTTCCGAGCGGCTCGGGTGGCGCAGTTTGCGCAGGGCCTTGGCTTCGATCTGACGGATACGTTCACGAGTGACGTCGAACTGCTTGCCCACTTCCTCGAGGGTGTGGTCGGTGTTCATGTCGATACCGAAACGCATGCGCAGCACCTTGGCTTCGCGGGCGGTCAGGCCGGCCAGTACTTCGCGGGTCGCGTTGCGCAGGCTCTCGCTGGTGGCCGCATCGGCCGGCAGGGCCAACGTGGTATCTTCGATGAAATCGCCCAAGTGGGAGTCTTCATCATCGCCGATGGGCGTCTCCATGGAGATGGGCTCTTTGGCGATCTTCAATACCTTGCGGATCTTGTCTTCCGGCATGCCCATGCGCATGGCCAGCTCTTCCGGGTTCGGTTCGCGACCCATCTCCTGCAGCATCTGACGGGAGATACGGTTAAGCTTGTTGATGGTCTCGATCATGTGCACCGGGATACGGATGGTACGGGCCTGATCCGCGATGGAGCGGGTGATGGCCTGACGGATCCACCAGGTGGCGTAGGTCGAGAACTTGTAGCCACGACGGTATTCAAACTTGTCGACCGCCTTCATCAAGCCGATGTTGCCTTCCTGGATCAGATCCAGGAACTGCAGACCGCGGTTGGTGTATTTCTTGGCGATGGAGATCACCAGACGCAGGTTGGCCTCGACCATCTCTTTCTTCGCACGGCGGGCCTTGGCCTCACCGATGCTCATGCGACGGTTGATATCCTTGATCTGGGCAATCGACAGGCCTGTCTCTTCTTCGATCTGCTGCAGCTTGCCGATGGAACGCAGGATCTCTTCGTCCATCTCGAGCAGGCGGGGAGACCAGGCCTTGCCGGCCTGCTTCTGGTATTCGAACCAGGCAGTCTCGCACTCATTGTTGGTGAAGGCAGCGACGAAGGTCTTCTTCGGCATCTTGGCCTGTTCAACGCAGAGCTTCATGATGATGCGTTCCTGCACGCGGACACGCTCCATCATCTCCCGCATGTTGTTGACCAAGCGATCGAACTGCTTGGGCATCAGGCGGAATTGACGGAAGACATCGGCCAGCTGGGCGATGGCGTTCTGGGTGTCGTCGTGGGCACGACCATTTTGCTGAATGGAGAGACGAGTCACTTCATACTGGGCGCGCAGTTCACCGAACTTCTCGCGCGCGACTTCCGGATCCGGACCGCCGTCGCCGTCTTCGTCTTCGTCTTCGTCTTCATCTTCGTCCTCATCGGCGAGGTCATCTTCGCTGAGCTCGGAGCCGATGTGGGTGGCGGTCGGCGCCACGTCATCCACTTCGTTCGGGTCGATAAAGCCGGAGATGATGTCGGAGAGGCGCAGTTGCTCGGCTTCATACTTGTCGTACTGCTCGAGCAGATAGGTGATGGCTTCCGGGTACTCGGCCACGGAGCTTTGTACCTGGTTGATCCCGTCTTCGATCCGCTTGGCGATATCGATCTCGCCTTCACGGGTCAACAGTTCGACGGTACCCATTTCCCGCATGTACATGCGGACGGGATCGGTCGTGCGACCAATCTCGGATTCAACAGATGCCAGAGCCTGGGCCGCTGCTTCGGCAGCGTCCTCATCGGCGGTACCACCTTCAGCCATGATAAGGTCATCGGCATCCGGAGCGTTTTCAACCACTTGAATGCCCATATCGTTGATCATCTGGATGATGTCTTCGATCTGGTCTGAATCGACAATGTCTTGCGGGAGGTGATCGTTCACCTCGGCATAAGTCAGGTAGCCCTGTTCTTTACCTTTGGCAACGAGGAGTTTAAGCTGAGACTGCGGGGTTTGCTCCATAGAACTCATCCGGTTGGTGTTGCTAGGTTGCGCGTACAGTGCGCTGCTGCGCAAATAGCCAATTCTAATAGAAAACCGCCAGACATGCTATGTCTGGTTGCGGCGTCGGTCATGAGAAACCCCTGCCCGCAGTGTTGTCGGGGCCAGGTGGTTATAAAGTGTTTGCTTTCAATCCCGTCGATTCGGGCAACGCTATTCATATTGGGACTACTCACTCAAATATCAAGCCCCACTCTCATTTCTTTTCTCAATCTGCACCTCTCTGATCAGCATCATCAGCTCCTGTGTCTCCTCAGAGCTTAGCCCTTCTTGCACCACCTTGGCCTGTAATTCCTCGATGCGTTGCTTCAGGAACAGGTTGATGAAACCGACGAAGGTATCCTGCAATTCTCCCAGAATATCGGGCTCCTGGTCGAGCTTTACCTCTTCAAACAGATCGTGCATCGCCAGCTGGGCCAGAATTTCTCCTTCCTTGGTGCCACGCCAATGCTCCAGCAGGATGCCCGTCGTCACCCCGGGCTGAGTCAGGATCTGCTGGTGCAGCTGCAGCAGGAACCGGATGCCCTGGAGACGCAGATCGGCCAGCTCAGGCATGGCCGGCAACTCGGCGGTGATTGCCGGATATTGCACCATCAGGGCCAACGCCCGGCGCAGCGGGGTCAGTTTGGCCGCCTTGGGCTTGCTCACCTCGGCCTTGGGCTGGCTGCTTCTGGCAAACAACTCGGCGATCCGCTGCTTGTTCTCCCCCCAGCGCATCATGCTGGAGAGGCGGGTGATCAACCCCTCGCGGGTGAAGCCCTCCGGTACGCGGCGTATCAGTTCCGCAGCCTTGTTGGCCACTTCGAACTTGCCCGCCTCGCCCGAGAGGGCGGCATCGCGCCCGAGGCGTTCGAACATGAAGTCGGCAAAGGGCTGGGCCTTGTCCAGCAGAGCTTCGAACCCCTCCTTGCCGATCTGGCGAACCAGGGAATCGGGATCCTCCCCATCCGGCAAAAAGACGAACTTGAGTTCACGGCCATCCTGCAGATGGGACAGCGCGTTATCCAATGCCCGCCAGGCCGCCTCACGACCGGCATTGTCCCCGTCATAGCAGCAGACAACTTCGGCAGTAGTGCGAAACAGGGTGTGGATATGGTCGCTCGTGGTCGCTGTCCCCAGCGCTGCCACCGCATAATCGATGTCGTACTGCCCGAGTGCCACCACATCCATGTAGCCTTCCACCACCAGGATCCGGCGAGGATCCTTGTGTGCCTGTTTGACCTCATAGAGGCCAAACAGCTCCCTCCCCTTGTGGAAGATGGGGGTTTCAGGGGAGTTCAGGTACTTGGGGGTGCCGTCACCCAGCACACGCCCGCCGAAGCCGATGACCCGGCCGCGCTTGTCCCGGATCGGGAACATGATGCGATCGCGAAAACGATCATAGCTGCCGGGGCCGCTGTCGCGGGGGATCAACATGCCACCGGAGATAAGCAGTTGCTCGTGATCCCGGCTGGCACCAAACCGCCGCCTCACCTGGTCCCAGTCGCCCGGGGCATACCCGATGTTGAAGCGCTTGACCACCTCGCCAGTCAGACCCCGGCCTTTCAGATACTCCACCGCCTGCGGCGCGTTCTTGAGATTGCTCTCGTAGAAGCGGGCGATCTGGTTCATCAGCTCGAACAGATCCTTGCTGACGGCTGGCTGGCTATTGCCTGACCCGCCAGAGGTTTGCTCGCGCGGCACCTGCATGCCGTGCAGGCTGGCCAGCTCCTCGATGGCATCGGGAAATTCGAGCCCGTCGTACTCCATGACAAAGCCGATGGCATTGCCGTGGGCACCGCAGCCGAAACAGTGATAGAACTGCTTCTCCTGACTGACGGTAAACGAGGGGCTTTTTTCGTTATGAAAAGGGCAGCAAGCCTGGTAGTTTTTACCGGCTTTCTTCAGCCGCACACGGGAGTCGATCAACTCGACTATGTCTGTGCGCACGAGCAGATCATCGATAAAGGATTGCGGGATCCTGCCTGCCATAACCGTCCTGTTTCATTGCATAGAAAATAAAAAAAGCCGCGCATTCCCAGGGAAGCACGGCTTCTTTGACCAAACAAGAGAGTTGCCTGTTACGCCAAGCGGGTTTTCACCTGCGCACTGACGGCGCCGACATCGGCACGCCCCTGAATTTTCGGCTTCAAGACAGCCATGACCTTGCCCATGTCAGCCATGACGGCAGCCCCGCTTTCGGCGACGGCTTGCTCAATCAGGGCGGCGATCTCGGCTTCGGTCAGCTGTTGTGGCAGGAACTCCTGCAGCACAACGATCTCTGCGGACTCTTTGTCGGCAAGATCCTGGCGACCGGCAGCTTCGAATTGGGTGATGGAATCACGACGCTGTTTGACCATCTTGGTCACAACGGCGAGGATCTCCTGATCACCGAGCTCGACACGGGTGTCAACTTCACGCTGCTTGATCTCGGCCATCAACAAACGGATCGCTCCCAGGCGAGCCTTGTCTTTGGCAAGCATGGCGAGCTTTTGCTGATCCTTGAGTTGATCCTTCAGAGACACGGCACGATCCCTTGATTAGTACAGGCGGATACGACGTGCGTTTTCGCGGGACAGCTTCTTGGCGTGACGCTTGACAGCGGACGCTTTGGCGCGCTTGCGAATGGTAGTCGGCTTCTCGTAGAACTCACGGCTACGAACTTCGGACAGGATACCGGCCTTTTCGCAAGAACGCTTGAAGCGACGCAGAGCAACGTCAAACGGCTCATTTTCACGGACTTTGATTACTGGCATGTGCCTTTCACCTCAGTGATAAATTGTTAGCTGACCTTCAATCGATCAGCATGTCTTAAAATGGTGCGAAATTATACTCTGGACAGGGAATGAAAGTAAACCCGCAGAGATCGCTCTGGTTTAAAAAACCCGCGAAGGTTACCATAGCCGTCTCATTTTAGCAGTGAAATTTTTTAGCAATGCGTGTATTGGGCATAGAGACATCCTGTGACGAAACAGGGATCGCGATCTTCGATGATCAAAAAGGGATCCTTTCCCACCAGTTATACAGCCAGGTCAAGCTGCATGCGGACTACGGCGGCGTCGTTCCCGAGCTTGCCAGCCGGGATCATGTCCGCAAGACGATCCCCTTGATCCAGGCCGCCCTGAAGGAGGCTGGTATCGGCAAGGATGAGATCGACGGCATCGCCTATACCGCAGGTCCGGGTCTGGTGGGTGCCATCCTGGTCGGGGCCACCATAGGCCGCTCCCTGGCCATGGCCTGGGGCAAACCCGCCGTGGCGGTACACCACATGGAAGGCCACCTGCTGGCCCCCATGCTGGAAGAGAAGGCTCCCGAGTTCCCCTTCGTGGCCCTGCTGGTCTCCGGCGGCCACTCCATGCTGGTCAGAGTCGATGGTATCGGCAGCTACCAGCTGCTCGGGGAATCCATCGACGATGCCGCCGGCGAAGCGTTCGACAAGACCGCCAAGCTGATGGGACTGGACTACCCCGGCGGCCCCCTGCTCTCTCGTCTTGCCGAGAAAGGCACCAAGGGACGTTTCACCTTCCCGCGTCCCATGACCGACCGCCCCGGGCTCGACATGAGCTTCTCCGGCCTCAAGACCTTCGCCGCCAACACCATCGCCGCCAATGGTGATGACGAGCAGACCCGTGCCGACATCGCCCGGGCGTTTGAGGATGCCGTGGTCGACACCCTGGCGATCAAGTGCCGCCGTGCCCTGAAGGAGACCGGCCTCAATCGTCTGGTGGTGGCCGGTGGCGTCAGTGCCAACCGTCATCTGCGGGCCCAGCTCGCCGAGCTGATGGAGAGCCTGAACGGTGAAGTCTTCTACCCGCGCACCGAATACTGCACCGACAATGGCGCCATGATCGCCTATGCCGGCATGCAGCGCCTGAAGGCGGGCGTATTCGAACCCCTGGTCGTCAAGGCCGTGCCGCGCTGGCCGCTGGATACGCTGGATCCGGTGTGATCCACAAGATCCTGTTTTAATAAAAAGGGGCCCATGGCCCCTTTTTCGTGTCTGACGGTGCTATCGCCGCTGGCTAGTTGGTTCTAAAGAGTGCCTCGATGGAGAGCCCCTGCCCCAGCAGGATCTCCCGCAGACGGCGCAGCCCTTCCACCTGGATCTGGCGCACCCGCTCGCGGGTCAGACCGATCTCGGCCCCTACGTCCTCCAGGGTCGCCGGTTCATAGCCGAGCAGGCCGAAACGGCGGGCCAGCACCTCGCGCTGCTTGGGGTTAAGCTCTTCCAGCCAGTGCACTATGCTGCTGCGCATGTCATCTTCCTGGGACTCCAGCTCGGGCCCCATGCCGCGCTCGTCGGAGAGCACGTCCAGCAGCGCCTTGTCGCGATCGCCGCCGATAGGGGTATCCACCGAGGTGATCTTCTCGTTGAGCTTGAGCATGCGATTCACGTCGTCGACCGAGCGATCCAGCGCGGAGGCGATGTCCTCGGCGGTCGGCTCATGATCGAGACGATGGGAGAGCTCGCGGGCGGTGCGCAGGTAGACATTCAGCTCTTTGACCACATGGATGGGCAGACGAATGGTGCGGGTCTGATTCATGATGGCCCGCTCTATGGTCTGGCGGATCCACCAGGTGGCATAGGTGGAGAAACGGAAGCCGCGCTCGGGGTCGAACTTTTCGACCGCGCGGATGAGACCGAGGTTGCCCTCTTCGATGAGATCCAGCAGCACCAGGCCGCGGTTGTTGTAGCGCCGGGCAATTTTGACCACCAGGCGCAGGTTGGATTCGATCATGCGCTTGCGCGCCGCTTTGTCGCCGCGCAAGGCACGGCGGGCGTAATAGACTTCCTCTTCAGCCGTGAGCAAGGGGGAGAAACCTATCTCCCCCAGATAGAGCTGGGTGGCGTCCATCACCTTGTTCAGTTCGGGCGCCATCAGTTCATCGGAAATGGTCTCTTCGGCCTCGGCCGCCACCTCCTGAACTTCTTCTGCCTCCTGATCCTCCAGCTCTTCGTCGAACTCTAACTCTGCATCCTGCATTACCAGTTGTTCTTGGCTCATGATATGTCTCCCTGACCTGCACCAGAGTAAGACCTAGCTCTCTGAGTTAACGCTTTGGCAAATAGCCCATCGGGTTGATCGACTTGCCTTTGTACCGGATTTCAAAGTGCAAGCGCACATCCGGCGCATCCGTGCTACCCATATTGGCGATAACTGCTCCGCCCTTGACGTTGTCTCCCTCTTTGACTCTCAGCTCATCATTGTGAGCGTAGGCGGAGAGGTAGTCATCGTTGTGCTTGAGAATGATCAGCTTGCCATAGCCCCTGAGAGCACTGCCCGCGTAGACCACCTTGCCGCCGCTGGCGGCATAGATGGGCTGACCCTTTTGGCCAGAAATGTCGATGCCCTTGTTGCCTTGCTCCGCAACGGAGAAGCCTTCGACGATCCGACCTTTGGTAGGCCAATGCCAGGAGAGTGTTGACGGGGAGCTGACGTTTTTTTGTTCTTTCGCCTGAGCGTATGCTGTTGACGGGGCAGGAGCAATCGTTTTCTGAGCAATAAATGGTGTGGTCGTACCTGCTGGCGCCGTCGCCAGCGGTTTGGGGCCCGTGCTGGTCACGGTCGGGGTAACCGCCGCCACCATCTGGCCGCTGGAGGCCCCCGCAGCCCCCACGTTGAGTACCTGACCCACGTGCAGGTCATAGGGCGCCTGAAGGTTGTTGCGCTGTGCCAGCACCTGATTGGAGACACCGAACTGGCGGCCGATGCTACTCAGGGTATCGCCACGGCGGACCTGATAGCTGCCCGTCCCCGTCACGCTGCCACGACTGACCGGGCTGCCGACACTTGCCACAGCAGTGGGGGCGCTACCATCCAGTCTGAGTTGCTGGCCGGGGTAGATGTTGTAGGGCGGCGTGATGCCATTCATGCTGATCAGCGCATCCACGTCCATGCCCGAGCGGAACGCAATGGAGTAAAGGGTATCCCCTTTGACCACAGTGTAACCGCTGCCCTGAATGCCGGATTTGGCCACCCCTTGACGGACCGGGATGGTCGAGGCGATCTGATCATTGCCCAGGCTGTGTACCGGGGCAGCAGTCTTGCTGGAGGAACAGGCGAGCAGCAGCCATGACAACACGACGACTCCGCTACCTTGCCAAACACGCGAACACATAGTGGATCCTTAACGACTAAACCAGAAATAGGCCGCAACGGCCAAACCAATACAGAGCCAACCGAGCACGTCCACATAGTGCATCAGCTTGCGCTCCATCTTCTCGCCACCCCAGCGCATCAGCCCCGCCACCAGGAAGAAGCGCATGCCACGGCCGATGAGCGAGGTCAGGATGAAGGGCAGCAGTGCCATGTGGAGCAAGCCGGCCGTGACGGTAAACACCTTGTAGGGGATCGGCGTGAAACTGGCAATAAAAATCACCCAGATGCCCCACTGCTCGAACCACTGTTCGGCCAGGGCAATCTTGTCCTCATAACCGACCGAGGCCACCAGCGGCTGGACGACAGGCTCCCACAGGGCATAGCCGAGCAGATAGCCCAGCAGGGCACCCAGCACAGAAAACAGGGTCGCGATCCCGGCATAGTGCCAGGCCCGCTGGGGCTTGCCGAGCGCCATGGGGGCCAGCATCACATCCACCGGGATGGGCCAGAAGATGGACTCGATAAACGCGGTGATGGCAAGGTACCAGGGGGCATGCTTGTGGCGAGCCCACTGCATCACCTGCATATAAAGGCGGGAAAACAACTTCACTCGACATCTCCGTCAATCAGGGGAACAAAACGCACCGGCTCCAGGATCCGGCTGGTCAACTGTGAGCCCGACCGCTCGATCAGCTGCAGGGTCTGCTGGCTATCCCCCACGGGCAACACCAGACGACCGCCATCGGCCAGCTGATCGGTCAGGGCCTTGGGCACCTCGCTCGCCGCCGCCGTCACTAGGATGGCATCGAAAGGCCCCTTGTTCGGCCAGCCCAGCCAGCCGTTGCCATGCTTGGCAGAGACATTGTGCAGATCAAGCTGGCGCAGCCGGCGCCTGGCCTGGAACTGCAGCGATTTGATCCGCTCCACCGTGTAGACATGCTCCACCAGATGGGCCAGCACTGCGGTCTGATAACCGGAGCCCGTCCCGATCTCCAGCACATGGGCCGGATCGTTCTGGATCAGCAGCTCGGTCATGCGCGCCACTATGTAGGGCTGGGAGATGGTCTGGCCATGGCCGATGGGCAGGGCCGTATTGTCCCAGGCCTTGTGGGCCATGGCCTCGTCCACGAACAGTTGCCGCGGCACTTTCGCGATCGCCGCCAGCACGCGGAAATCACGCACATCCTGGGCAATCAGTTGATTCAACAGGCGCTGTACTATCACAACGTCATCCCTGCAGATCCAGCCAGGCACCCAGGCTCGCCAGACTGCTGTAGGCAGTCATGTCGATGGTCAGCGGAGTGATGGAGACATAGCCCTGCTCGATGGCGGCGAAATCCGTACCCTCGCCTGCATCCTGCTGACTGCCCGGAGGGCCGATCCAATAGATGGGCTGACCGCGGGGATCCTCGGTGCAGATCACCGACTCGGCCCGGTGGCGATTGCCAAGGCGCGTCACCCTGATCCCCTTGATCTGATCGAGGGGCAGGTCAGGCACGTTGACGTTGAGGATCTGATCGGCGGGCAGCGGATGCACCATTATGCCCTTCACCAGCAGGGCCGCGTAGTGGGCTGCCGTGGCGAAATGGGTCCGCCCTACCAGCGAGATGGCCAGTGACGGAAAGCCCAGGTGGCGCCCCTCTGTCGCGGCCGCCACGGTACCGGAGTAGATGACATCATCCCCCAGGTTGGCACCGTGGTTGATGCCGGCTACCACCATGTCGGGCTCAGGGCGCACCAGCTCGTTGACCGCCAGATGCACGCAGTCGGTCGGGGTCCCCTTCACCGCATGGTATCCGGTTTCGGCGATGCGGGTGACCCGCAGCGGCACTTCCAGCGTCAAAGAGTGGCTGGCGCCACTGCGGTTGCGATCCGGCGCCACCACGATGACCTCGCCACAGGCCGTCAAGGCCTCGCTGAGGGCGCGAATGCCCTCGGCATGTACTCCATCGTCATTACTGACCAGAATTCGCATCGGTTGGGTTCCTGAAACCGTGATCGGCCTCTTCGGCCTGCATTAACTCGCGTACCACGCTGGTGGCAAAGGCACCGGCCGGCAGGAAGAACGACAGGGTCAGCACCTCCCCTTCCAGCTGCCAGCTCATCTGCTCGGGTTTGAGCAACAGCGGGCGCCTGTCCTGATCCAGCCCGGCCTTCTCCAGCCCGTCACACCAGTCGGCATAGGGTGCCAGCACCCCCTGCTCGAACTCGGCGGCGGCCCCCTGGCTGGCCAGACGGCCCCGACCCCACTGGGGGGCGGTCAGCTGTACGTCGCCGGAGGCAAGGCGTGCCTCCAGCTCGGGGGTCAACACCTCTTCGCTGAAGATGGAGTGGCTGCCCCTCAGCATCACGCAGTCACCGGCCAGCAGCTGGTGTGCCAGCCCCTGCTCGATGCGGGCGCTGACGATGGCATTGAACAGCATGCTGCGGGCGGCGGAGAGGTAGAGGGAGCGCTTGTTGCGATCCTTGATCCGCTTGCCGGCAAACATCGCCTTGGCCGCTTCCAGGTTGTTGCCCTCGCGCCCGAAACGCTGTTCACCGTAATAGTTCGGCACCCCCTGCTCTGCAATAGCCTGCAGGCGGGATTCCAGCCCGTCGGCCTGCTCCAGTCCGGTGAGACGCAGGGTGAAGTGGTTGCCCTTGAGGTAGCCGACCCGCAGCTTCTTGTTGTGACGCTTGCTTTCGAGGATCTGGATGCTGTCGCTCTGGATGACCGACAGATCCGGCTCTGCCTTGCCAGGCAGGTGGATGCCGAACCACTGCTCGGTCACCGCGTGGCGATCCTTGAGGCCCGCCCAGGTCACCGCATTGCGCGCAACCCCGGCCGCATCCGCCAGCAGGCCCGCCACCCAGGCGGTGTTTTCGCCAGTTTTGCGCACCCGGACGAAGATATGCTCCCCCTCGCCACAGGGTTCAAACCCGAGATCTTCATTGACCACGAAGTCGGCGGCCTCGGCCTTGAGGATGCCACGGGCGCTCGGCGCGCCGTGCAGGTAGGCAAGTTGTTCCAGCATTATTGTTTCACCAGTAAGACGACGGCTTCGGTGGCGATCCCTTCCTTGCGCCCCGTAAACCCGAGTTGTTCCGTGGTGGTCGCCTTGACATTCACCCGGTTCAAATCACATTGCAGATCCGCGGCCAGCACGGCGCACATGGCCGCGATATGGGGCGCCATCTTGGGGGCCTGGGCGATGATGGTCACGTCCAGGTTGCCGATGGCATAACCCGCCTTCTGCACCCGTGCAAAGACATCCCGCAGCAGGATGCGGCTGTCGATCCCCTTGAATTCGGCGGCGGTATCCGGGAAGTGGCGGCCGATGTCGCCGGCCCCGATGGCTCCCAGCAGGGCATCGCTCACTGCGTGCAGCACCACGTCGCCATCGGAGTGGGCCAGCAGCCCCTGCTCATAGGGCACTGCCACCCCGCCCAGCATGCAGGGACCGACTCCGCCAAACTTGTGTACGTCAAAACCATGACCGATTCGCATCATGCCCGGTGCCCCCTCATCATGTGGAAACCTTTCCCGTCCAATGTGTATGCCTCAAGACCATGGCCACTGCGGATCATGCCTGCTCCTCTGCGGGTGAATCGGGTCGCGCCGGCTGGCGCGCACACTGTTGCTGTAAAAAGAGCCCGGCCAGGGAGAGATCTTCCGGCCGGGTCACCTTGATGTTGTCGGCACGCCCTTCCACCATCCTGACGGTGAAACCGGCGCGCTCCATGGCCGACGCCTCGTCGGTGATGTCCGCCCCCAGGGCCAGCCCCTCCTCCAGCGCACGCCTGAGCGCAAGGCGGGGGAACATCTGTGGCGTCAGGGCATGCCAGAGCTGTTCGCGATCCACGGTGGCGAGAATGTTGCCCGCCTCGTCGGAACGTTTCATGGTGTCGCGCACCCGGCTGCCGAGGATGGCGCCGTCGCACGCCATGGCGGTGGCGATGAGCCTGTCGAGATCGTCGTGGGTCAGACAGGGACGGGCGGCGTCATGCACCAGTACCCACTCCCCTTGTGCCACATGCAGCCCGTTGAGCACCGAATGGGCACGCTCGCTACCCCCTTCCACCCGCAGCACGCGCGGGTCGGCGGCCACGGCCAGCGTCTCGAACCAGGCATCGTGGGGAGCCAGCGCCACGATCACCCGGGCGATGGCCGGATGGGAGAGCAGGCGCTCCAGGGTGTGCTCCAGGATGCACTTTCCTGCCAGCGACAGATACTGTTTCGGGCAGCTGGCGCCCATGCGGCTGCCGATGCCGGCGGCCGGGACTATCGCGGTCAGTCCGCTCTGGTGATCAGTCATCGTAGGGAACGCCGTCAGGCTCGGTCGCCTGGTCTTTTTCCTTGGGGATGATCCGGTAGAAGGTCTCGCCCTGCTTGATGTAGCCGAGATCGTTGCGCGACAGCTCCTCGATGGCCTCCAGGCCCGAGGTCAAATCGTCGATCTCCCGGTAGATCAGGTTGTTGCGGTCCTTGAGCACCAGGTTGTCCTGCTGCTGCCGCTCGATGGCATTGGAGAGATCCCGATAGTCGGAGAGGCCGTTCTTCCCCAGCCAGAAGTCATATTGCAGCCCTCCCAACAGGAGGAGCAGGATAAGAGTGAGTAGCCGCATGCACTGAGTCTCCTTCAAGCGGCCTAGTTTCCCATATTCGCAGGCAAGACAAAAGAAAGCCTGTGTGCCGGATGGGTTGGTCGGAATAAAAAACACGGGACTCGTTCATGGAGGAGGCGGATACGAAAAAGCCCCGCCAGATGGCGGGGCTTTGGGAGGCTCGGAAGCAGGCGAAAATTAAGCCTGGTTCTTCACTTCTTTCAGACCGCGGAACGGAGCCTTGGCACCCAGGGCTTCTTCGATACGGATCAGCTGGTTGTACTTGGCAACACGGTCAGAACGGCTCATGGAACCGGTCTTGATCTGGCCAGCAGCGGTACCCACGGCCAGGTCGGCGATGGTCGCGTCTTCGGTCTCACCGGAGCGGTGGGAGATGACGGCAGTGTAGCCAGCGTCCTTGGCCATTTTGATGGCAGCCAGGGTTTCGGTCAGGGAACCGATCTGGTTGAACTTGATCAGGATGGAGTTGGCGATGCCGTTGTCGATACCGCGCTTCAGGATCTTGGTGTTGGTTACGAACAGGTCGTCACCCACGATCTGGATTTTCTTGCCCAGTTCGGCAGTCTGGTAGGCGAAGCCTTCCCAGTCGGATTCGTCCAGGCCATCTTCGATGGAGACGATCGGGAACTTCTCGGTCAGGTCAGCCAGGAAGTCGGAGAAACCGTTGGAGGTGAAGACACGGCCTTCGCCCTTCAGGTTGTACTCTTTCTTCTCTGCGTCGTAGAACTCGGAAGCAGCGCAGTCCATGGCCAGGGTCACGTCGGTGCCCAGCTTGTAACCGGCAGCGGCAACGGCTTCGGCGATCACTTCCAGCGCTTCGGCGTTGGATTTCAGGTTCGGAGCGAAACCACCTTCGTCACCGACGGCAGTGTTGTAGCCCTTGGACTTCAGCACTTTGGCCAGGTTGTGGAACACTTCTGCGCCCATGCGGACGGCTTCTTTCAGGGTCTTGGCGCCAACCGGCTGGATCATGAACTCCTGGATGTCGACGTTGTTGTCGGCGTGCTCACCACCGTTGATGATGTTCATCATGGGCAGCGGCATGGAGTAGACACCCGGGGTGCCGTTCAGCTCGGCGATGTGGGCGTACAGCGGCATGCCCTTGGCAGCAGCAGCAGCCTTGGCGTTGGCCAGGGAAACAGCCAGGATGGCGTTGGCGCCGAACTTGGATTTGTTCTCGGTACCGTCGAGGTCGATCATGATCTGGTCGACAGTGGCCTGGTCCTTGGCATCTTTACCCAGCAGAGCCTGGGCGATCGGGCCGTTGACGGCTTCGATGGCTTTCAGCACGCCTTTACCCAGGAAACGGCTCTTGTCGCCGTCACGCAGTTCCAGCGCTTCGCGGGAACCGGTGGACGCGCCAGACGGAGCGGCTGCCATACCAACAAAACCACCTTCCAGGTGAACTTCGGCCTCAACGGTCGGGTTACCACGGGAGTCGATGATTTCACGACCGATCACTTTAACGATCTTGGACATGTGTATTTCCTCAGGTTTCGTAAAAAAACAACAAAAATATGCCAAAAAAAGCGGCTGTGGCACAGAGCCCCAACCGCATTTATTTTCAATTACTTCAAATTACGCTTCTGATACTCGCCCGCCGCCTTCACAAAACCGGCGAACAGGGCGTGGCCATCACGAGGAGTCGAGGTGAACTCCGGGTGGAACTGCGCGGCCACGAACCAGGGGTGATCCGGGATCTCGATGATTTCCACCAGCTTCTTGTCGGCGGAGAGACCGGTCACTTTCAGGCCTGCTGCCTCGATCTGCGGCAGCAGCTTGTTGTTCACTTCATAACGGTGGCGGTGACGCTCGTAAATGGTCGGGCTGCCGTACATCTGGCGCACCTTGGAGTCTTCCACCAGGTGGCAGAGCTGGGAACCCAGACGCATGGTGCCGCCCAGATCGGACTTCTCGGTCCGGGTCTCGACGTTGCCTTCATCATCCACCCACTCGGTGATGAGACCGACCACGGGGTACGGGCTGTCTTTCTTGAACTCGGAGGAGTGAGCCCCTTCCATGCCCGCCACGTTGCGGGCGTATTCGATCAGCGCGACCTGCATGCCGAGGCAGATGCCGAGGTACGGGATCTTGTTCTCACGGGCATACTTGGCGGCCAGGATCTTGCCTTCTACGCCGCGCTCGCCGAAGCCGCCCGGCACCAGGATGGCATCCAGACCTTCCAGCAGCTCGGCGCCACGAGTCTCGATGTCCTGGGAGTCGATGTACTTGATGTTGACGGAGAGACGGGTCTTCAGACCGCCGTGCTTGAGCGCCTCGTTGACGGACTTGTAGGCGTCCGGCAGGGAGACATACTTGCCCACCATGCCGATGGTCACTTCCGCAGTCGGGTTGGCCTCTTCATAGATAACCTGTTCCCACTCGGCCAGATCCGCTTCCTTGCACTCGATGCCGAAGCGCTCGGTGATGTAGCCGTCCAGACCCTGGGACTTCAGCAGCGCCGGGATCTTGTAGATGGAGTCGACGTCCTTCATGGAGATGACGGCGCGCTCGGGCACGTTGCAGAACAGGGCGATCTTGGCACGCTCGTTGGCCGGAATGGCACGGTCGGAACGGCAGATCAGCACGTCCGGCTGGATACCGATGGAGAGCAGCTCCTTCACGGAGTGCTGGGTCGGCTTGGTCTTCACCTCGCCGGCGGCGGCCAGGTAAGGAACCAGGGTCAGGTGCATGAACATGGCATTGTTGCGACCCACGATGGCCGCCAGCTGACGAATGGCCTCGAGGAACGGCAGGGACTCGATATCACCCACGGTACCGCCCACTTCGACGATGGCAACCTGATGGCCTTCGGCACCGGCGATCACCCGCTCCTTGATGGCGTTGGTGATGTGCGGGATCACCTGAATGGTGGCGCCCAGGTAGTCACCACGACGCTCCTTGCGCAGCACGTCGGCATAGATGCGACCGGTGGTGAAGTTGTTGCGGCGGGTCATCTTGGTGCGGATGAAACGCTCGTAGTGGCCCAAATCCAGATCGGTCTCGGCCCCGTCCTCGGTTACGAACACTTCACCATGCTGGGTCGGGCTCATGGTGCCCGGATCCACGTTGATATAGGGGTCCAGTTTCATGATGGTCACATCCAGACCACGGGCTTCCAGAATGGCTGCCAGAGAAGCTGCGGCAATGCCTTTGCCGAGGGATGAAACAACGCCACCAGTCACAAAAATATATTTGGTCGTCATGCTGAACCTGAAAGAAGTTTAGGGAATTTTAAGGGGTGCTTCGGGGATGAAGCAGGACGGGGAAACAGTATACCAAAACCCCCACTCCCAAACAATGAACAAAAATCTATCAGGCTCGCCGCCCCCCCGTCTTGCGCCAAATCAACTTTGCTCGGTTTCTTTGGCTCAATCCCGGATGAAACCCAGTATCTTCGGGGGCAACCCGCCCTTCTCAGCACTCAACTCTGTTCGGTTTCCTTGGCCCGCCCCCAGGCGTCATCAAGCTTCTCCAGGGTACAGTCGGTCATTTTCAGCCCCTCCGCGGCGATAAACTGCTCAACCTGACGAAAACGTCGCTCGAACTTGGCATTGGCGCCCCGCAGCACCTGCTCGGGATCCTTGCCCAGGTGGCGAACCAGGTTAACGGTGGCAAACAGCAGATCGCCGAGCTCGTCGCTCACCCGCGCCTCGTCCACGTCGACCATCAGCGCCTCTTCCATCACCTCCTCGATCTCCTCGTGGATCTTGTCCACCACGGGGCCCAGGGTCTTCCAGTCGAAACCGACAGTGGCGCAGCGCTTCTGGATCTTGGCGGCCCGGGTCAGGGCCGGCAGCGAGAGGGGGATGTCGTCGAGCACGCTCTCTTTGTCGAGCGCCGCCCGCTCCTTGGCCTTCTCCGCCTCCCAGTTCACCTTGACCGCCTGCTCATCGTTGAGGTCGGCATCGGAGAACACGTGAGGGTGGCGGCGGATCAGCTTTTCGCTCACCGCATCGACGATGTCGGCAAAGTCGAACATCCCCTGCTCCTTGCCAAGCTGGGCATAGAAGACCACCTGGAACAGCAGATCGCCGAGCTCCCCCTTCAGCCCCTGCCAGTCCTCGGTCTCGATGGCATCGGCCACCTCATAGGCCTCCTCCAGGGTGTGGGGCACTATGGTCTGGAAGCTCTGCTTGAGATCCCAGGGGCAACCCCCTTGCGGATCCCGCAGGCGAGCCATGATGTCGAGCAATTGAGAGAGGTCGTAACGTTGAGACATGGGATGTTCGCTTTTATTGATGCTATCGGGGAAAACAGTGACCGACCTGGCGGTCGGTCACGGGGGCGGGGTCGGGGAAGACGCGTGTGATTACGTTTAGAATTGCGCATATGCTGGAAAGCGGGATTCCTCAGTCGCAGATTTTGGCGTTGACCTTTACGAACA
>ENA-OWLM01000154-OWLM01000154.1-metagenome-genome-assembly--contig:-NODE-154-length-25668-cov-4.054777_pt1 | contig 25668 bp, 25 predicted proteins | sample MGYA00245349_ERZ651102 | MGnify/ENA primary metagenome ERZ651102 (study PRJEB26857, sample SAMEA4031759) | metagenome | biome: human; feature: oral; material: saliva | place: Philippines | collected 2014... | reverse complement strand
GGGTGAGCGGCGTGGTACAGGTTGCCGAGCACCTGGGGGCGGAATCCTTCGTCTACATGGACGTGGGTGGCCACGACTTCACCGTCAAGGCGAGCTCCGACGTGGACGTGGCCACCGGCCAGGAGTACAGCGTCGGCATCCCGGCCGAGGCCTGCTACCTGTTCGATGCCAAGGAGCAGGCGTTCCCGCGCACGGCCAAATATATCCGCACCTGATCGGGATCAGGATGCCGGGGTTTTCCCTTCTTCACGTTCAATGCCTTTTGCCGGTCGCAAGACCGGCTTTTTATTGCCTGTCCTCCAGGATGCCCATCGCGCGGTGCGCCATCATGCCCCCTCCTGTCGGCGGGCCCAGCCTTGCAGAAAGTCGAGCAGGGGCTGGTGGCTGTATGCCAGGTTGCACCTCAGCCAGGGCGTGGGCGGAGCATCGACCCGAAACTGGCTGCCCGGGGCCAGCAGCAGCCCCTCGGCCAATGCGGCCTCGCTAAGGGGTAGGGCATCCTGATGGGGTGCCGGCAGCCTGACCCAGGAGAAGAGCCCGCCCTGGGGAGGACAGAAACTCTGCCAGTGGATCCGCTCCAGCCCCTGTTGCCAGCGTTCTCCGGCCCGTATCAGCCTATCCCGCAGCCGCTGCTGCTCTTTCGGGGTGTCGGGATCTTTAAGCATCCGCAGCACCAGGCGTTCCGCCAGCTCGGAGGAGGCGATGGCGTTCATCACCTTGTAGCGCAGCAGGCGGTCGGTACGCTCTGCACTTGCCAGCAGATAACCCACTCTCAGGCCCGGTGCCAGTGCCTTGGCAAAGCTGCCGATGTAGATGATGTGCTCCAGACCCGCCAGCGCCGCCAGGGTCGGGGTGGCGCTCTGGGTCAGGGCTGCGCTCACGTCGTCCTCGACGATCAGGCAGTGGTGCTGCGCCGTGAGCTGCAAGACCCGGAACGCGGTGGCGGCCGAGTAGCTGGCGCCGGTGGGATTGTGCTGGCGCGGGTTGGTGAAGAAGGCCTTGGGGCGTGCCAGGTGCAGCTGCTCGGCCAGCGCGGTGCAATCGGGGCCCTGGGGCGTCCAGGGGACGCCAATCACCCTCATGCCGGCGTGTTGCAGCAGGGCGATGAGGTTGCAGTAGCCCGGATCGTCCACCAGCACGGTGTCGCCAGCGCGAAGTTCCGATTGCACCACCAGCGCCAGGGCCTGGCTGGCCCCCTGGGTCAGCAACACCCCCTGCGGATCCACCGGGATGCCGAGCGCCTCGTGGTGTTGCCAGAGGTGCTGGCGCAGCGGCTGCCAGCCCGCCGAGTGGCCGTAGGCGATGCCGCCGTCGGCCTCTCGCCCCTGCTGGCGCAGGGCGCGTTGCAGGATCTGGGTCGGGTACCACTGGCTGGGCAGCCAGCCACAGCCAGGCTGCACCACCTCGGGGCCCGGGGTGATCCTGTGGTCGGTCAGCCAGCGGGCATCGGGGACGGGGGGTGGTGCCATGGGCAGGGCCAGCGGCGTGCGGGCCACATAGTAGCCATCCCCCCGTCTGGCGAGGATCACCCCCTGCTGTACCAGCCGGCTGTAACTGTCGGCAACGGTGAAGGTGCTGATGCCAAGGGTGGTGGCGAGCTGGCGTACCGAGGGCAGGCGCTGGCCGGGCGCAAGCTGGTGCCCGGCGATGGCCTGCCGGATGGCGTGCATCACCTGCTGGATCAGGGAGCCCTGGGTCGCGTCGAGGGAGAGGGAGGGCATACTGTAGTGGCTCTTTGACCTGTACGGTTTGGACGGTTGTTAATGGATTGTATATGTAACGTATAGGGCAAATGCAATAGTGTCGAGCCATCTACCCAGAGGAGTGACACCATGAAACGAGCCCTGTTATTACTCACCGGCCTGCTGTTTGCCCAGTCCGTTCTGGCCGCCCCCGTCCTTCGCATCGCGACCGACGGGACCTTCCCGCCCTACAGCACGGTCAATCCGGACGGTTCGCTGGCCGGGTTCGATGTCGATATCGCCAATGCGCTGTGCGCCGAGATGAAGGTGACCTGCGAGCTGAGGCAATACGACTTCGACGGCATGATAGCCGGGCTCAAGGCCAGAAAATTCGACATGATCGTCGCCTCCATGGCGATCACCGAGGAGCGCCTGCGCCAGATAGCCTTCAGCGACAAGTACCAGGGGGGTTACTCCCGTTTCATGGGGCCTCGGGAGACGACCCTGAGCGGTGAGCCCGCCGCCATGGTCGGCAAGCGGATCGGCGTGCAGCTTGGCTCCATCCAGGAGAACTATGCCAAGGATGTCTATGGCAAGGCGGGGGCCGAGGTGCGTACCTATGGTTCGGCAGAGCAGGCCTGGCTGGATCTGATGGCGGGTCGGCTGGATGCCATCGTGGTGGAAATCGGCGTCGGCATGGAGTTCAAGAAGCGGGAAGGGGCGGCCGGGTTCGACTTTTTCGGCCCCAGGATGAATGACCCCGCCTACTTCGGCACCGGCTCAGGTATCGCGGTGCGCAAGCAGGACGCCCGGTTGCTGGGGGAGGTCAACAAGGCGCTCGGTACCCTGCTGGCCAACGGCACCTACAAGCAGATCAACGACAAGTACTTCGATTACGACCAGTACGAATAAGGGGGCGAAATGCACGAACTCAAGCTCCCCCTGCCCGGCGGCACGCCGGGTAGTCAACGGGTATTGCAGGCCTGGGAATTTGGCAGCCATGGGCCCCTTGCCTATCTGCAGGCGGGTCTGCATGCCGACGAGTTGCCCGGGGTGCTGGCCCTGCATCGCCTGCGCCGGCATCTGATGGCCCTGGAGCAGCAGGGAGCCCTGCTGGGACGCATCCGTCTGGTGCCCCAGGCCAATCCCATCGGTCTGTCCCAGTGGCACCTGGGGTTGCATCAGGGGCGCTTCCTGGCCGCCACCGGGCAGAACTTCAACCGGGGATATCCCCTGCTGGTGGCGAAGGGGGAGGCGATCCCGCCCCACCTGACGGCGCGGGAACTGCTGCTGGCCAGGCTGGCCGAACGGCGTCCCCGCGGCGAACTGGCGTGGCTGCAGCACACCCTGTTTGGCTGGGCGCTGGAGGCCGAGCTGGTGCTGGACATCCATTGCGACAGCGACGCCCTGCTACACCTCTATGGCCACGCTCGCCAGCGCAGCCAGGTAGAGTGCCTCGGGGCCTGTCTCGGGGCCGGGGTAATGCTGCTCAGCGAGCAGGCGGGGGGCATGTCCTTCGATGATGCCCTGTTGCAGAACTGGTATGCCCTGATGGAGGGGCCGCGAGTACCTGTCGCGGTGACGGTGGAGCTGAGGGGGCAGCAGGATGTGGCCGAACATCTGGCCGAGCAGGATGCCCGGCGGCTGCTGGCCTGCCTGCAGGAGCGGGGCTGGATTGACCCTGAGTTCAGCGCGCCTGTCGATCACTTCGCGGCGATCGAAGGCGTGGTGACGCCACTCTCGGCCGTGGAGGTGATCCCGGCTCCGGCGGCGGGGATCCTGAGCTACGAGGTCGCACCCGGGGATCGGGTACTGGCGGGGCAGCGGGTAGGCTGGCTGACGGATGCACAGACCGGGGAGCGCATTGCGCTCAGCGCACATCACGGTGGCCTCTGTTACGCCAGGGTGCTCAACCGGCTGGCCTGCGCCGGGGATGAGGTGATCTTCCTGGCCGGTGAGGTGCCCCACCGGGAAGGAGACTTGCTGGGTCTGTGAATCGCCGGCAGAGACATTGGGTCAGATTGGCTGGCCAGCCAGAGCGGCGGGCCAGGCCGGTGTTTCTCAGTGAGCGTCCTTGGTGTCGAACTCGGCGGTGACGTCCGGCACGAAGTGCTGGCTGGAGAGCGGCGGGCGCTCGTAGCCCTCGGTCTTGATGGGGGGCAGCTTGATGGGTTCGTAGTGGATCGCCTCGTAGGGCACCTTGCCCAGCAGGTGGGAGATGCAGTTGAGGCGGGCACGGCGCTTGTCGTCGGCTTCCACCACGAACCAGGGGCAGTCCTCGGTGTCCGTGTAGGTGAACATGTCGTCCTTGGCGCGGGAGTACTCTACCCAGCGCGAGCGGGACTGCAGGTCCATGGGGCTGAACTTCCAGCGCTTGATGGGGGTGTTGATGCGCTCCTTGAAGCGCTTCTCCTGCTCCTCGTCACTGACCGAGAACCAGTACTTGATGAGGGTGATGCCGGAGCGGGTCAGCATCCGCTCGAACTCGGGGCAGGCACGCAGGAACTCGCGGTACTCCCCGTCGGTGCAAAAGCCCATCACTCGCTCGACTCCGGCCCGGTTGTACCAGGAGCGGTCGAACAGCACCATCTCCCCGGCGGCGGGCAGGTGGGCCACGTAGCGCTGGAAATACCACTGGGTACGCTCCCTGTCCGACGGTGCGGGCAGGGCGGTGACCCGGCAGACCCGGGGGTTGAGGGGCTCGGTGATCGCCTTGATGACGCCCCCCTTGCCAGCGGCGTCCCGCCCCTCGAACAACACCACGACTTTAAGCCCCTCCTGCTTGACCCACTCCTGCAACTTGACCAGCTCCTCCTGCAGGTGGCCGAGGTGATGCTCATAGGTCTTCTTGTCCAGACGGGGGCGTTTCTTGCTCTTTTCCTTGGCCATCTGCCTCTCCTTGATGAGTCCTCTTCTGAGTCACCCCAGCTTGCACCAGGCAGGCACCACTGCCAAGAGGGGCGTGATACACTGCCGCTCCGTCAGCCGCTGGCAACAGAAAACAGATGAAGCCATTGATGGTGAGTCGCACGGCCGTCTCATCACAGTTGGCAACAGGAGAAAACATGAAGCAGTTTATGGAGATAGCGGGCCGCCGCATGGCCTATCTGGACGAGGGGCAAGGCCCGGCGCTGCTGTTTGGTCACAGCTACCTGTGGGACAGCGCCATGTGGGCGCCCCAGATCGAGGCTCTCAAGGGGCAGTACCGCTGCATCGTGCCCGAGCTCTGGGGGCACGGGGATTCCGACGCGCTGCCCGAGGGGCCCTGCACCCTGGCGACCCTGGCCCGGGATCACCTGGCGCTGCTCGACGCCCTCGGCATCCAGGAGTGCGTGCTGGTGGGGCTCTCCATCGGCGGCATGTGGGGCGTGGAGCTCGCGCGCATGGCGCCTGAGCGCCTCAAGGGCCTGGTGCTGATGGACAGCTTCGTCGGCCTCGAGCCCCAGATCACCTGCGAGCGCTACCTCGGCATGCTGGCCATGATCGAGCAGCTCGGCGCCGTGCCTGCGCCCATCGCCGAACAGGTGGCGCCGCTCTTCTTCGCCAATGCGCCGGACGCAGCTCTGATGGCCGATTTCAAGGCCCGCTTGGCGCAATGGCCTGCCGACAAGGTGGCGAGCCTGGTGGCGGTAGGGCGCAGCTTCGTGACCCGGGAGGATCGCATCGACTGGCTCGAAGAGATGACGCTGCCCGCGCTTGTGATGACGGGGTGCGAGGACAAGGCCAGGCCGGTGCTGGAGGGCTATCTGATGGCCGAGGTGCTGGGTTGCCCGTTCAGGGAGATCCCGGCCGCAGGCCACATCTCGACCCTGGAGAATCCCGCCTTCGTCAACACCGCGCTGGGGGCGTTTCTGGCCGGGCTGTGAGGGAGACGTCTTGCCGGATAGCAAAGAAGGGAGCCATGGGCTCCCTTCCTGTTGCTGATGCCTGCTGACGACAGTGCCGGCTTACCAGATATAACCGACTCCGACGCCGGCATAGAGCTCGCCATCGTGCTGGACGATGGGGCTGTTCGCGGTGTCGTTGTCGTACAGCTCGTAGTTGGCGGCAAACATGCCGATCCAGTGGGGGGTGAAGCGGTAGCTGGTGATGATGGCGGCCATGGGGGAGAAGGTGGTGCCGGTGTCCCACTCGGGACGCTGTGCCCTGGCTTCGTTCCCGGAGACGCCGCCGAAGTAGTAGTTCGCCATCTTGTCACTGCGGATCATCACCCCCATGCCGGGCATGATGAGCAGCTTGTCGCGAATGATGGGGAAGTCGGCCCACAGCAGCCACTCCTGGCCCTTGCTGGTGCCGGTCACGTCCGTGCTGAGGCGGGTGCTGAGCAGGGCGTAGGGGGTGATGAGGCTGGCACCGACGCCCCCCTCCAGCTCCCATTCGCGCTTCTCCATGCCGGCCAGCTCGGGAGCATCGTCGGGATCCAGGTTGCCGAAGCGGACCCGGCCAAAGCCGTAGGCGGCGAAGCTGTCATCCTTGTGAAAGTAGTAGCGAGCCCTGTCCCCGAGGAACATGAACTGATCGCCGAAGTAGACGGCACCGGGCAGGACCAGGGCGGTGTCATCCTGCCCCTGGTAGCGGGCATCCCCACCGATGACGGCGCCCCCCAGTACCAGCCCCTTGGGCACCGGACTGGTCGGGCTGTCCTGCACGAAGATGTCGAGGGATCCGAGATCGATCTCGGCCCGGACGGGGGATGAGAGCAGCAGTGCCAGAAGGGCACCAAGAGAGGCATGACGCAGGGCCGGGGCTGGGAGCATGGCAACATCCTTATTGGTCGCTGACCTGAACAGTGATGACTGAATATGGTGGCGTAGCCAGTTAAGCCGATTTTTGTTTTGGATTCAAACCGATAGAGCAAAAAGAGTACACTGCGCCCGGAGTGGTCGTCGTTCGGGGCTTTCATGGCGGGCGTGGACGGCCTCCCCGCACGGGGATGGGCCACCACCAGTAGGGGCGAAGTCCGGCTTCGCCCCTTGCCGTGGCGTCGTCAGGGGGCGGGGCGGGGGAGATCTTCCCGCTTGGGCCAGGCGTTGAGCACCGCCTTGACCAGGGTCGCCAGGGGAATGGCGAAGAAGACCCCCCAGAAGCCCCACAGGCCGCCAAACACCAGGACGGCGATGATGATGGCCACCGGGTGCAGGTTGACCGCCTCGGAGAAGAGCAGAGGTACCAGCAGGTTGCCGTCCAGGGCCTGGATGACCAGATAGGCCACCATCAGCCAGGCGAAGTCGGGGGTCAGGCCCCACTGGAACAGGGCCACCATGGCGACGGGCACGGTCACCGCCACCGCCCCTATGTAGGGGATGAGCACGGAGAAGCCGACCGCCACCGCCAGCAGCACGGAGTAGCGCAGCCCCATCAGGGCGAAGGGGATGTAGGTGGCCACACCGACGATGAGGATCTCGATCACCTTGCCGCGGATATAGTTGATGATCTGGTCGTTCATCTCCACCCAGACCCGGTTGACCAGGGTGCGGTTGCGGGGCAGGAAGCGGCGCAGACCGGCCATCAGCACCTGCTTGTCCTTGAGCATGAAGAAGACCATCAGGGGCACCAGGATGGCGTAGATGAGGATGGCTACCACGTTGATAAGGGAGCTCAAAGAGGCGCTCACCAGCTGTTCGCCACCGGTCAGGATGCGCTGGCGGATGTTGTCGATGATGGTCTCGACCAGGCTGACGTCGATGATCTCGGGGTATTTTTCCGGCAGGGTGCGCACATAGTCCTGGGCATGGGCCAGCATGGCGGGCGCCTCCTTGGCCAGGTTGACCCCTTGGCTCACCAGCGTCGGGATGAGCCCCAGCAGCAGCGTGGCCGTCACCGCGATGAACAGCAGCAGCACCAGGCTGGTGGCCAGGGTGCGGGAGAGACCGGTGCGTTGCAGGCGGCTGACCGGCCACTCCAGCAGATAGGCCATCACCAGCGCCACCAGAAGCGGTGCCAGCAGATCGCCAAACAGCCAGATGACGGCAAAGCAGAACACCAGCAGCAGGAAGAGGGTGACGGCGTCAGGGTCGGAAAAACGGGTCTGATACCAGCGCTTCAATACATCTAACATCGAGGCTTCCTTGAATGACGGGTCAGGACGAGGGCGGCCTCATGGCAACCTCGAGCCGCAGGGAGAGACGGGTGGGGGACTCCTCCAGCGGCTGGACGCTGTGGCCCTGGCGGCGCAGATAGGCAGGAATGTCTTGCCTTGAGCCGGGATCCGCCAGAAGAATGAGCAGAGACTGACCGGGCCGAGCCTGGCGCAACCAGAGCTTGAGCCGAATGAGCGGCTCGGGACAACGCCAGGGGGTCAGGTCGAGCTGTTCCATGAGATTTCCATCGCGTGGGTGGTCGTCATTATGGCCGTGATGGCAGGATGAAACAACGCTTGTGGGCCTTGAATGGCAAGGGTATTCTGCCGATGCCCGCTGGGGTCTGATTGGAGATAGAGATAACGTGGCACGTTTTTCCCCCCTGATAGCATCGCTTCCCCTGCTGGTCACCCTGATGGGCGCGACCTTCCATGCCCAGGGGAGCAACCAGTTGCCCGACATCGGTACCGCCGGCGTCGCCGCCCTCCCCATCGAGCAGGAGGTGCGCTATGGCAACGCCTTCATGCGCTTTGCCCGGGCCGGGCTGCCCATCATCGATGATCCCGTGCTGAACGAGTACATCGACGATCTGGGCCAGCGGTTGCTGACCAATGCCGACGGGGTGCGCTTCCCGTTCACCTTCTTCCTCATCAACGATCCCAGCATCAACGCGGCCGCCTTCCTCGGTGGCCGGGTCAAGGTGCACACCGGCCTCTTCCTCTACGCGGAGAGCGAGAGCGAGCTGGCCTCGGTGCTGGCCCACGAAATCACCCACGTGACCCAGCGCCACATCGCCCGCTACATGGAGGCGCAGGCGAGCAGCTCCGCCATGACCCTGGCCGGCCTGGTGGGCTCCATCGCGCTGGCGGTGATCAACCCCACCGCCGGCATCGCCGCCCTGCAGACCACGCTGGGCTTGTCGATGCAGTCGGCCATCAACTACACCCGGGACAACGAATACGAAGCGGATCGCATCGGTATGAAGACGCTGTATGACGCCGGGTTCGATCCCATGGGCATGGCCAACTTCTTCCAGAAGCTGGCGGCGGAGTACCGCTACGCCAGCAAGCCGCCGGAGATGTTGCTGACCCACCCCCTGCCGGAGACCCGGATCAGCGAGGCCCGCGCCCGTGCCGGCAGCTATGGCCGCCGCGCCCTGGCGCCGAGCCTTGACTTCTGGCTGGCCAAGGTGCGCATCCAGGTGCGTTACGGCACCGAGACTCCCCAGGGGCTGCTCACCTACTTCGACAGCCGCCTGCAGAAGGGGGATTACCCTCTCAAGGACGCCGCCATCTATGGCAAGGCGCTGGCCCTGCTGCAGCTCAAGCGCACCGACGAGGCCGACGCCCTGATGCAGGAGCTGGCCGGCCGCCACCCGGAGGATCTCTTCGTGGTGGACGCCCTGACCGACATCGATCTCGCCAAGGGGCGCAGCGCCCAGGCCATCGCCAGGCTGGAACGCTTCCGCACCCGGATGCCGGACAACGAGGTGGTGGTGGTGAACCTCGGCAACGCCTATCTGGAAGGAGGAAACTACAAGAAGTCCATCGCCATTCTGGACCCCTATGCCCGGGAGCACGATGAGAACAGCCTGGCCTGGAGCCTGCTGTCGGATGCCTATCGCAAGGCGGGCAGGATGACGGATCTGCACATGGCGCGGGCGGAGACCCTCTCCCTGCGCGGGGACTACCAGGCGGCCATCGACGAGCTGATCGTGGCCCGCGGCACCACCACCGACAAGCTGACCCTGGCCCGCATCGAGGCGCGCATCACCCAGCTGGAGCGGGCCAAGAAGGATCTGGACAGCCTGAAGGGCTAATCGGCCCCGCACAGGGTCTGGCAAGACGGGGCGCACCGGCGAGGGGCGCCCCGTTTCGTTGTGGGCGTTCGCTCACGGCGCCGTGGAGGGGGCCAGGACCCGCGCCTTGAGGGCGGCCAGTTTGGCGTCATCGAGCTCTCCCACCAGGGTCTCCTGCAGACGCCCCTCCCGGTCGAGCAGGTAGCTGGTGGGCAGGGCCCCCGGTTTGGGGAAGGGGAGGCGGGCGTCGTCCTCGGGGATCATCAGGGGCACGGCTATGCCGTGGCGCCGGGCCAGCGCAGTCAGCTCGGCGGGGGAGGCGGGATCATAGTGGATGGCGATCACCCCGATCCGCCCCTCCCGGTGCAGCGCCGCGAGCAGGGGCATCTCCCGCAGGCAGGGGGCGCACCAGGGGGCGAAGTAGTTGACCAGCAGCGGCTTGCCCTCGAACGCCGTCAGGCTGACCCGCTGGCCCGCACTGTCGGTGAAGTGCGGCGCTGGCGAGCAGGCCGTCAGCAGGGTTGCCACAATCAGCCAACAGATCCGTTTCATTTCCATAGCCTTCCCGCTTACCCTGCCCATCCGTTTCCCCTACAATAGCGCCATTTGTTGTCCCATCTTGCAATATCAGGGAGTTACCATGAGCGAGACCCAAATCTACCACAATCCGCGCTGCTCCAAGAGCCGCGAAACCCTGGCCCTGCTGGAACAGCAGGGGGTCGTCCCCGAGGTGGTGCTCTATCTGGAACAGGCGCCGAGCGAGGAGGCCATCCGCACCCTGCTGAGCCAGCTGGGTTTCAGCGACCCGCGCCAGCTGATGCGCACCAAGGAAGATCTCTACAAGGAGCTGGGACTGGCCGAGCAAGAGGGGGATGCCCTGATCACCGCCATGCACCAGCATCCCAAGCTCATCGAGCGCCCCATCGTCATCAAGAACGGTCAGGCCCGCATCGGTCGCCCGCCGGAGCAGGTGCTGGAGATCCTCAAGTGAGCACCCGCTTCGCCCGCCTGCTGACCCTGGTCGGCTTCTTCGGCCTGCTGGGCTGGGTCCTGCTGTGGCATCTGTGGCTCTCGCCCCACCCGGGTCTTGCCCCCTGGCTGTTGCCGGTGATCTGGACGGTGCCGCTGCTCTTCCCCTTGAAGGGGATAGTGCAGGGCAACCCCTACACCCATGCCTGGGGCAACTTCGTGCTGATGCCCTACTTCCTCCATGCCCTGACGCTCATCACCACGGATGAGGGGGAACGCTGGCTGGCAGTGGTGGAGCTGGTTTTCACCACGCTCGCCTTCGTGGGCACCATCTATTACGCCCGGCTGCGGGGCCGGGAGCTGGGGCTGAGCATTCGCAAGAAGAAGGGCTGAGCCCGGCCCGCCCGCACTCTGGTCGCGGGCGGGACATGTCTGAAACCGTCGCAGCCCCTTCGGGGGGAGCAGTGCGGTGCCGGCCAGGTGCCGCCCGGTTCACTCCCCCTATCTATCTGATTAATTTGTAAATAACCCTCTTTGCCTGGGAGATGTCCGTTTTTCTTGGCGGCGCGGCCCGGCAGATAAATCGGTCTCCATCGAACACCTTTAATCCTAAAGGGGTATGCTTGGGTTTTCACCAGACTCGAGTGATTCATATGAAAATGCCGTTTTCCCCCCTGTTCCAGAAGACCCTGTTGGCCCTGACCGTCTCCCTCTCCGTCAGCTCCCTGGCCGATGCCTGTACCCGCGCCGTCTATCAGGGGGAGGGCGCTTTGGTGGTGACCGGCCGGACCATGGACTGGCGCAGCGCCATGCCCACCAACCTCTGGGCCCTGCCCAGCGGCATCGAACGGGAGGGGGCGGCCGGCGCACGCTCCATGACGTGGACGGCGCGCTACGGCTCCGTGGTGGCGGCGGGCTTCGATGCGGGCACCGCCGACGGCATGAACGAGAAGGGGCTGGTGGCCAATCTGCTCTATCTGACCGAATCCCAATACGTGACCCCGAGTGACAAGGATCCCCGCAAGACCCTCTCCATCTCCCTCTGGGCCCAGTATGCCCTGGACAACTTCGCCACCGTGGCGGAGGCGGTGGCGGCGCTCTCCAGGGACGAGTTCTATGTGGTGACCACCCTGACCCCGGATGGCAAGCCGGGCCAGCTGCACCTCTCCCTCTCGGATGCGAGCGGTGACTCCGCCATCTTCCAGTATGTGGGGGGCAAGCTGCAGATCTACCACGACCGCAGCTATCAGGTGATGACCAACTCGCCGACCTTCGACAAGCAGCTCGCCCTCAACGAGTACTGGGAGGAGATAGGCGGTCTCACCATGCTGCCCGGCACCAATCGCTCGGCGGATCGCTTCGCCCGCGCCTCCTTTTACATCAAGACCCTGCCGAGGACGGAGCAGGCCAACGAGGCGGTGGCCGGGGTGATGAGCGTGATGCGCAACGTCTCCGTGCCCATGGGGATCACCACCCCGGATCAGCCCAACATCTCCACCACCCTGTGGCGCAGCGTGGCGGATCAGCAGCATCGGCGCTACTTCTTCGAGCTGACCCACCTGCCCAACACCTTCTGGGTGAGCATGGACAAGCTGGATCTTCGCCCGGGGGCACCGGTCAGGAAGCTGCCGCTGACCGAGCAGCAACTCTATGCCGGCGAGACGGCGGACAAATTCGTCCCGGCCAAGGCGTTTACATTCCTGCCGGCCAGCCCGAAGGCCTGAAGCCCCGCCCTCACGACAACGCCCCGCCAGGGGCGTTTTTCATGGCAGATCGCGGCGTGCGGCGATCTGCTCTTCGCAAAAGCGCATCAACTCGGGATAGAAGTGCAGGAAGCCGTGTTCGGCCTCGCGCCAGCGCGGTTCGTCCAGGGTCAGGAGCGCCTCCCCGAGGGGCAGGGGGCGACGCAGGCGGCGCCCGATGCCGTCGAGGGCCGCACCCACCCCTTCCCGATATTGGTAGGAGGCGAGCCAGTCCTGCTCGGCCATGCGCCGCAGGGCCATCGGCAGGCCATGGGGCAGGCGGTGATGATCTTCGAGCAGCTGGGCATAGCTCTGCTGCAGGAAGCGGGGCAGGGGGGCGCCACTGAATTGTTGCCAGTGCAGGGAGAGCCAGTGATCGTAGAGCATGTCCACCAGGATGCCGCCGAAGCGGCGCCAGGGGGAATCGAACCCGGCGACTGCCGCCCGGTGGCTGGGGTGGGCGTCGGTGAAGGCATCTATCTTGCGGTGCAGCCAGATCCCCTCGTCGAAGGGGGCAGGCAGGCCCGTGGGCAGCGGGCCCTTGATGAAGTCCCCCAGCAGGTTGCCGGTGAGGGAGCTCCGGGTATGGGCCGCCAGATGGAGATGGGCCAGAAAATTCATGGATGGGGCTCACGAGCAGGGTGTTGACGGGATGATCCGAGCCTAACGGATGCTGGCGGGATTGACCATGGGCAGGATTTTCCATCGCGCCCCCAGTGCCCCCTTGCGGGGAAAATTTGGGGCGTGTTATGGTGCATGTCATCTTTGTCACAGGACGCGACAAATCACCATGATGCGCAAAGCCAGAGGCTTTTTTCTGGCCTTCTACTTCAAGCCTTTCTATCTCTCCGAGTGGTTCGACGAATAAGTCGAGGCCCCGGAGCAGTTCATTGACGCCTGCCAATCGAATGATGCCCCTGGCGGCGTAATCCTGCTCATCTGCAATTTGCCGTTTTTTGGCCATCGCTTGCCCGCGCTTGCGATGCCTTGACCGCGCCTGTGCGCTTTCTATGTAATGGAGTACTCATGATGAAGACCACACTGACTCTGTCAGCCCTGTTTGCTGCCTGCCTGCTGACTACCCCCGTCACCGCCAAGGAGTGGAAGACCGTTCGTTTCGGCGTGGAGGGGGCCTACCCTCCCTTCTCCTGGACCGACGCGTCGGGGGAGATAAAAGGCTTCGACATCGATCTGGCCAACGCCCTGTGCCAGCAGATGGCCGTCAAGTGCGAGCTGGTGGCCCAGGATTGGGACGGCATGATCCCGGCGCTGCTGTCGCGCAAATACGACGGGATCATCGCCGCCATGTCGATCACCGACGAGCGGCGCAAGAAGGTCGACTTCACCGAGAAATACGCCCGTATCCCCAACCGCTTCGTGGCGGCCAGGGGCACCGAGCTGACGCTGACGCCGGAGGGCATGGCGGGCAAGCGCATCGGGGTGCAGCGTGCCACCACCCACGACAAGTATCTGACCGACAACTTTGGCTCCAGCGTCACCATAGTGCGCTATGGCAGTGCCGATGAGGCCTACCTCGATCTGAAGGCAGGTCGGGTGCTGGCCCTGCTGGCGGATGCCTCGGCCATCGATCAGGGGCTGCTCAGCAAGGAGGGAGGCGACAAGTTCGAGTACGTGGGGCCGGCCCTGACCGATCGCCAGTGGTTTGGTGACGGCATGGGGATCGCGGTGCGCAAGGGGGATCAGGATCTCAGGGCCAAGCTGAACGAGGCGATCAAGGCCCTGCGCGCCAACGGCAAGTATCAGGAGATCAACCAGAAGTACTTCAAGTACGATATCTATGGCGGTTGATGGGTAACAGGCAGAGGGAGCCTGCTCCCTCTTTTTTCATGCAGCAAGGAGATACCCCATGTTGACACTGATCGAGGGGGCCGAGGTATTCAGTCCGGCCCCCCTCGGCCAGCAGGATCTGCTGGTGGCCGATGGTCGCATCGCCTGGATGGGAAAGGGGTTGACGGTGCCCGCTGACTGGCCGCTGGCCCGCATCGACGGCCGTGGTCGCTACCTGGTGCCGGGGCTGGTGGACCCGCTCGCTCACATCACGGGGGGCGGAGGCGAAGGGGGCTTTGCCTTCCGCACCCCGGAGCTCGCGGCGAGCGAGGCCCTGCAAGCCGGGGTCACGACCCTGGTGGCGGCACTCGGCACCGACAGCTTGACCCGCACGCCGGCCCAGGTGCTCGGCAAGGTGCGGGAGTTTTGCGCCGCCGGGGTGAGCGCCTTCATGTACACCGGCTCCTACCACTTGCCGGTCAAGACCCTCACCGGCTCGGTGGAGTCGGACATCATGCTCATTCCCGAGGTGCTGGGGGTGGGGGAGGTGGCCATCAGCGATCACAGATCCAGCGCGCCGACCCATGACGAGCTGGCGCGGCTGGCGAGCGAGGCGCGGGTGGCCGGGCTGCTCGCGGGCAAGAGCGGGGTGAGCTTCTTCCATCTGGGGGATGGCCGGGGGGCGCTGGCGCCGCTGCGGGCTCTGCGGGACGGCACCGACATCCCGCTGCGCCAGCTCTATCCCACCCACTGCAACCGCAACCCCTGGCTCTTTGCCGAGGCCATCGAGTGGGGCCGGGCCGGCGGCTGGGTCGATCTCACCGCCTCCAGCTTCCCCGATCTGCTGGATGATGGCGAGCAGCTGGCGGCGGATGCCCTGGTGGCGCTGCTGGCCGCCGGTGTGCCCAGGGATCGCATCAGCTTCAGCTCGGACGCCAACGCCAGCCTGCCGCGTTTCGACGGTGAGGGGCGTCTCATCGAGCTGCGTTGCGGTCAGATAGGGAGCCTGTGGCAGCAATTCAGCCGTGCCTGTGCCCTCGGCGTGCCCCTTGCCAGCGCGCTGGCGGTGGTCACGGCCAACCCGGCCAGGGCGCTGGGGCTGACCGCCAAGGGGACCCTGGGTGTGGGGCAGGATGCGGATCTGCTGCTCATCGACCCAGAGACGCTCGTCATAGGGCGGGTGATGAGCGGCGGCCAGTGGCGAGCCTGAGTGGCTGCACCAACCGGGTCTCTCCATTCCCGCTCACATGCAAAAAGCCCGGCACTGCTGCCGGGCTTTGTTTTTTGCTGTGCATGCTCCGGTCAGATGGCCAGGAACCCCAGGATCAGAATGGGACCGAGCAGGCTCAGAATGAAGCCGGAGACGATGGCCACCGGCACCACCTGGATGCCGCCGGATTTCTGGATCACCGGCAGGGTGAAGTCCAGCGCTGTGGCACCGCCGTAGCCGATGGCCGCGCTGGGGTGGCGACGCATCAGCACCGGGATGATGAGGATGGCGATGAGCTCGCGCCCCAGATCGTTGATGAAGGCGGCCGAGCCCAGCACGGGGCCCAGCTTGTCCGCCACCAGGATGCCGGAGAGCGAATACCAGCCGAAGCTAGAGCTCATGGCCAGCCCGTGGGCAAAGGGCATGCCCAGCAGTTGGGCGGCCAGCAGGCTGCCAAGCCAGCTGCTGAGGATGACGGTGGCGGCGATCTTCATGCCCCAGGGGTTGAGCAGGATCTGGCGCAGGTGCATGCCGGAGTTGCGCATCTGGATGCCGATGAGCAGCAGGAGCAGCATCAGGGCCCACTCGCTCAACTTGTCGATAGGCAGGGCGCGCAGGTCGACCAGCAGCCCCAGCAGAACGCCCCCCAGCACCACGAAGCAGAGCTGGAGGGATTCCCACAGCAGGTGCAGCTTGCTCGGCATCTTGCCGTCGATGGTCTCGTGGGTGGGGGGGGAGCGCCTGTCCAGCCACCAGAGGGCCAGCAGGTTGCACAGGGTAATGGCGGCCAGCATCACGCCGGCCACCTTGAAGATCACCGCCAGGTTGCTGCCCAGGTTCTCCACGTAGGCGAGCCCCAGCCCCATGAGAAACAGGATGAGATAGACCATCTTGCCCAGAGACTGGTTGACCAGCTTGATCAGCCGGGGGGAGGAGAGGGGAACCAGATAGCCGATCACGAGCGGCAGCAGGATCAGCAACACATTGAGCAACATTGGGGCCTCGGTCACAAAACTGGGAGAAACGGCACATTATCACGACTTGTTGCATCTGTGTCACATATCAGTGAGTTTGCATGCCCCGTGCGGGGCTTTTTTATCACATTGTTATGTTTTCTTGACGAACGAGGAGAGGGGGAGGAGACAGGCAAGGAGGGGACATCGCCAGTGAAATCAATTCCATCCCCATAAAATCATGCGCTAGCCCTGGCCGCTTTGGGTGAATAAAGTCGTTTTGAGTGACATCCTGGGGGAATGGTGGAATATTCTTGCTACCAGTGCGTTACGGGTATAAAAGGTCGGTGTGACAGGTCAGGTTGAAAACGAATTTTATGCAGACAAAGTGCTGAAAAATACCAAACTGACCAATAAAAATACAGATAAAACACCAAATACCTCGGTTCTGTATTGTTTTTTAACTATCTGAATGATATTTTCGCTGAAGGTTGCCATCGGTTAACGTTTTGTTAAATGAGCGATGGCGGTGTCACGCCGAAGCGGCGTCTAGGGACAGACAAGGTTGTAATGGATGAGCGACGTTGCCGCACTGGAAGTTCGTGATCTGCACAAGTACTTTGGCACCCACGAAGTGCTCAAGGGCATCGATATGACGGCCCACAAGGGGGATGTTATCTCCCTGATCGGCTCCTCGGGTTCGGGGAAGTCGACCTTTCTACGCTGTATCAATCTGCTGGAAACCCCTTCATCGGGTAGCGTCTCCCTGCACGGAGAACTGATCCGGATGAAGACCAGTCGTTCCGGCGAGCGGTTGCCGGAGGACATGCGCCAGGTGGAGCGTATCCGCAGCCGGCTGGCCATGGTGTTTCAAAGCTTCAATCTCTGGTCGCACATGACCATCATGCAGAACATCATCGAAGTGCCCATCCAGGTGCTCAAGGTGCCCCGTGCCGAGGCCATCGCCAAGGCGGAACACCTGCTCAACCGGGTTGGCCTGTGGGAGCGTCGCGACTACTACCCCGGTCACCTTTCCGGTGGTCAGCAGCAGCGGGCGGCCATCGCCCGTGCCCTCGCGGTGGATCCCGAGGTGATGCTGTTCGACGAGCCCACCTCGGCCCTCGACCCCGAGCTGGTGGGGGAGGTCCTCGGCCTGATGCGCGAGCTGGCGGAAGAGGGGCGCACCATGATGGTGGTGACCCACGAGATGTCGTTTGCCCGCGACGTGTCGAACAAGGTGATGTTCCTGCACCAGGGGCGGGTGGAGGAGGAGGGCAATCCCAAGGAGATCTTTGCCCATCCCAAGTCGGAGCGATTCAAACAATTCATCTCCTCCATCTATTGATGGACGGGAGTCAATTTCACAATCCGTACTTTCAACGATCGACGTGTTTATCAAGGAGAGATACATGAACAAGCTGATGCTGGCGACCGCCGTGATGACGGCCCTGTGTTCCGGTAGCCTGATGGCCAAGGAGTGGAAAGAGGTGCGTATCGGTGTGGAAGGGGCCTACCCCCCCTTCTCCTGGACCGAGCCGAGCGGCGAGGTGAAGGGGTTCGACATCGACATCGCCAACGCCCTGTGCGAAGAGATGAAGGTGAAGTGCACCCTGATCAAGCAGGATTGGGACGGCATCATCCCGGCGCTGCTGTCGCGCAAGTATGACGCCATCATCGCCACCATGGACATCACCGAAGAGCGCAAGAAGAAGGTGGACTTCACCCAGAAGTACCAGCACATTCCGGCCCGCTTCGCCGCCAAGAAGGGCACCGAAATCCAGCTGGACAAGGCCTTCATGGATGGCAAGACCATCGCCGTGCAGCGCGCCACCTCCATGGACACCTACATCACGGACAACTTCCCCAACGCTACCATCAAGCGTTATGGCACCGCTGACGAGGCCTACCTCGACCTGAAATCCGGCCGTGTCGACTATGTGATGGCCGACTCCGCCGCCATCAGCGACGGCCTGCTGAAGAAGGAAGGGGGCGATGCCTACGAGTTCATCGGCCCGAAACTGACCGATCCCAAGTGGTTTGGCGAGGGTGCCGGCATCGCGGTACGCAAGGCTGACAAGGATCTGAAAGAGAAATTCAATGCCGCCATCCTGGCCCTGCGTGCCAACGGCAAGTACAAGGAAATCAACGACAAGTACTTCGACTTCGACGTGTACGGCGAATAAGCCGCAAAACGTCAGGCGAACAACGACAGGTTGATCCCGTCAGTAGTCATCGGGCCCGTTGCCTTCCGCTGGGAGTGACGGGCCCGATTGCGATGGAGCTGCATTGCATATGTTTGATTTGAAAGGATACGAAACTTCCCTGCTGGAAGGGGCCTGGATCACCCTGGAGGTGGCGCTCGCCTCCCTGCTGCTGGCCCTGGTGCTCGGCATGCTGGGGGCCCTGGCCAAGCTCTCACCTTACAAGTGGGCGCGCGGCGTGGCGGCGGGCTATACCACCGTCATTCGCGGCATTCCCGACCTGGTGCTGATGATGCTGCTGTTCTTCGGCGGCCAGGTGCTCATCAACGGGGTCTGCACCTGGGTCAACGAGGCCTACAACAACTACCTGCTCGAGAGCAATCCGAACCAGGAGTGGGTCTCGCTGCTGCCGGATTACATCGACATCAGCCCGTTTGCGGCCGGGGTGGCCACCATCGGCTTCATCTTCGGCGCCTACATGACCGAGACCTTCCGCGGCGCCATCCTGGCGGTGGACAAGGGAGAGCTCGAGGCCGCGCGCGCCTTTGGCATGCGGGCGAGCCAGGTGTTTGTGCGGATCCTCTTCCCCCAGATGATGCGCCACGCCCTGCCGGGCTTTGGCAACAACTGGCTGGTGCTGCTCAAGACCACGGCCCTGGTCTCCATCATCGGACTCGATGACATGGTGCGCAAGGCGTCGCTGGCGGCGGGCTCGACCCAGCAACCCTTCACCTTCTACATGGCGGTGGCGCTGATCTTCCTGATCTTCACCGCAGTCTCTACCTCGGCGCTCAAGTGGGCCGAGCGTCACTACGCGATCAAGACGAGGTAAGCCATGGACTTCTCGATCATTCTCACGGAGTGGCCCACCTATTGGGAGGGCTTCTACACCACCATCTGGCTGGTGGCGGCTTCCCTCATGCTGGGGCTCATGCTGGCGGTGCCCATGGGTATCCTGCGCAACAGCCGCAACTGGCTGATCAAGGGGCCTATCTGGGCTTATATCTACTTCTTCCGCGGCACCCCGCTGCTGGTGCAGCTCTTCATCATCTACTACGGCGCCGCCCAGTGGGAGTGGCTGAAGAACAGCGCGGCCTGGTCCCTCTTCTCCGAGGCCTGGTTCTGCGCCCTACTGGCGTTCACCCTCAACACCGGCGCCTACACCGCCGAGATAGTGCGGGGCGCCGTAATGAACATGCCCAAAGGGCAGATTGAAGCGGCGAGCGCCTTCGGCATGACCCGCTGGCAGACGCTCACCCGGATCATTCTGCCGAACTCGTTCCGCCGTGCGCTGCCCGCCTACAGCAACGAGGTGATCTTTATGCTGCAGGGCTCGGCGGTGGCGGGCATCATCACCATCGTCGACCTGACGGGCGCCGCGCGGATCATCAACTCCCGCTACTACAGCCCGTTCGAGGCCTTCCTGACCGCCGGCCTGCTCTACATGCTGCTCACCTTCGCCATCGTCTGGCTGTTCAAGAAGTGGGAGGCACGCTGGCACGCCCACCTGCGCCCCCGCAGCGTGTGATGCACTAAGACAACAAAGCCCGCGATTGCGGGCTTTTTTGTCGGCTCAGAAGGGGGCTGGCATCACAGCATGCCAAGGGGCGCCAGCATCTCGTCTGCCATCAAACCAAACGAGCTCAGTATGCTGAGGGCGCCGAACAGTCCGGACGAGTTGAGGGAGTGCTTGCCCTGCTTGACCGGTATGCGCTGCTCATCGTGCTGCTGGATCTTCTTCACCACGGCCATGGCCCCGATCTTCAGATGCCGATAGAAGCTGGCATTGATCTGGGTCAGGTGCAGCAGGGATTGACGCATTCGTTCGAAGGTCTTCTTGCAAACGGGATCTTGCTTGTGCCAAAACCCCTCAAGGGAGCCTCTTGTGGTCAGGCCAGGCAGATCATAGAGGGCCCGCCCCATGCAGAATGTCGGCACATGGTGCAACAGGGCGGAGAGGCCGACCGTGCTGTTGATGGTGATGACGCCCTTGAGCAGCGGATAGAGGGTGGGCAGTGGCAGCTCATAGCCATAGAACACCCGCCCTTCCAGCCCGAGCAGGGTGACCAACCGGTTGATCTGGGACTGGTAGCTGACGTAACCACGGTCCATGGGGTGATGTTTGAACAGCAGCACATCTTCGCTGCGGGCATGCTCGGCAAACGAGTTCATCACCTGTGCCACCATCTCCTCGACACCGCTCAAATCCGAATGCTCGCGGATCTGGAAGTCCTCGGTGACCTGCAGGGGAACGAAGAAGATATGCCCCTTGTGTGCCGGCAAGGCTTTCAGCAGATGGCGGTCTGCCCAGCGGTAGCGCCACTTTACCAAGCCGCCGGCAACCCAGCCGCTGGCCTCCTGGTAAAGGCTCCAGGGTCTGTGATTGACGAAGTGGGGGTAGCGCCAGCGAAACAGGCTCTTGTTGATGTGGTAGCGGCTGGCATACCAGGCTCGTCTGGCAAAGGTCTTGCCCACCTGCAACGGCGCCTGGTAGGGCTCAGGCCATTGCATCTCTGCCAGCTTGTCACGCTTGGCATAGAGTGGGCTGAAGGCGTTGACCCCCCCTTGCTCCAGCGTCACATAGTCGGGGCGCAGGTACCCCTCTTCCATGGCCCAGACGGCAATCTTTTTCTGCTTGCAGATGCGAATGGCCTGCAGATGGTAATAACGGCAGTCACCGTAGCAGACTAGGCTGTCGATACCGTTGCGCTTGATGAAGCGCCGAAAAAAGGTATTCCAGCTCTCCGGTTTGCCGGTAAAGCGCTCGTTATGGCCGACACAGGGCCAGCACTCATCCCCACCGTTGAAATGGATCTTGTACACCTGATGGCCGGCATCGCTCAGCTCCTGGCTCAGGGTCTGAAAGAAGGGGCCCAGCGGTCCTTGCAACAACAAAATCTTCATGTACGACTTATCTCATGAGCTGGGGGAGGGAAGGGCGCTGCCATAGGGTCTGGGCCAGGTAACTCAGCTTGAGCTGCCAACGTTGCCAGCGACCAGCCTTTCGGGCCGATGAGTGGCCCTGCTGTGCCAGCTGGCGGATCAGCTGCTCCGGACTTATCCAGAGGCCGGTCTGCCAGTCGATATAGAGCGGATAGGCCACCAGGGTCAGATAGACCAGTGCGGCCAAAGGCAGGGTTCGTTGCCGACGAACAGGAGGGTGGGCATCCGTGGTCAGGCCCCAGCCACTGTAGAAGGGTTGACCCCAGGTCGTGACCTTGACCCCTTGCACCAGCGCCTCGAATCCGCTCAGCGAGGTCATGGTATGCAGCTCGTCCACATGGGGATAGAGGCTGGTGAGGCCGGTATCGAGTACCTGGCTGTCGACGCACTCCGCCAGGCAGGCTGCCGAGATGGCACCGGCCCGGTTGCCTGCCACCACATCCGGATGCGGTTTGTAGATGATATGAGCTTCGGGTTTGGCGGCCCGCACGGCCCACAGCAGCTGCTCGTTGCTGCGAATGGTCGGACTGCCGGTCAGGATGGAGGCATCCCCATCGACCTGGCCCACCACCAGCACCCGCGTGCGGCCATCGGCCGGCGGCGTGAATGGCTGTACTGTGCCCACATTGTATTTGCTGACGCCGTGTCGCTTGAGCAGCTCAAGCAGAGCCTGGCCTCGCATGACCTCCTGCTCGGTCAGTTGCTGGTAATTGAGCAACTGCTCGAGCCCGCTTGGGGTGCGGCAGTCAAAGTAGATCCCCACCGGATCGATGGAGAGGGAAGAGGGACGACACAGGTTGGAGCCCAGCCCGCGAGAGCGGATAAAACCATCTTCCACCCGAATGGTCGAGGTGAGATCGGGGTGCCGGCTGCCCCAGACCAACACCTGCTCATCGCCGGTCAGCCGCTTGGGAGGCTTGCGTACAAAGCGAAGCTCCTCGGCCAGGTGATGACAAAACGCCTGCATAAAGGCGCGCTTCCACTGCGAGAAGCCGACCAGATAGAGCCTGCGCCAACGGGGAGCAGGCTTTTGCTGGAGGGCGATGATGGCGATCACCTCTTCCACTTCACAGCGCTGGCCGAGCACGGGGTCAAGGTAGCGCGGGTAGTGGATCAAGGCCGCCGCCACCAGCTGGGGCAGCGACACCGGCAGGTTGCGACGCTCACACTGCTTGCTGTCGTGGGTCAACCCCCAGCCGGCATAAAACGGCATGCCGAAGCAGTAGACCAGCTTGCCCAGCAGCAGGCCTTCAAAGCCGAGCTGGGATGAGACGGTATAGACGGCATCCACCAGGCTCAGCAGGGCGTGGGGATGGCAATGGTCGGCCACTATCTCCACATCGCTTAGCTTCAGCCTGGCCAGCACGCCGCTCTTCTTGCCAAAGCGGGTATCCGGGTGAGTGCGCAGCAGCAGACGGGCATGGGGATGGTTGCGACGCGCCGCTTCCACCATGGCGATAAAATCGGCTTCGCTGGCCAGCGCGCCGGGGATGGAGAGATCGCCGGCCACCTGATCGACCAGCAAGATTCTGGGTCTGGCATCTTGCAGCAGGCGTTGAGCCAGTGCCGCCGGCAGCCCTTTGACTTCGGCAACCGACGGGCTGCGGGGCCCGACGGCTGAGGCGGTATCGGGGCGGCTGGCATAACAGTTGTACTTGGTCACCCCAAGGCGCACCAGCTCGCCGATCAGTCGCTCGGCCCGCGCCAGCGTATCGGCATCGCAAGGGGTGGCGATCAGCTGTTCGAGCCGGCTGGGTTGGTGGGCATCGTAATAGATGCCCACCGGATCGGCGATCAGCGACACCGCCATCCCCCCCTTGGCGGGGTGGCCGATATAACCGATAAAACCATCTTCCAGTTGCCAATAGGGTAGGCCTAGCGTCTTTGCTTTCTGCTTTATCCGATAGGTATTGGCTTTTTGACCCCAGCCAACAATCACATCATTGTCAGCAAACGGCATGTTGTCGTGGAAGAGGTGTAACTGGCAGCCAAGCATAGGCTCAATATTTGCTTTTCTGGCCAGGATGCCTTTTGAACCTGTCAATAATTTCATGTTTGCTCTGTGCGGTAAAAAACTCCCCGTATCGGGACGGGGAGTATGACTCAGATAAAGAGGTCTGCATCGAGTAATGACTTGGCAACGCTGTCTTTTGCGGACGTGATGATATCGCAATCCAATGCTGGCCATTCGATTGCAATGGACTCATCATTCCACTTGATACCTCGATCACTGCTGGGGGCATAATAATTGGTGGTCTTGTACAAGAACTCTGCAGTGTTAGTCAACGTAATAAAACCGTGGGCGAACCCTTCCGGGATCCACAATTGACGCTTGTTGTCGCCAGAAAGGTGTACCCCAACCCATTGGCCAAATGTCGGCGAGCTTTTTCTGATATCAACTGCTACATCAAACACCTCACCCGCGACGCAGCGCACCAGTTTACCCTGGGCGTGGGGAGGTAGTTGATAGTGCAAGCCGCGTAATACGCCTTTGGATGACTTGGAATGGTTATCTTGTACAAAGGTCACGCTACGGCCAATGGCTGCTTCAAATTGTTGATGGTTGAAACTCTCAAAGAAAAAACCTCGGTCATCACCGAACACTTTCGGTTCAAAAATCAACACATCGGGGATCTTGGTTTTAATCACGTTCATCATGCATACCTAGTAGAGAAATGGGGCTGATAGCCCCATGATAGAATTATTACTTCAGCATTTTTAACAGGTACTGGCCATAGGCGTTCTTTTTCAACGGCTCAGCCAGTTTCATCACTTGCTCGGCAGTGATAAAGCCTTTATGGAAAGCAATTTCTTCAGGGCATGCCACTTTCAATCCCTGGCGATGTTCGATGGTCTGAATAAAGTTGCTCGCTTCGATCAGGCTTTCGTGAGTGCCGGTATCGAGCCAGGCATAGCCACGGCCCATCATGGCCACCGACAGATTACCCTGCTCAAGGTAGATGCGATTCACATCGGTAATTTCCAGCTCACCACGCGGCGACGGCTTCAGGCTCTTGGCTATCTCGACCACGCTGTTGTCATAGAAGTAGAGGCCTGTCACCGCATAGTTGCTCTTGGGCTCCACCGGCTTCTCTTCCAGCGAAATGGCTGTACCCTGTTTATCAAATTCCACTACCCCATAGCGCTCAGGATCGTGTACGTGGTAGGCAAACACAGTGGCGCCATAAGGCTTGGCCGCGGCAGCCTCCAACTGTTTCTGCAGGTCGTGGCCGTAGAAGATGTTGTCGCCCAACACCAGCGCACAGGGGTCTGAGCCGATGAATTCTTCACCCAGAATAAAGGCTTGTGCTAACCCGTCCGGACTTGGCTGCACCTTGTATTGCAGATTCAGGCCCCACTGGCTGCCATCTCCCAGCAACTGCTCGAAGCGGGGGGTATCTTGTGGCGTACTGATGATCAAAATATCGCGGATCCCCGCCAGCATCAGGGTGCTCAGCGGGTAGTAGATCATCGGTTTGTCATAGATGGGCAGCAACTGCTTGCTGACAGCCATGGTGACGGGATAGAGACGAGTGCCTGAGCCACCGGCCAGAATAATACCTTTACGTTTAGTCATAGTGCTTGATTTCTTATCTTTGAATTATGTAACCCAGCAAAGTGAGTGCGCTTAAATGGCACTCATTTTGCGTTTTATCCCTGTTGGAGCGTGGGACTGTATACCCACGCTATCTCTATTTTCTTATTTTCCGAGGATCTCGGTCAGCATCCGCTCGACACCGACAGTCCAGTCCGGCAGGCGCAGGTTAAAGGTGCGCTGGAACTTGGTGGTATCGAGTCGTGAGTTGTGGGGACGTTTGGCTGGCGTTGGAAACGCGCTGGTCGGCACCGCATTGAGTTGCGTGACTGTCAGTTCAACCCCTGCCTCTCTGGCTTTGGCAAACACCAGCTGCGCATAGTCAAACCAGGTCGTGGTGCCCGAGGCGAGGTCGTAGATGCCTACGGTGACGTGGTGGATCGGCATACCAGCCATAGGGTAGTAGAGATCCTGTCGGGTCGCCTTGCGTACGTTAGTGTGTACGATGGGATAGGGGGCGACCATGCTCTGATCCATTCGGTAGAAGGCTAGCTTGCTCCCATCAGGGCTCCAGAAGAGCCCTCCATGGATGCCGAACTCAATGGCATAGGCTGTTGTATGGGAAGTTCAGGCCCTGGACACGTGCACCTTATCAATGGTCTCTATGATGCCAATCGTGCAGGCAACCCTGTCATTGCTATAGCTAGTACTTGTGCTACACAGAAGTTTGGTACCCACTGGTTCCAAGAGACTAACCCCTTTTTGTT
>ENA-OWLM01000151-OWLM01000151.1-metagenome-genome-assembly--contig:-NODE-151-length-25964-cov-3.758540_pt1 | contig 25964 bp, 12 predicted proteins | sample MGYA00245349_ERZ651102 | MGnify/ENA primary metagenome ERZ651102 (study PRJEB26857, sample SAMEA4031759) | metagenome | biome: human; feature: oral; material: saliva | place: Philippines | collected 2014... | reverse complement strand
CTCCCCTCGTAGCGAAACTCGAAGGTGCCGAGCCGATAGGGCTTATCGGCGGCGAGCACGGTTCCCCCCTCCTGACTGTGGTGACTCACCTGTGCAATGCCGAGGGCGCACACCGCCACCCCGAGATGGGCCAGCAGGCTGCCGAGCCGATTGAGGGTAAGCTCGCGCAGGGCGGCCGGTTGGGAAAGCGGGAGCAGCAGGCTCGCCACCAGCCAGAGGCCGACCATGTTGGCAAGGATGCCGCTCCAGCCTGCGGTTCCCTGTCCCCGATAGGCGAGGCTGAGGAGCCCGCCTCCCAGCACGCCGAGCAGCAGCGGCAACAGCCAGCGCCAGCGGGAGCAGCTGGCCAGCCTCTGCCAGCGCAGACGGGGGATCTGGGTCATCAGCGCCATCAGCACCAGGGCCAGGGGCACGAAGAGGGTGTTGAAGTAGGGGGCGCCCACGGAGAGGGATCCCAGATGGAGCGACTGGAACACCATGGGGTAGAAGGTGCCGAGCAGCACGCTGGCGCAGGCCACGCAGAGCAGCAAGATGGTGGCCCCGAGCAGCCCCTCTTTCGACCAGAAACCGAAGCGGGCGTAGGGGGCGCGGGTGTCGGCCCGCAGGGCAAACAGGGTGAGAGCGAAGGTCAGCAGCAAACCGAGCAGCAGCAAGAGGGTGAGGCCGCGATCCGGATCCACCGCGAAGGCATGCACCGAGGTGAGCACGCCGGAGCGCACCACGAAGGTGCCGAGCAGGCTCAGGGAGAAGGTGAAGATGGAGAGCAGCAGCACGGCGTGGCCGTAGGCGCCGCGCTTCTCGCACACCACCAGGGCGTGGAGCAGGGCGGTGCCGAGCAGCCAGGGTAAGAGGGAGGCATTTTCCACCGGATCCCAGAACCACCAGCCGCCCCAGCCGAGCTCGTAGTAGGCCCACCAGGAGCCCAGCACGATGCCGGCGGTGAGAAACACCCAGGAGCCGAGTGCCCAGGGGCGGCTCCAGTGGGCCACGGCACCGTCGAGCCGGCCCGAATGCAGCGCCGCCATGGCGAAGGCGAAGTTGACTGCAAAGCCGACGTAGCCGAGATAGAGCAGGGGCGGGTGGAGGATGAGTCCGATGTCCTGCAGCATGGGGTTGAGATCGCGCCCCTCCAGCGGCCCCGGGAACTGCCTGTCAAACGGGCTGGAGAAGATCAGGGTATAGAGGCCGAACAGCCCGACGATCAGCCCCATGATGGCGAGTACCCGCACCAGGATCAGCGAGTCGACCCGCGCCGAGCAAAGGGCCACCAGGGCGCCCCAGAGGGCCAGCGCGAAGACGAAGAAGAGCATGGAGCCCTCGTGGCCGCCCCACACGGCCGCCAGCTTGAACCCCAGGGGCAGGGCGCTGTTGGCGTGCTGGGCCACATAGACCAGGGTGAAGTCATTCTGGGCGAAGCCGATCCCGAGCAGCACCAGAGCGGCGCCGAGCAGGGCGGCATTGAGCAGCGCCAGCGGCCTGGCGCAGCCCAGCAAGGCCGGGGAGGCGAGTCGCAGACCCAGCCAGGGCAGCAGCCCCTGCACCAGGGCGAGCCCGGTCGCCAGCAGCAGTGAGAGATAGCCGAACTCCGCCAGCACACAACCTCCAGTCAATCATTCGTCTATGTTATGCCGCAGCGTCTGCACCGTACCGGCGCTGGGGGATAACATCCACATTCCTGGTAACAACCAATCGCAACCACTCATCGCAACAAATAAGCGCCAGTCACCCGAGGGCGGCTGGCGCTGGTGATCATACCGTTATACGACTGTCATTTGACCGGCGTAGAGCACGAAGTAGCGCAGCAGCAGTATCCCCACCAGAGTCAGGCTGCAGACCAGCACCAGATGGCCGTTTCTCTCCCGCAGGGGAGCCGGGGTCAAGAGGGCGATCAGCTGGGGCAGCAGCATGCCGATGCCCACCACCCCCACCCAGAACACCTGGGCCCAGAAACCGCTGCCGATGGCGGCCCACATGGCCACCTCCTTCTGGCCGCCACCGAAGTAGAGGCCGGTGAAGAAGCAGACCAGCAGCAGCACCTCCACCGCCAGCACCGGCCGTTCGAAGCGGTGGACGAAGCTGACCCCCTGGCTGTGGTGGTTCTCCCTGAACAGGGTCACCGCCAGCAAGATGGTGGAGGCGATGCCGGAGCTGACGCCGGAGACCAGGAACAGCACCGGCAGTACCGGGTTGTTCAGGAGCGGATAGGTCTTGAGCGCCGAGAGCAGGAAGCCGGTATAGGCTCCCAGCAGCACGGCGAGCAGCAACAACAGCGGTGCCAGCATCTGTTCAACGCGGGCAAGCCAAGCGATCAGCCCATCCACAAAGGCGAACTTCTCTTTGAGGAAGCGGCTGCGCAGGGTCTCGATCTCGCTTCTGAACACCACTGCCAGCCAGGCGAACAGCACCGCCATGTAGAGCTGGAACAGCATGACCCCCATGGACATCACGGAGTCGAACTGGTAGTGGAACATCAGCTTCCAGAAGGTCCAGGGACGGGCCAGGTGGAAGATGAGGATGAGTAACCCCAGGATCACGCTCGCGGGCGCCAGGATGGCGGTCGCCTTGATGATGCCGCTCTCGCTGCCAGCCCCTTTGCGGCGCAATAGCACCGAGAGGGTGGTGGCCCCGGCGGAGATGCCGAGCAGGAACAGGTAGATCGCGATCGGCCAGTCCCACACTAGCGAGGGGAAGTGAAATGCGTCTTGCATCGTCATGACTTTATCTCCCCTTTGGGCACGCGGTACATCTTGGGCGAGGTGCCGAGCGCCTGCTTGTAGCGATAGGTGGTCTCCTTCACCAGCCGCTTGGCGATGGGGCTGTCCGGGTCATCCAGATTGCCGAACACCAGCGCCTTGGTGGGGCAGGAGACCACGCACGCCGGCTCCTTGCCCAGGGCCAGATTGGTCTTGCGGCAAAAGTCGCACTTGTCGGCAACCTTGGTCACAGGGTTGATAAAGCGCACCTGATAGGGGCAGGCGGCCAGACAGTACATGCAGCCGACGCAGAGATCCGGGTCCACGTCGACGATGCCATCCTCGGTGCGGATATGGGAGGCGCCGGTCGGGCAGACGTGGACGCAGGGGGCGTTGTCACAGTGCTGGCAGGATTTGCGAAAGAAGTGGTACTCGGCGTCGGGGTACTCGCCGACGGGGCCGGAGCGGAGGATCTCGAGGCGCGAGACCCCTTCCGGCACCTGGTTCACTTCCCGGCAGGCGTCCATGCAGGCGGTGCAGCCGATGCAGGCCTGCTCGTCGTGGAGCATGCCAAAGCGCACCCCGTCGATGGTCTGGCTGTGGGCGAGGGTGGCTGCGCCTGCTCGCACGGGGCCCGTCATCATGATGAGGGCCCCGGCGCTCATCCCCGCCATGAATTGACGGCGAGAGCAGCTCATGGCGCCTCCTTGCCCAGGCTGGCCGTCTGGTTGGCCATCTTGGCCTGGTGCTGCTTGCTGTGGCAGTCGACGCAGAGCTTGATGCGGGACTTCTCTGGAATAGCGACCATGGGCTCCTTGGTCGGGTGCAGGGCGTGGCAGCTGGTGCAGGTGAGCTTGGTGGCGTGCACATCGTGGGCCCAGAGCGCCTCGCGCAGGGGCTTGGGCTCGTGGCAGCTCATACAGACACTGTTCTGCTCCACGATGGGGTAGGCCTCTGTGCTCTTCTTGTCGCTGAAGCTGTTGCTAAAGCGCATCACGTCCTTGACCCCTTCCCGGTGCTGGGGGGAGGGCTGACCGTGGCAGTTGGTGCAGGTCACCGGTTTGAGGTTGTTGGGATTGGTCGCCTGGCCATGCTTGCCGTGCATGACGTCGTCCTGATCCTTGTGGCAGTCGGTGCAGGCCTTGTCGGCGCTGCGCAAGAATTCCACCGCGTGGGTGGGGGGCACGGCGGCGGGAGCGGTTGTCTGCTCGGTGGCCTGGCCCTGCAGGCTGGTGAGCAGCATGGCCGCCATCAGCATCAGTCGTAAGAAATCCATCGTTAAATCACCCATAGGAAGCCTCCATCCATTGCGAGCCCGGCCAGGCCGGGCTCGCAGGCGCCATTACTGTGCCAGCCGTCCGGCCGCTTTGGCCTCGGCATCCCAGGCGGGGACTGTGGTCTTGAGGAACTGGGCCTTGTCGCCGTTCATCTGCTTCATGTCCATGCCAAGGGCGGCCTGGGCCTTCTCCTTGGTGGAGATGTCAGGAATGGCGATCTCGTGGCTGATCCCCTTGGCAGCCAGCAGGCGTGCCAGCTTGGTGCGGGCGTCGGCGGCCTTGTCCAGGGCGGTTCCCAGCATGCGCAGCGCCACTTCCGGGGCGTGCATCTGCACCCCGTGGGAGGCGATGGAGAAGTCCCAGCGCCACTGGGCGTGACGGATGTCCTGCAGAATGTCCTTCATTTCGGCCTCGGTGGCGCCGGCATCCCAGGCGGCCTTGGCTTCAAAGTGGGCGTGCACCAGCTGCTTCTCGACTTTGAGCTTGATCTCGGTGACGGCCTCCTTGCGCTGCTTGACCACCCCTTGCAGCATCTCCTTGCTCTGGGTGTGGCAGTTGCGGCAGGTCTGGTCGAAGCGATCGAAGGGGTTGCCTACCTTGTGGTCCGTGTAGACCTTGCCCTGTTCGTTCTGCACCTTGGGCATGTGGCAGTCGACGCAGGCGACGTTGTTCTGGCCGTGAATGCCGGCGCGCCAGGTCTCGTACTCGGGGTGCTGGGCTTTGAGCATGGGGGTCCTGGAGAGGGCATGGGTCCAGTCGGCAAAGCCGATTTCATCGTAATACTGCTCCATCTGCTCCACGGTGGTGCCCTTGTCCCAGGGGAATTTTACCGCCTTGGTCGGGCCGGTGAAGTAGTATTCCACGTGGCACTGGCCGCACACCTGGGACTGCTGATCGAACCGGCCTTGCTCCTTGAACGGCTTGCCGATGGCGGTCATGGCCCGATCGGCATAGGGACGGGAGAGGTGCAGGGCGGGCTTGCCCTCCTTGAACTCTTTCGAGGCGATGTCGTGGCAGTCGGCGCAGCCGATGGTGTTGACGATTTCCGGCCCACCTTTTGCCCACATCCCCTTGAAGTAGCCATCCTCACCCTTCTCGTCGATGACGCGGGCCACATCCGGGCCTTTGCAGCTCCAGCAGGCCATGGGCAGGGGACCATCTTCGGCGCTCTTGGGGGCGCCGGTGCGCAGGGTCTCGCGCACGTCGGTCAGCGCATAGAAGTGACCGCGCGGTTTGTTGTAATCCTTGGCGAAGGCATAGCCGCCCCAGAGCACCACCATCTGCGGATCTTCCGCAAGGGCATCGGTGCGCTCGCGACTCTCGCCGGTGGCCTTCCAGCTGCTGAACTGATCGGCGTGATCCTTGGCGAACAGCTCGCTGCGCGCCTCTACCTTGCCCTTGGGGGCGGCCTCCTCTGCCTGCGCCAGATTGCCTGCACCGAGCAGGGCGGTCAGCAGCAGGGCGGCGAGGCCTGGCCGAAATAGCTTGTCATATGAACCCACGGTCATCACTCCCAGATAAAAAGTCCATGTCTGGCCTGACCGTTCCATCTCGGTGTGGACATCTGTGCTCATCATCGACGGGCATGGCAGGCCGATTAATTGTTATGGCTGCATATAAATTGGAATTTATGCAATTGATCGAGGGGATAATACCAAATGGGTAAAATGGATAATGATTTATCCCGACGGGAATTGCGCTAGATCAATTGCCATGGGGGGAGGATCCCAAAAGTGGGATCCAGGTTGAATTATCGAGCGTCATCTGGGGGTTGCTGCCTCGCTTTTTCCGCAGGCAGGAGCGCGGGAGTGTACCGCCCCCGGATGTACCGCAAGGCGAAGGGGGCGAGCAGGGAGGGGCGAGCATCTGCTCGGCCCGGGAGGAGGGAGTGATCGCGTGAATACACATGCACGTTTTTGCCTGTGCTGGCCAGGGGAATTCTGCCTGCTGAAATAGTGAGGCGGGTCGGAAAATAGGGGGTTGCCAGAAACTGTCGCGCTCTCGGGAGCCAGAAGAACCGGATGTTTGTCTGAAACGGCTTTGAAAGCGCTTTTATGTCTGCGTTAAATCAATTTTTAAGTATTTAAGTGCAATTAATTGGAGGGTTTGCCGCATTTGCTTTCGATATTATCGAAAATGACGAAGTGTTGTGCTGGGTTGTTGGCGGTAAAATAGCCGCCTGTCACGGCGACTTTCCTTATTAAGCTTCATGTGCTGGGAAGTCTGTATTTACCCGTTGGAGGATGTATGGCCGAGCTGCGAATCGAGAAACCGACTCTTATTGCCAAGGTGGAAGGCACCGTGTTTGTGATGGATGCCGAGGGCGCCCTTCGCCCCGCCACCCCTGGTATGCAACTGGAGCCGGGAATGCGCCTGGTCAGCGGATCCGACGGACATGTGGAACTGGTCGATACTGGCGGCGAGCCCTCCGGGCCTGCCCGGCCGGAGGCATCGCCCGAGCCTCTGGCGGCGGATCCCGAGCTTGCCAGCTTGCAGGAGGCTATCCGCCAGGGGGTTGACCCGACCGCCCAGTTTGAAGAGACGGCGGCGGGCAATGCCGCCACCGGCAACGTCGGTGGCGTGGCCGGCTCCAGCGCCGGTGGCTTTGTGGTGGTGGATCGCACCAATGATGCGACCCTGTCCGAGGCGGGCTTCGACACGGATCACCAGGGTGTCGCCCGGGGCAGTGAAACCCCCTATGTGGAAGATCAGGATCAGCAGGCCCATATCACCATCACCGAACCCCAGACCGACGACAACATCATCAATGCCGACGAGGCGACCGGCGTCATCATTCGCGGGTTCGTTCGGGACGTCGAGGTGGGCCAGACGGTGACCGTTACCCTGACGGATCAGGAGGGCCATCGCCTGACCACCACCACAGTGGTGTTGCCCGGCTTCGTCTGGGAGGCGAACTTCGGGGATGTCACCGGCAAGCTGGTGGACGGCCCCCTGACCATCCAGGCCGATACCCGGGACGCCGCCGGCAACCGGGCCAGCGACATCGGCGAGACCCTGCTCGACACCATCACCACCATCACCCTGGATCTGGCGGACGAGAGCGACAGCGGGGCCAGCCAGGTGGACGATCTGACCCGCGACACCACGCCACTCTTGCAAGGGAAGGGGGAACCGGGCGCCACCGTCACCCTGACCCTGGAAGGCAAGGTGATGGCCGTGCTCACCGTGGATGGCAACGGCAACTGGCAATATCAGATCCCCGATACCCTGGCGGACGGCGCCCATGATTTTCGTGTCGAGGCGGTGGACATTGCGGGCAACCGGGCGAGCGACACCCTGACGGTGACGGTGGATACCCGGGCTGCCATCGACATCGACGATCTCGACACCAGCCGCATTCTCGGCCATGACCAGGTCACCCTGAGCGGCACGACCACGGACGTGGAGGCGGGGCAGCGGGTCACCATCACCCTTATCGGCCAGAATGGCGAGGCCCTCTACAGCGGCAGCGCCCTGGTGGGCAGCGACGGTCGCTGGCAGCTGGATGGCCTGGATCTCACCGGCATCCAGGGCCCCTATGAGGTGCGCGCCGAGGTGACGGATCTGGCGGGTAACCGGGTGATTGACGGGGCCCCTCTCATCGGACAGAGCGATACCCTGACCCTGTCGGAGGCGGATCTGGCCGGGGGGCCGGTGAGCGCCACCGGATCCCTGCACACCGGGGCCGGGCTCGATGGCAGCCTGCAGGTGAGCTTCGGGGCCGATCAGAGCGCCCTCAATCAGCTCGGCCTGACCAGCCACGGGACGGCGCTCGCCTACCAGGTCAGCGGCCAGACCCTTACCGCCAGCGCCGGCGGCCACTCCATCTTTACCCTGACTCTGGCCAACGACGGCAGCTATCGCATCGTCTGGCACCAGAGCCTGGATCACGGCCAGGAGAGCCTGAGCCTGCCTTTCAACCTGGAGTACCGCGACAGCGACGGGGATCTGGTGAGCGCCCATCTCACCGTCAACCTGGTAGACAGCACACCCCCGGGCTTCACCATCGCCCCCATCAGCCTTGTGGAAGATGATTTCACCCATCCGGCGGCGGTGGTGGGCGAGAGCCAGTTCGTCGTGGGTCATCAGTCCGATCCCCTGCTGGCGGACTCCCTCGCCTTCGCCGATCAGGCCAATACCCTCGTTCGCCTCAACGGCAGCGGTCTTGCCAGCGACGGCCACCCGCTCAGCTTCGAATTCAGCGGCGATCGCCTGCTGACGGGCTACTACCTGGATGGCAATGGCAAGCGGGTCGAGGTGCTCAAGGCCGAGCTCGGCGCAGCCCAGTCGGGCAGCGACATCCAGGGCAAAGTGACCATCTCCCTTGTCGGGCCTCTGGATCATCAGGGCAGCGACAGGCTCTCCCTCGGGCTCACCGTTTCCGCCAGGGAGATAGACGGGGATGAGACCCGCGCCGATCTGGTTGTCTCCATCGACGACGGTGTGGACCCCAGCCTTGGCATCGACAGCGGTGTCACCTTGCAGGAAGGGGCCTCTGGCCAGACCCTGGATGGCCAGCTGCCGGTCACTGTGGGCAGCGATCGCCTGGTGTCGCTGAACTTCGAGGTAAGCCAGCCCGCCCTGGATAGCCTCACCAGCGGTGGCCAGCCGACCAGTTATCAGGTCAACGGCAACGTCATCACCCTGCTGGATGCGGGCGGCAAGACCATTCTGACCGTGACCTTGGGGCTGGATGGCAAATATCAGGTGACGCTCGACGGCGTGCTGGATCAACCGGTCAGCACCAACAGCGTCAACCTGGGGCTGCAAGTACAGGGCTCCGACTTTGACGGGGACAAGAGCAACCTGGGCACCCTCAATATCCACATCACCGACGGCATGCTGCCCCAGGTCGATCCCGTCTCCCTCACTCTGGTGGAAGACAGCGACTGGCACGCGGCCCAGACCCTCTCCGGCGATCTCGATATCACCGCAGGCGCCGACCCCCTGGTCAACATCGCGTTCGATGCCAGCCAGCCCGGCCTGCAGGGGCTCACCAGCGGCGGCGCACCTGTGGTCATCACCATCGGCGGCAACAGCATCAGCGGCGCCGTCAACGGCCAGAATGTCTTTACCCTGACGCTGGATCAGCAGGGCCACTATGTCTTCACCCTCAACCAGCCGCTGGATCAGGGGAGTGCAGACAGTCTGCTGAAGGCGGGCTTCACCCTGACGGACAGCGACGGCGACACCGTCTCTTCGACCCTGACCGTGGCCATCGGCGACGGGGCCAATCCGGTCATCAGCGCCGTGACCGGCACCGAGATGACGGAGGCGAACCAGGGCGACGGCGCCGTGGTGAGCACCATGAGCTTTACCGTGAGCCACGGTGCAGATGCTTTGGCGCCCGATAGCCTCAAATTTGATATCGCCGCCATTCAGCAGAGCCTGGATGGCAAGTACAGCAGCCACGGCAGCCCGGTGACCTTCACCCTGGATGCCAACGGGGATCTGGTGGGGACCAGTGCGGATGGCCGCGAGGTACTGCGGGCCGAGCTGGATTTGGTGGAGAGCAACGGCAACTGGAGCGTCACGGCCAGGGTGACCCTAGGGGCCGAGCTGGATCACCAGGGGAGCGAGTCCCTCGACCTGCCGCTCACCGTCACCCTGACCGACAAGGATGGGGACAGGGTCTCGACCCAGTTGCCCCTGACCGTCAGGGACGGCCATGCGCCTGGCTTCGTGGCGGGCAGCGGGGTGAGCCTTGACGAAGGGGGGCTCGACGGGCAGACGCCCCTGATCGGCATCGGCCACTTCCAGGTCAATGCGGGCTCGGATCGGGTGAGCGAGGTGTCGTTTGCCGACATCAGCGAGCAACCTGCGCTGACCGCGTTGGGCCAGAGCGTCAAATACGAACTGGTGGACGGCGATATCAGCATCCCGGGCAACCAGATCCTCAAGGGTTATGTGGACGTGAACGGCGTGCGCGTCGAGGTGCTCCAGGTCGAACTGGTGGGCACGCTCGACAACGCCGCCAGCAACGGCTTTGACTACAAGGTGACCCTGTTCGAGGGGGTTCACCAGAGCGGCGGCATCGCCACCGACCTGCCGTTCAAGCTCAACATCGTCGACAGCGACAAGGGGGCGGGCAACAACGACAGCACCACGGGTACCCTCAACATCCGCATTTCGGAAGGGGCCAACCCGACCCTCACCCTGACCGGCGTGAGCGTCAGTGAAGGGCGTTTCGATGGTGCCGCCAGCAACCAGACCGCAGACGATCAGCACGCCACCGGCACCCTCACCATCACGGCGGACTCCGATCCCGTGGTGGACGTGCGGCTGACCCTCTCGGGCCAGGTGGTGGATGGGAGCGGCAAGGCCATGACCCACAACGGGGAGACCCTCACCTGGCAAGAGGTGGCGGGCAGCAAGGGCCACAGCTTCCAGGCAGTGACTGCGAGCGGCACCCTGGTGCTGACGGTGACCCTGCCGAGCGTGCCGGGCAGCATCGCGGCCCACAGCAGCCAGACCCTGGATTACCAGGTGACGGTACACACCAACCTGGATCACGGCGCGGATGACAAGCTCAACCTCACCTTGCCGGTGAAGGTGACCGACAGCGACGGCAGCGTGATCACCGGCAGCACCACCGCCGTGATCACCGACGCCGCCGACCCCGTGATCACCGCTATCGAGGGGGTGACCGTCAAGGAGTCGGACCTCAACGGGGGCAGTGGCCAGCACGGCGGCACCAGCCCGTCAGGCACGGGAGAGGTTGCCATCGGCCAGGTGACGATCGCCGCCGGGAGTGACCGGGTGGCCTCCCTGCAACTGGATGTGGCCCGCTTCAACGCCCTCAATACCCTGACGTCGGGGGGCAAGGCGGTCACCATTGGGGCCGACAGCCAGCCGGGTGTCTACCTGGGCAAGGACAGCGCAGGCAAGCTCATCTTCAAGCTGACCCTGGATGTGTCCGGCCGCTACACCTTCGAGCTGACCGGCAATCTGGATCACAGCGTCCAGGGCAAGGATCTGCTGGATATCCAGCTGCCGTTGCAGGCACGGGACAGTGACGGGGATCTGAGTGCCGAAGTGATCGGCCATGTGAGCGTGCAGGATGATGTACCCGTGGCCGTGGACGCGAGCAAGACCCTGAACGAGGGAGCCAGGGTGAGTGGCGATCTGCTGGCCACTGCCAGCGAGGGGGCGGATGATGCGGTGGTGAGAGCGGTGACCATCAATGGCACCGAGCACCCCATCGCCGCCACGGGCAACACCACCATCTCGGTGACGGACGCCACGGGGCAGATCATCGGCACCCTGGTGATCAATGCCGAGGGTGACTACAGCTTCACCGCCAAATCGGGCATCGATCACAGCAACAGCACCCTGGTACAGCGGATAGGCTTCCACCTGATGGATGGCGACGGAGATACCGACGACGGTCTCCTGACCCTGACCATCCGGGACGAGGCGGGCAAGCTCACCGTGAGCGCGGTCACCGGTCAGGAGGATGCGGGGGCGAGCGATCCGGGCCAGGGGATCCCCATCACCATGAGCCTGGATGTGGGGGATTTCGATCGGGGCGAGCATGTGGAGCAGCTGCTTATCCAGGCACCCGCCAACGCCCAGGGCACCTTCTATTTCAACGGTGTCGCACTGACCACCATCACCCAGGGGGGCAAGACCTGGTATCAGGTGCCGCCTGCGGCCATGGTGGCGGTGGCCAACACCGATGACAAGTTCCAGCTCACCGGTGTCACCTTCGTGCCGAACCACGACTACTCGAGCTACAACAACGGAGGTACTCCGCTGCGCTTCCCGGTGCAGTTGCAGGTGGGGGTCACCGAGGGGAGCAAGCCCCCGGTGCTGACCGGCAATCTGGACATCACGGTGCAGGGCATTGCCGACAAACCCCTGTGGGATGCGGGCAGCACGCACCAGCACTACAGCACGAGTGAGGACAGCAGCGGCATCGCCCTCAACGTCAAGGCGGGCCTCACCGACACGGACGGCTCCGAGACCCTGAGCTACTGGATAGAGTGGGCCTCCGGCCAGGGCTCGTTGACCCTGAACGGCAAGGTGCTCCAGCCGGGCAGCAACGGCCTCTACACGGTGGCAGGTGGCGACATCAACAAGGTGACCGTGGTGCCCGGCAAGGACTACAGCGGTGACATCAAGCTCATTGTGACCCCGGTCAGCACGGAGCAAACCCCGGTGGTGACCGGCAAGGAGACGGCCCTCGGCGATCCGCTGGAGGTGGTTGTCAACGTGAACCCGCTGGCGGATGACGCCAAGCTGACGGTGCGCGAGATCCAGGGCAAGGAAGATACCCTGATCGATCTGGGCAGCAAGATTGGGCTCGCCCATCTGGGAGACACCACGGATGGCTCCGAGCAGCTGTTCGTGCGCATCAGCGGCCTGCCCGCCGGCGCCACCCTGCTGCTCGGCGGGGTGGCGGTCACCCTGGATGCCAACGGCTATTACGAGGTGCCCTATGACCGCATCAATGACCTCAAGCTGCAGCCGCCCAAAAACAGCAACGTCGATTTCGATCTCACCATCAAGGGGGTGGTGAAGGACACCGCCATCCTGACCGATGCCAGCGGCCAGACCCACACCGTGGTGAACGAGAAGGAGACCGGCAGCCAGAGCCTGCACGTGGATCTGGTGGGGGTGGTGGATGAACCTCACTTCGATCTCAATACCTCCGGCTGGAGCCAGGATGGCAACGGCTACACCATCACCATCCAGGAGGATGGCCGGGCACCGCTCGACTTCAAGCTCACCTCGGGGGAGTGGACGGATACCCCGCAGGATCACTCGGAAACCCTCAACCTGGTGCTGGAAGGGCTGCCGGAAGGGGCCAGGGTGTTCGACGGCAATGGCAAGGAGCTGACTCTCACCTTCGCCGGGCTCGATGGCAAGGGCAATCCCCTCTATCAGGTGGATGTGACCAGCCTCGGCAACCTGCAAATCCAGCCGCCCCCCAACAGCACCGCCGATCTGCACCTGGTCGGCCACGTGGTGGTGACCGAGAACGACGGCGATCACAAGAGTTTCGACGTGCCCCTCACCATCAAGGTGGAGCCGGCCATCGACGCCACCGACTATGCCAAGACCAGCCATGGCCTGGAGGATCAGTTCACCGTCCTCGACTGGCAGCCTGATCTGACCGACGGCGCCGAGAAGGTAACCCACCTCAGCCTCTCCGGTATCGAGCCCGGGTATGAAGTCTGGATCCGCGTGGGCGGGGTCGAGACCCAGCTGACCGTGAGCGGTGGCGCCGTGGACTTGAGCGACGGCGAGCTGCAGAGCCTGCTCGGCGGTGGCCAGCTGCTGGTGAAAGGGCCCGAGGATAGCGACAGGGACACCACACTCCAGAGCCATGTCACGGTGACGCAGGTGGATGTGGACTCCAGCGCCACCGCCCAGAAGGTGATCGACGGCACCCTGCATGTGGATATCCAGGCGGTGGTGGAGCCTGATGGCAACCTGGTGCAGACCGGTCAGCTGGAGAGCCCGAACGGGCACGACATCCCGCTGGACGGCGTCTTCGTGTTCGAGGATCTGGACCCCAGCAGCGATGAGGTCATCGACTACCTGGTGATCAGCGATCTGCCCCCCGGCTTCGTGGTGGTGGGGGGGATCAACGACGGCCAGGGCAACTGGACCGTGCCCCATGACGCCCTCGGCAGCTACGCCTTGCGCTCGCCGGATGGCTTTACCGGCACTGTGACCTTCAAGGTGAGTGCCCTGGTGCACGACCTCAGCGATGACGGGGATGTGAGCGCCAGCGTTCGCAAGGAATTGAATGCCAGCGCCGACTTCCATGGCGCGACTAACTCGGGCCAGGTGGCCGCCGATGTCGATTTCGACAACAGCGCCCCCATCACCGGGGTGGAGGATCACGGCGTCAACTTCGGCAGCCAGCTCAAGCAGATGGTGACTCTGGGCACGGCGGACAGCGGGGATGACGAGCTCAGCATCGTCATCACAGGCCTGCCTCCGGGCGTCAACGTGCAGGGGCTCACCTTCGACTTCGTCAACGGCGAGTACCTCATCAAGTTGCCGGGCGGCCTCGATGATCTCGACCGCCTGACCCTGACCCTGCCACAAGACTATGCCGGTAACGGCCTGCACTTCAATGTGCGCCTGGTCAACACCGACACCGTGAGCGGTGACACCAAGACGGTGGAGAAGGACGTCACCCTCTCCATCACCCCGGAGGTGGACATCAACGGCGGGGTGGACGGCATGCCCTCGCTGCAGCTGCAGGTGAAGGATGTGAACGGCGATGGCCAGCCGGACAACCTGGAAGACACCGAGATCCACCTCGATCTTTCGGTGAAACTTGCCGACATCAGCCCCTCGGTGGCCGATGGCGGTCTCGAGACCGTGGAGCGGGTGGTCGTGACCGTGGATCCCCAATATGGTCACTTCCTCGACAAGAACGGCCAGCCGGTCTCCACCCTCAGGGTGAACGACCCGGCGGATCTCAAGGATCTGGTGTTCGTGCCCAGGGAGCACTTCAGCGGCAAGGTGCCGCTGGCGGTGACGGTGGATATTCTCGATACCGCCACTACGGGCACGGATCGGGGGAGCTGGAGCGGCAACGTGAGCTTCGAGGTGCTGCCGGTCAACGATCCGGCCAACCTCACGGTCCAGAACGTCACGGGCCAGGAAGATGGCAGCGTGAGCCTGGGGGGACTGGGGGCCAGCCTCATCGACAACGATGGCTCCGAGCAGATAGTGGGGCTGCAGATCAAGGGTGTGCCGGATGGCTTCACCCTGTCCGCCCCGGCGGTGAACAATGGTGGCGGGGTGTGGCAGGTGCCTGTCGGCACCGACTTCTCCACCCTGACCCTGATCCCGCCTGCGGATTTCAGCGGCACCGTGGATCTGACCCTGAGCGCCTTCACCCTGGACAAGGGGCTGACCCTGCCCCTTGAAACCAGTGCGGGCTTCACCGTCACCGTCAATCCGGTAGGGGATACGGTCATCACCGACATGCAGGATCAGGCGAGCGGCACCGAAGGGGACGTGATCACCCTGCATCTGGGGGTGGAAACCCGGGACACCCATGCCACCGGCGGCAGCGCCGGCAATGTGCAGGAGAACGGGCCCGAGCAGGTGCGCGTCACCCTGGAAGGGGTGCCGGACGGTGCAGAAATCCGCTTGCCGAGCGGGGTCAGCGGTACCGTGGTGGATCTGGGGGGCGGCCGCTGGCAGGTCACCACGGATGGGGGCAAGCTCGACGGGGTGGAGCTGGTGACCCATGACGCCAACGGCGCCATGGAGATCAAGGTGATGGCCCAGAGCCTGGACAACGGCGCCCTCGGCCCCGAAGTGAACGGCACCATCCATCTCGATGTGAGCCCGGTCAACGATGCCCCCGTCAACGTGCTGCCCGGGGATCCCCAGGTGGCCCAGGAGGACGAGCCGTTCGTCATCCAGGGTCTGCAGGTCAAGGACGTGGATGCGGGCAACGGCATCATGGAAGTGCGCCTCTCGGTGGAGCACGGCACCCTGACCCTGCCGGCCGGGAGCGGCGTGACCCTGACCGGCAACGGCACCGGCGATGTGGTGCTGACCGGCACCCTGGCGGATCTCAATGCCCTGCTCTCGGGCGGGGTCACCTATCAGGGCAACCCGGACTTCCACGGCAATGACGCCTTGACCATGGTGACGGACGATCGGGGCAATACCGGCAGCGGTGGCGCCCTGAGTGACACCGACGTGCTGCCCATTGAGGTACAACCGGTCAACGATGCCCCCGTCAACCAGCTGCCGACGACGCCCCAGGTGGCGCAGGAAGACCAGCCCTTCACCATTCACGGGCTGCAGGTGAGCGATGTGGATGCGGGCACCAGTCCCCTCTCGGTGACCCTCTCCGTGCTGCACGGCACCCTGGAGCTGGCGGCGGGCAGCGGCGTGACGGTGAGCGGCAGCGGCAGCAACACCCTGGTGCTGAGCGGTTCCCAGGACGCCATCAATGCCTTGCTCTCTGGCGGCGTGACCTATCAGGGTGAGCAGGATTTCAATGGCCAGGATGCCCTGACCATGGTGACCAATGATCTTGGCAGCACCGGCAGCGGTGGCCCCCTGAGCGACACCGACGTGTTGCCCATCGAGGTCGCGCCGGTCAACGATGCCCCTGTCACCCAGGTGCCGGGCACCCAGCAGGTGAAAGAGGATGGCTCCCTGTCGCTCACCGGGATCAGCGTGAAGGACGTGGATGCGGGCAGTGCGCCCATCTCCATGGTGCTGCGGGTGGAGCACGGTGTGCTGACCCTGCTGGGGGCGGCGGGCGCCGTCTCGGTGCAGGGGGCGGGGACCGGCGTGATGACCCTGGTGGGGTCGCTCGATGATCTCAACAGCCTGCTGGCCGGCAACCTGCACTACGAGCCGGCCAGGGACTTCTGGGGTCAGGACAACCTGAGCATCACCACCTCGGATCTGGGCAACACCGGCGCCGGTGGTGTCCTGACCGACAGCGCCCAGATCGCCATCCAGGTGACGGCCGAGCCGGACGCTCCCCAGCTGGGGGTCGGCACCCACGATATCCTTGCGTTGCAAGGGGCCTGGGTGCCGCTCAACCTCAGTGCCAGCGTGGTCAATCCGGCACCGGGCGAGCTGTCGGTGCGGATCCAGAATCTGGGGGGGGCCCAGGTGGTGGACGAGCACGGCCAGAGTGTCGGCCACGCGGATGGCAACGACTGGCTGCTGCCCATGGACCAGTCCGTTCCCATCTACGTCAAGGATCTGCCGGCGGGGGATCATGCCCTCACCCTGAGCGCCGAATCCAGCCTGGGTGGCAGCACCCTGAGCTCGGCCACGGAGACCATCACCATCCACAGCCAGAGCGGCCACGATCTGCTGGGCTCGGATCAGGGAGACTGGTTGTTCGGCTCCACCGGCAATGACCGCCTCCTGGGCGGCATGGGGGATGATGTGCTGCGGGGGGGTCAGGGCAACGACATCCTGAGCGGTGGCGCCGGCAGCGATCTCTTCGTGTGGGGCCGTGGTGACGAGGGGACGACGGCGCAGCCTGCCATGGACACCATCACCGACTTCCGTCCCCAGGAGGGGGACAAGATAGATCTGGCGGACCTGCTCAAGGGGGTGACTGGCAACAGCGTGGATAGCCTGCTTGGCCATCTCCAGGCATCGGTGACCAGCGTGGGCCACGGCCTGAGCGACGTGAACCTGTCGGTGTCACCGGCGGGGGATGGCCATGTCACCCAGCAGATCACCCTGAAGGACGTGGATCTGAGCGGCTGGAGCCTGAGCGGCACCTCGTCCCACGACATCCTGCAGAGCATGCTGGATCAGCACAGCCTGATCGTCCAGCACCCCTGATGGGGCGGATGTGAATGAAAAGAGCCGGCGCTTGCCGGCTCTTTTCCCATCTGGTGTTGGCTTATCGGCCCCTTTGCCGAGCGGGCCGTCTGGCCGGGCGTGGCAAGGGGATCACGCCAGGGCTCTGGCCAGCAGGTGGCTGGGGTGCTCGCAGCGAGAGATGGACGTGCTCATCTCAAGCCAGGGCTCTGGCCAGCAGGTGGATAGGGTGTTCACAGGGGAACGCCGTGCTCATCTCGATCTGCCACTTGCAGGTCTCGCAATCGGTGATGACGAGATCGGGCTTGAGGCGGTTTATCTGATCAAACAGCCCCTGGCCTATGGTCTGGCTGGTTTCGTAGTTCTCCGACTTGAAGCCGTAGGTGCCGGCGATGCCGCAGCACTGGGACTCCAGCACGGTCACCTTGACCCCCGGGATGGCACGCAGCAATTCGAGTGTGTAGATGACGCCCCCCATTTTCTCCATGTGGCAGGGGGTGTGGTAGGCGATGTGCAGCCCGAGCGGCTTCATGGCCGGCTGGTTGCCCTTGTAGAACTCGTTCCACAAAAAGCGGGTCACCAGGGAGATGCGATCGCGCACCTTGTGGTTGTCCTGCTCCAGCAGGTGGGGATATTCGTCCCGCAGGGTGAAGCCGCAGGTGGAGGAGGTGGTGAGCAGCGGCATCTCGTTGCCAAGCAGGCTGTTCTCCAGTTGCTGGATGTTGAAGGCCGCCTGCTGTTTGGCCTTGTCCATGAAGCCGTTGGCTATCAGCGGCACGCCGCAGCACTTCTCCCGCTCCAGCAGCTGCACGCCGATCTTCATGGCGTTGAGCACCTGCACCAGCTCTTTGCCGAGCTGAGGGTGGTTGTAGTTGACGTAGCAGCCGTGGAAGTAGGCGACCTGGCGCTCAAAGTGGGCCTGGGTCTCCTTCTGCTTTTTGTACCAGCCGCGGAAGGTACCCTGGGAGTACTTGGGCAGATCCCGGTGGGAGGAGACCCCCAGCGCCTTGTCCAGCACCAGCTTCATCGGCTTGAGGCCGGTAGTGAAGTTGACCACGGGAGCCATCAGGGTGGACATGCTGCCCATCAGATCGGTGTGGGAGAGCACGAACTCGCGGATCCCGGGTTTGAAGCCGCTGTATTGATGCTTGGCCTTGGCGATGATGTCGCCGATGCGCACCCCGCTCGGGCAGGCCACCTCGCAGCGCTTGCAGTTGGTGCAGTACTTGAGGGCGCTGTCAAAGAGCTCGGGGCTCTTGATCCGCAGCCGCTCCCCGTCCGGCCCCGCCTGCTTGGGGCCCGGGTAGGCGGGATTGGCCTTGGCCACCGGACAGTAGGCGGTGCAGACGGTGCATTTGATGCACTGATCGAAAGTTTGGTTGGCGTGATCCAGTAGCATGTCAGTTCTCCTCCCGTCGAGATTGAAGGCACGGGATATGGGGTGAAATCATCATTGGGCTGAACTCAAAATGTGGCCGGCGGCCTGCCAGCCGGTGGCAACGGCCACCCCGGAACCTGAGCCCTCTTTGGATTGGGCATCGTAGTGGGCCAGCACGCTGTGTCGTTTGAATGGGGATGTGTGGCGCATCTCAGCCCTCCGCCAGAATATGGCCGGCGGCTTGCCAGCCGGTGGCGACAGCGACACCTGACCCAGACCCCTCCTTGATGGGGTCATAGTGCGCCAGTACGCTGCCCGCCCCATAGAGGTTGGCGAGCGGCTTGCCACCGCGCAGCACCCGCAACATCTCGTCGGTTTTGACCCCGAAGCCCATGAAGGGGTGGTGGTCGAACAGGCGGCGACCGGCCCAGGCGTCACGCTCGGGCAGGCTCAGGACGTCGGCATCGAAGATGGGCTCGCGAATGCCGCGCAGGCGCGACTCCAGCCCGCGGCTGAAGAAGCTGCCGGAGGCGAGCACGAAGTGGTCCGCCTCGAACAGCTGATCATTGCCGTTCTGGGTGTGCACGCCGACGACACGGTTGCCTTCGTAGCGGGCGCCCAGCACCCGCTCGCTGGTGAGGAAGGTGCCGCCAAGGGCGATGAAGCGGCGTTTGAGGGCCTCTTGCATCCGCATGCCGATAAGCGACGGCGGCATGGTGGCGACCTCCCGGATGGTGCAGCCGGTACGCTTTTCCAGATCGCTCAGGCGCGGGCCGACCAGCCCGAGGGAGAGGCAGGCGGGCAGCACGATATGGCGGCAGCCGGGTTCGCCGCACTCCATCACCATGCGGCTGATCTCCCGGGCCAGATCCGCCATCAGGGAGTGGTTGCCGCCCCCCTGCTTGTCAAACAGGCGGGCGATGTCGGCGGAGCGAAACTCGTGGGGATTGCGGCTGAACTCGGCCAGCTGGGGAATGCGAATGTCACCGGTCAGGATGCGGCAGTGGGCGAAGCGGGGGTGGGTCGCGAGATTTGCTGCCGCAAGCCGTGGGTGAAAGTCGCGAAAGCCCTCCAGGGTGGCCAGCAGCAGGGTATCCGGCACGGGGGCATCGGTGACGCAGGCACAGGTCTCGGGGGAGAGCCAGGTGGATTTCAGGGTGCCGATGGGGGTCAGGCGCTGGTGGTTCTGCTCCTGGCGAAACAGCGGCAATCCCTCTTCTGCGCAGTGGCGCTGCAGATCGGCGAGGCTCGCCTCGATATGGGTCATCCCCACCTTGTTGTAGGGGTGCTCGGGGTTGGCAGCCATGAAGGCGGGCAGGGCGGCGCGGGGATCTCCTTCGCTCTCCAGCAGATCCACCGAGCCGGAGGAAAAGTGCAGGGCACTCTGACCGGAGGCCATCAGCAGGGTCTTCTGGCCCGCTTCGGCCAGGCGCAGGGCCGCCGAGAGGCCCGCCATGCCGCCGCCAATCACTATGGTGTCAAATTTCATGGGGCGTCTCCTCGTGTGTCTCTGTGGCATGGCTCTGGGGGGCGGACTCGCTCACCAGGCGGGGGGCCGTCCACTCACCCAGGCCAAACAGGCCTTCATAGATCCAGTAGGTAAATTCCGCCTCGCGCAGGGCATCGCCCCAGAGCACGGGGCGGGTCCCCTTGTAGCGCTCCTCCAGGAACTGGCGCAGCATGACGCAGGCCTGGCGGCCATCGGCCTTGCCGTACTCCTGCATCAGGCCGGCGGCGCGATAGGCGCACAGCTCACCCTGGCAGGGACCCATGCCCAGACGGGTGCGGCGGCGCAGATCCACCAGGTTGTCCACGTCGAGCTCGCGCAGGGCGTACTCGATTTCGCCGGCGGTCACCATCTCGCATTCGCAGATGAGGGCGTTGGCCTTGGGATTGTCACGGAAGAAGGCGATGACCCGCTCCCCGTGGCGATACTGGGCAGAGCCTTCGACCGGTGCCGAGAGGCCGGGGGCGGAGACCTTCTCCGGATCCCGCGAGCCTGGCAGGCTCAGCTCGGCGGTGCGGCACGGTTTGCTGTTGCCCAGTTTTTTCGCCAGCAGATCGGTGGCCCACTCCGCCATCAGGCGATAGGTCATCAGCTTGCCGCCGGTGATGGTGTTGAAGCCCTGCAGACCATCGCGATCGCTGTGATCGAGCAGCACGATACCGCGGCTGATGTTGCGGCCCGACTCGTCACCATCCACCGCGACCAAAGGGCGCACCCCGGCGTAGGCCCGCATCAAGCGGGTGCGCGCCATGATGGGGGCGAGCTTGATCCCCTCGCGCAGCAGCACTTCCACCTCGTCCGGCTCCACGGTGAGCTGATCAATCTTGTGGTAATCGATGCGACTCGAGGTGGTGCCGATGAGGGAGATGGTATCGCCCGGCACCAGGATGTCGGCGTCCGCTGGCTTGCGGCAGCGGTTGAGCACCAGCTGGTTGATGCGGTAATCCATGATGAGCAGGGAGCCCTTGGCAGGGAACATGCGGATGCCGAGATCGGCGTACTCGCAGATCTGCTGGCCCCAGATGCCGGCGGCGTTGATCACCTCCTGACACTCCACCTCGAACGCCTCGCCGGTGCGGGTGTTGATGGCCTTGACCCCGTGCACTCTGTCCTGGGTACGCAGCAGCCCCAGCACCTTGCTGTGGGTGAAGATGCGGGCACCGTGCTCCTTGGCGTCGAGCACATTGGCTGCGGCGAGGCGGAAGGGGTCGACCGTGCCGTCCGGCACCTGAATCGCCCCTATCATGGCCGGGTTGGCATTGGGTTCGAGCTGCAGCGCCTCGCGGGGATCGAGCTGACGGGTCTCGATGCCGGCCAGGGCGCAGGCGTCCATAAAGGTCTTTTGAAAGCCGATGTCATCTTCCGGCAGGGTCAGGAACAGGCCGCCGGTGTCCTCCACGCAGTGGCTGGCGATCCGCTTGAGGATGCGGTTCTCCTGAATGCACTCGCGGGCGGACTCCTGATCCGTCACCGCGTAGCGGGCGCCGGAGTGGAGCAGACCGTGGTTGCGGCCTGTGGTGCCGGCGGCGATGTCGTCCCGCTCAAGGAGGATGCAGTCGATGCCGCGCAGCGCGCAATCGCGCATGATGCCGGCGCCGGTGGCGCCACCGCCTATGATGACGACTTGTGTGGTTATTCTTTTCATTGTGCCCGTCTCATCTCTTCCAGATGGGCTCAGTGTGGCGCCTCTCTGGTTGAAAATGTTTGATATGGGCCAAGTTAATGAGCGTAAACGAGCATTTTGTGGTGGTTGGTGAGAGTTATGTGACAGAGGTCACGGGAGATCAGATGGCAAGAAGGGTCGGATCCCGGCGAGGGAAAAGAGCAGGCGTGACCACGGGAGGGACGGGCATCCGTGCCCGGGAAGAGGCCCGCACCCGGGGAGGCAAGCTGCGGGCCTGTGCGGATTAACGCAGTGCGTCTGTGTCTGGGGTCTTTGAGACCATCATTTGCCCGTTGAATTCGAGGTTCATGAAGAGAGCGTTGCTGTTGCGCTGCCCGTCCTGGTCGAATTTCACCCCGTAGACGATGTTGTCGAGCAATTTACCCTGATTGCAGATGATGCCGCTGAGGAGCAGGGGATCCTGGCCATCCTCCAGAGGCTGAAAACGCAGGACGATGGGGTGCTGCATCTTGAGGGGCGGGGCGAGGTAGCTGGTCTTGAACGCACATCCCTCAAAGGAGATGTCGGTGAGCTGGATGGGGACCTTGGTGTCGCCGTTGGTGGTCCAGCCGGTCAGGTTCACCGGGTAGCGCGTCTCTCTGCGGATCTTGTTGATGGTCACCTGCTTGGGCACCCGGGTGGTGATCAGGAGTGGCGTCTCTCCTGCCAGCTCGATCACGCTGTCGAAATGCACCATAGCCCCCAGGCCGCGCTCGCAGATGACGGAGACATGCACCCGGTAGCCGGGTTTGCAGTATGACAGCAGGTCCTCCCGGTTGATGGCGTGGAAGGTGAAATAGAGGTAGGGCTGGCGATCCAGGCCGACGAGTACCGCAGGCAGGCGTTTCGTCTTGCCGGTGGGCAGATTGACCTGGATGCCTGCCTGGCTGGCCGGTTGCAGGTATAACAGGACGTCGGAGCCCTGTATTGCCTGACCGCTTCCTTTGATGGCGGCAAGGCGCTGTTGAATGGATTCTGCAAGACGTTCATCCATGGCTGTATTCCTGTCCCGATTAAATAACGTCAGTTTAAAAAGCGTGTTTTATTCGAAGCAACATTTTTTGAATTTCTTGCCGCTGCCACAGGGGCAGGGATCGTTGCGGCCCACCCGCAGCGGCGCCGGATCCTGTTCGCCGTCAGTGTAGACCCAACGCCCCTGATACCGCACGAAGCGGGAGCGCTCGTGCAGGCAGTGGCGCGCATCCCCTTCCACAAACCAGGCCTTGAACTCCACCATGCCGATCTCGTCATGGGGGCCGCCCCGGCTTGCGAGGATCTCGAGACCGTCCCAGCGGGTATCGCTTCGGGAGAGCTCGTCTGCGGTCAGTGTCCCCAGATGGTCGGGATGCCAGCTGTGCACTAGGTAGTCACCCAGCCCCAGGACGAAGGCACTGTAACGGGAGCGCATCAGCTGCTCCGCGCTGGTAGCGGCCTGGCCGCCGTGGAGAGCGCCGCAGCACAGGGAGAGGGGCAGGGAAGAACCGCAAGGACATTGGCTCATGGGTCAGCTCATCGGGTCGATAATGAAAGATGGCGGGATTGTAGCGAATGCCATCCCCCCTCGGCCAGCAGGTCGAGCCGGTAGGAACGGAACACCCACATAAAAATCGCTAAAGGAAGTGCATGATGACGCTGAAACAGAAGATCCTGTTGCTGGGCGCGGTCCCCATCCTGTTGATGGCCCTGGTGGTCAATCTCAGCAATTATCTGATGTCCAGGAGCGATCTGGAGTCAGAGCTGGTGATGGCAAGGGAGAAGGCGGTCAAGGAGCGCAAGGCGCTGCTCAGCAGCTATCTGATGCTCGCCAAAACCGCCATCGAGCAGGCCTATGCGGGGCCGGACAGCCCCGAGACCCGCCAGCGGGTGCTCGAGACCCTGCGCCCCCTGCGTTATGGCAGTGACGGTTACTTCTTTGTCTACGACTACCAGGGGAACACCCTGCTGCTGCCGACCCGCCCCGAGGTGGAGGGCAAGAACCGCTGGCAGGACAAGGACACCAAGGGCACCTTCCTCATCCAGGGGATCATCAAGTCGGCGCGGGAGGGGGACGGGTTCTCCGAGTACTGGACCAACAAGCCGTCCCTCGGACGGGATGCCCCCAAGCTCTCCTTCAACCTGGTGCTCGACAAGTATCAGTGGGTGGTGGGCACGGGCTTTTACATCGACGACATCGACAGCGAGCTGGCGACCCTGCGCACCGAGCGTGAGGAGGCGATGCATGGCTCCCTGCAGAGCAGCGTGCTGATCATTCTGGTGATCCTGGGGGTGACTTTGGCCGCCACCGTGGTGATCGGCAACCGGGCAACCCGGCCGCTGGCGGAGGCGGTGGCTGCCCTCAACGACATCGCCGACGGGGAGGGGGATCTCACCCGACGTCTCAAGGTGCAGGGCAAGGACGAGGTGGGCCAGCTGGCCACGGCGTTCAACCGTTTTGTCGAGCGGATCCAGTCGGTGGTGAGCCAGGTGGGGGAGACCAGCCATCAGCTGCTTGGCGCCGTGCACAGGCTGCACAGCCTGAGCGAGCACGCCGACAGGCAGATGCAGGGGCATGGCAGGGAGACGGATCAGGTTGTCACTGCGGTGACCGAGATGAGCTCCACCGCCCAGGAAGTGGCGGCGAGCGCTTCCAATGCGGCCAGCGCCACCAGCGACGCGGCGCGCGAATCGGATGCCGCACGCGGGGTGGTGAGCAGCGCCATCGGCAGCATCAACCGGCTGGTGGAGGAGGTGCACGTGGCCGCCGGGGTCATCGAGCAACTGGCTCAGGAGACCGGCAAGATAGGGTCCGTGGTGGAGGTCATTCGCGGCATTGCCGAACAGACCAATCTGCTGGCACTCAATGCCGCCATCGAGGCGGCCCGGGCAGGTGAACAGGGACGGGGCTTTGCGGTGGTGGCGGACGAGGTGCGATCCCTCGCTGGCCGCACCCAGCAGAGCACCAAGGAGATCAACGAGATGCTGCAGCGGCTGCAGGGCGGCGTCAGGCAGGCGGTGGAGGTGATGCAGGCGAGCGAATCCCGCAGCCAGGAGACGGTGCAGGAGGCGAGCCATATCGCCAGCTCCCTCGACAGCATGGTGACGGCGGTCGGCACCATCAACGACATGAACATCCAGATCGCCACGGCGGCCGAGGAGCAGCACGCGGTCTCCGAGGAGATCAACAAGAATCTGGTGGCCATCCAGCAGATCGTCAACGAGCTGACCGAGGCCGCCGGGGAGTCCAGCACCACCACCCGCACCCTGGCCGACACGGGTGACAAATTGCGTCAACTCGTCTCCCGCTTCCGTTACTAGTCACATATTTGCCGTCTGGACGTGATTTCCAGACGGCAAATTTGGGGTTCGGCGCAGAATGTGGGAAAATCGCGTCATTCGTTCCTTTCGTTAGCCCCTACCCTATGAATGAGATCGTGAAAGGCAGTATCGATTTGATCCGTCAGCTCAACTACGGCCTGGTCTACGCCAGCCTGGAGGAGCACAAGGAGCTGTCCCGTACCGATCTGTCCCGCCTGACCGGTCTCTCTCCTGCCAGCATCACCAAGATCACCCGCGAGCTGCTCGACGGGGGGCTGGTGGTCACCTGCGGCGAGAGCTCGGTGGGGCGCGGTCGCCGCCAGACTCTGCTGCGCATCAACGAGCGTCGCTTCCAGTTTCTCTCCATGCGTCTGGGCCGTGGTTATGTGGACATGGCCCTGTTCGATCTGGCCGGCCGCTCCCTGGCGCGCCATCGCCATCTCTTCAGCGAGGTGGAGCGCGCGGATCTGCTGGCCAGCCTGGTGCATGCCATCGAGGGCTTCCTGCCCAAGAAGGCACTGCGTCTGGCCTGTATCGCCCTCTGCCTGCCGGGGCAGGTGGAGCGTCACTCCGGCATGGTCAAGCACTTCCCCTATTACGATCTGCGCAACTGGCCCCTCGGCCCCACCCTGCAGGCGGCGTTCGAGGTCCCCGTGCTGGTGAGCGGTGACGTGCGCACCTGGATCCAGGCCGAGCGCGAATGGGGGGCCGCCAAGAACTGCGCCGATGCGGTGCTGGTGTTCGTGCACAACGACATCGGGGTCGGCATGGTGGTCAACGGCCAGCTCATCGAGAGCGAGTCGGCCCTGCTCGGGGATCTCAGCCACCTGCAGCTCGAACCCTATGGCCAGCGCTGTTACTGCGGCGG
>ENA-OWLM01000149-OWLM01000149.1-metagenome-genome-assembly--contig:-NODE-149-length-26043-cov-8.581307_pt1 | contig 26043 bp, 19 predicted proteins | sample MGYA00245349_ERZ651102 | MGnify/ENA primary metagenome ERZ651102 (study PRJEB26857, sample SAMEA4031759) | metagenome | biome: human; feature: oral; material: saliva | place: Philippines | collected 2014... | reverse complement strand
TACACCTCAAGACCACCCACCGGGCGGTACTGCGGATTCTTCGCGAAGAACGCCTCCTCAAAGCTCGCAAAGCCAGCCGGAATGGACTCCGAAATCGGGCCGGTCACCTCAACCACCGCGTAGGTGCTCGCAGGCAACTCCAGCACGCCCAGACCGAGCTTCGCCGCGCTCGCCGGCTCCGACACCAGGAAGCCCGCCGTGTAGCGGACCTGACCCTTCGGGTTCGGCTGAGTGCACACGCCCAGGTACTGGGTCACGTTCAGAACATCCAGCATCGCCGGGGACGCCTTCTGATTCAGCTCATCCCACAGCGAGGAGAAGTCGCCATCCAGGGGGAACACCTGCGAAACGCCGGCAACGACCATCGCCGGGTGCTCCTCAATGCGAGGTTCAGAAATCTGAACCGCGCCGCCCTTAGCGGCTGCCATTAGGCGTTCGCCTCAGCTGCTTCGCGGTCCACCGAGCACTCGGGCACGCAGTGGCGCTTCGCGTCATCAGCTGCGCACTCGGGGCAGAGCAGAACCAGCTCGCGGCAGGAATCGTTGGAGCAGTTCTCGAACTTGTTCGAGGGGGCGCCGCACTGTTCGCACTTGCCGATAGTGACGGTGTCCGGGGTGAACTCCATGTGCATGCGCTTGTCGAAGACGTAGAGCGAGCCTTCCCACAGTTCCTTATCGCCGTACTTCTCGCCGTAACGCACGATGCCGCCGTCGATCTGGTAGATCTCCTTGAAGCCGCGGTTCTTCATGAGCGCGGAGAGAATCTCGCAGCGAATACCGCCGGTGCAGTAGGTGACAACCGGCTTGTCCTTAATGTGATCGTACTTGCCGGACTCGATTTCGCGGATGAAGTCGTGGGTGGTGCGCACGTCGGGAACGATAGCGTTCTTGAACTTGCCGATCTTCGCCTCGAACGCGTTACGGCCGTCGAAGAAGACCACTTCGTCGCCACGCTCTTCAACAAGCTTGTTGACCTCTTCAGGCTTCAGGTGCACGCCGCCGCCAACGACGCCGTTCTCGTCCACCTGCAGCTCGTCGGGAGCACCGAAAGCCACAATCTCGTCGCGTGCCTTCACGGACAGGCGGGGGAAGTCCTCCGCGCCGCCCTCGGACCACTTGAACTCCATGTTCTTGAAGCCGGGGTACTTGCGGGTTTCCTTGGTGTACGCCTTGACCGCGTTGATTTCGCCGCCGAGGGTGCCGTTAATGCCGTGCTTGGAAATGAGGATGCGCCCGCGCAGGCCGAGCTTCTCACAGAGGGCACGCTGCCAGAGCATGACCGCCTGCGGGTCGGCGATGGGGGCGAACTGGTAATACAGAATAATCTTATTTTGAGCCACGAAACTATTTTATCGTCATATACGCCTAAAACATGCAGATTTTTTGATATGTGCGCGCTGACTACGGGGTCGGCGGCATTGGAAGCGGTACTGGGGTAGTACTGGGGTAGCGCCGGGGCGGGGTTAGGCTCGGGGTTTGGCTGGGGATTAGGCCCGGGGAATATGTCGAAGGTCGAGGCAAGATTCGGGCGGATTCAGAGCCAACGCTCAGGGCAGCGCGTGACCTGCGGCAGGTCGGGGTGTAGCCCGCCGCTCTACAATGGAACCCATGCCGCACAGCACCCCTTCGCAGAACACCAACCAGCACCCTGAACAGCACTCCGAGCAGCAGCCCACACACCAGCCCAAGCAGGGGCAGTCTGCGGCGCGCCCAAAAACGCTACGCTACCGCGAGTTGCCCGCGAGCGCACAGCAGGTGTTGGCATCCCTCCTGCCGGAGGCGGAACGCACCGGAACCCTGCCCGAGCAGGTGACCCATATTCACACCATTGCCGCCAGGGAGGCGAGCTACGCGCCGTGGCCGCAGTGGTTGCATCCGCGTGTGGTGGAGGCTTTTGAATCGCTCGGTATTGCCGAGCCCTACGCCCACCAGGTGCAGGCGGCAAACGCCGCCCACGCGGGTCTTGATGCGGCGCTGGCGGCGAGTGCGGCGCGCTACGGCTGGCAGGCGGGGCGCATCGAGGCTGAGCGCGTTGAGGCGGGGCGTATTGAAGCGGTGCGTATCGAAGCGTCGGCGGCAGCGCGCGCCGAAGACGCGAAGAGTACCGGCAGCAGCGGGCACGTGATTGTGGCGACGGGTACCGCCTCGGGCAAGACCCTGAGCTACCTGATGCCCACGCTGGATGCCGTTTACCGAGCTTCGTGCGGTGAACCGGTGAGCTCAACTTCCGCGTATTCCAGGACTGAGAACCTCAATAATAGAGCGAATATTCTTTATATTTCTCCGGCGAAGGCGCTCTCCGCCGATCAGCTTACCGCCCTCACCTCCTACAATCTTCCCGGGCTTTACCCGGCCAGCTACGACGGGGACACCCCCGTCGGCGAACGCCGCTGGATCCGCGAACACGCCAACTTCATCCTCACCACCCCGGACATGCTCAACTACTCAATCCTGAGCAACCACCGGCAGTGGGCATCCTTCCTGCGCGGGCTGCGCTACGTGGTGCTTGACGAGGCGCACAGCTACCGCGGTGTTTTCGGTGCGCACATCGCCAACCTGCTGCGCCGCCTGCGCCGCGTCTGCGCACTCTACCGCACCGTGCCCGTGTTCTACGGCGCCTCCGCAACCAGCTCCAACCCGGTCGAGTCTTTCTCCAAGCTCATTGGCGTGCCACAGCAGGCGGTCACCGCCATTACCGAGTCCACCTCCGCACGCGGTGAAACCACCGTCGCGCTCTGGGAGCCCGAATTCATGCCACCCAAGGCACACGATCAGCTCGCCAAGGGCGCCCGCAGCACCCAGCAGCAAGCGGTTCAGTCGAAGGCTGAGCAGGAGGCGCCGCGCCGCGTCTCCCCCGTGGAGCAGGGCGCGCAAATGCTCACCGACCTGGTGCTTTCCCGCACCCGCTCCCTGGTTTTCGCCGGTTCGCGCCGCAGCGTAGAAATCCTCTCGCAGAAGACCCAACGCTACCTCGACGAGGTGGAGGCGGGCCTCGCCCACCGCGTCGCCGCATACCGCGCCGGGTACACCCCCGAAGAGCGCCGCGAACTCGAACGCAAACTCCGCAACGGCGAACTGCTCGGCCTGGCGAGCACCTCCGCGCTGGAGCTGGGCATCGACATCTCCGGACTGGACGCCGTACTCGTGGCGGGCTGGCCGGGTACCCGCGCCTCCTTCATGCAGCGCGTGGGCCGCGCGGGTCGAAGCGGTCAGGACGCGCTCGCCGTGCTCATTGCCGACGACAACCCGCTCGACACCTACCTGGTGCACCATCCGGAGGCGATTTTCGGGCAGGAGGTTGAGGCGACCGTATTCGACCCGACGAACCCGTACGTGCTCTCCCCACAGCTGTGCGCAGCCGCGCAGGAGGCACCCATCCGCACCGAAGAGCTGAGCCTCTTCGGGCCGCACACCGCCGCCCTGCTGGATCGACTGGTACAGCAGGGGTACCTGCGTCGCCGCCCGGACGGCTGGTACTGGACGCACGCCGAATCAGCCGCCGAGCTGGTCGATATCCGCGGCACCGGCGGCGGACCCTACCAGCTCATCGACGCCGAAGACGGCACCCTCGTTGGCACCATGGACGCCGCGCACGCCATGAGCCAGGGGCATCCGGGCGCAATCTACATTCATCAGAACGCGCAGTACGTGGTCGAGTCCCTCAGCGAGGGCGAGCGCGTGATTCTGCTCAGCCGCGTCTACCCGGACTACTACACGCGCGCCATTGAGAGCACCGAGGTGCGTATTCTGGCGGAGCGTGCGCGGGTCAGTTACGGTACGCACAACATGGTTGGGGAAGCGGTTCCCGGTGAGTCCGCTCCTGGTGAGTCAGCTCCCGGCGAGCCTGTTCCCGACGCACAGCAGCTCGCCCCGCTCACCATGCACCGCGGGCAGGTTCAGGTCACCGACCAGGTCACCGGCTACCGGCGGTTCTCCGTCTACGGTGGCGAATACCTGGGCGAAGAGGCACAACCCATGCCGCCGGAAGTGCTCATGACCGAGGCGGTCTGGTTCACCTTCGAGCCCAGCTACCTGTTCGGCGCGGGCGTGACCGAAGAGGACGGCCCCGGCACCCTGCACGCCGCCGAGCACGCCGCCATCGGGCTGCTGCCGCTCATCGCCACCAGCGACCGCTGGGACTTGGGCGGACTCTCCACGCTGCTTCACGTGGACACCGGCAGGCCCACCATTTTCGTCTACGACGCCGCACCCGGCGGCGCGGGCATTAGCGAACGCGGCTTCAACGCGGTTGCGCAGTGGCTGAGCGCCACCCTCGAAGCCATCGAAAGCTGCGGATGCGAAAACGGCTGCCCCTCCTGCGTACACTCGCCCAAGTGCGGCAACCGCAACGAGCCGCTCAGCAAGCACGGCGCGCGGGCGCTGCTACAGGCGATGCTGCGGAGCATGGCGGAGGCGTAGGAGTGCAGGAGGCACCGGGCGGACTGGGATAACAACTCCCGATGAGCGTAAATAGCCTAGTCGGCTAGGCTTTCAGGCTCGGGTGGGCGTTCTTGGTCAGCGGGACTTTCTGGCTCGGCTGGGTTCTCTGGCTCGGGAGTTTCCGGCGCTGAGTCCTGCTCAGCTTCCAGTTCTTCCCCCAGCTCGGCTACCTCATCGGGGCTCAGCTCCTCCGCGTTGCCCGCCGCGCGTTCTTCTTCGGCGTGCTCCTCTTCGATGTGCTCAGCCCCGGCGCGGGCACGCACCCTCGCCGGGCCCAGCGCGCCCATGGGTCCTGCAACCGGGACGGCGACCGTCACCTCCACCGTTTCGGGGCGATCCGGAAAAGTGCAGGATTCCAGGTGCGCGCCGTGGCGTTCGGCAAGATCCGCCGCGACCGCGCACGGGTCCCCCTCAGTGAGTCCGCGGTAGGCGTCCGCCGCCGCGAGCGCGCTCAAATCGGCGGCCGTGGAAGCCCTGCGGTTCGCGGACACCACCCCGATGAGCCCGGCAATCACGACGGTCACCACCAGTAGCGCGGCAATAATGGTGAGGGCGAGGACGGTGCCGCTACCCTCTTCGGGGTGTTCTTCCGCGGGTCGGGCAAGGACCGGGCTTTTATTCACCATCATTGCCGGGGCTTTCTTTGCCGGCGCTTTCTTCACTGCCGCCGCCTTCAACCCGGGCGTGGGCATCCGCCCGCAGCACCCAGCCGGTTGCCGAACCGATTACGCCGGGGGCGGGGCGGCTCACCCGCACGTGCACCTGCCGGGCGCGCCCCTCCTCCGTCGCGGCGACGTCATCAGGAGAAACGGAAATCTGCACGCTCTGCGCCGGGTCGATGCGACTGACGGCGGAGCGAATCTGCGCTTCGGAGTCTCCGCGGGCGGCGGCTCGTGCAGCCGTTCGCGCGGACTCCTCCACCTTCAGCTGTGCAACGCCCGTGGAGGCGGCACCCAGGCAGAGGGCGAGCACCACCGTCACGGCGGGTAGGGCGACCGCAAATTCGGCGGTAATCACGCCCTCTTCCGCGGGGCTCTTGTGCGGGGTCGAGGGTGCCGGTTCTGCCCCGGTTTTCCCGGCGGAGCAGGTGCGCCGCAGAGCACCCAAATTCACATGAGCGTTCATTCTTTATTCCTCCTTTCTGACTTGATTTTCCACATAATTTAGCGCCTAGAGTAAAGCCCTGCGGCGGGTTTTTCAGCACCCCTAGACCAATGCCTCTAGAACAGCCCCGTATTGCCCGCAATGGACAGGGCGTTACGCACAATATCCAGGAGCATGGAACGCACCTCATCTGACTTGAGAATCAGCACCAGCAGACCCGCAAAACCGACCGCCGCGAGCATCACAATGCCGTACTCCGCGGTGGAGGCGCCCTCCTCAGGATCACCCGCCGGAGCATACTCTTCAAGCACCTCCCCCTCAGCGGGTACATATTCAGCGCAGCCGGGCGCATGCTCACCCAGGCTGCGGCAGGTGGTGCCGCATTCGTCCAGGGTGCACCCCTCGGCGAGCGCGCGGGCAATGGTTAGCGCCTGCTCGGGGCTCAGACGATTCGTGTTCATATCAATCTCCATTTCGGCGGGGTCAATCCTGGGGCCGGCGTGCTTCTGCTCAGCGCCGGTGGAAAGTTCAGCATCACTGAAGAGCTCGGTATCGCTGAAGAGCCCGGTATCGTTGAAAATCTCAGGGCATTCTTCGCGCAGCTGCTTCATGGTGGTTGCGATGGCAACGGACAGCGGCACGGGGCCCAGAATGGTCTGCGTTTCTGCACCGGGTGCGGCGGGCTGCATTTCACGCGGAGCACCGACCGGGGCGTTTACCGGAGCGCCTGCAGTGTGCAGGTCGTGGCGGATTGCTTCGTAGAGGGTGTTCGTCATTGGTTTTCCTTTCGTTGTGCCCCGTTCGTTCGGGGCGGGGTGGGTGCTCATCCGCATTCACGGCAGATGGGCGAGGGTCTAAACTTTTCGGCATTTCAGCTAGTCAACAGCGCTTATGGGCTCAGTTCTTTAGCCGGTCAGCGTGGGCAGTAGCGAAATGAGGATGGGCACAATGCCCAGGCAAATAAAGGCGGGTAGCGAACACAGGCCGAGGGGCACCACGAGCGCTACGGAGAGCTTTCCGGCGGCGCGTTCTGCCGCGCGGCGCTCGCTGAGGCGGTGCGCATCGGCAAGGGAGAGCAGCAGCGCGGTGCTCGGTGCGCCGCCCGTGTAGGCGGGGGCGAGTGCATCCCGCAACTCGCCGAAGGTTCCCGCCGCGGAGCCCGACCAGGCGCTCCCCCAACTGCTGCCCATCTGTAGGCGCTGGCAGACCGTATGCAGGGGTCGGCTATTGAGAGCCTCGGCGAGGGTTCCCAGGGCGGCGAGCGGTGCAAGCCCGGCACGTAGTTGCGCGGCGAGTAGTTCCAGCACGAGGGCGGTATCAACGGGTGCGGCGTCTGCTGGCGAGGTCGGCTTTTTCGCCTCAGATTCAGCCTTCGTGGCCCGAGTGCTCTCCATTTCCGCCCGATGCACCAGCGCGGCAGTCCAGCGGCGCCCGGCGAAGGCGAGCCCCAGCCCGAGCATGCCGGTGAGCGCCCCGAGAATGGAGCCGGTCAGCACGCCCACGGGGTCACTTCCCATGAGCACACCCAGCCCTAGGCCGAGCAACGGAAGCCAGGAAAGGATCCTACCGGTGGCGCGCGGCGCGGCGAGCGCGCTCTGCCTGCCCAGGAGCGCGTCGATACGCTCTTCGGCGTGTTCTGCGGCGCGTTCCAGGCTCGTGGCAAGCGGCGCACCGGCACTCTCACTCATGCGCAGACTCAACTGCAGGTCGTGCAGACGCTCGCGGCTGTGCGGGCGCATCCGGGTGCTATTTTCGAGTAGCTGGGCGCAGGCGAGGTGTGCGGGGGCACCCCAGGAGGTGACTGTGGCGAGAGCCTGCGTAAAGCAGCGGATATCTTCGGCGCACCGCTTTTGCCCGTAGTCTTCGGAAAGGGGCCCTCTCGCTCGTCGGGGTCGGGCGCTTTTCCGGGCGATTGTTTTCTTCGTAGGCTTTTGTCCCGCATCCGGCACCAGACTCTCCCCAAGCTGCCCAGAGCCCGGGTTGGCGTGCACCGCCTCCTGCAGGGGAATGCCGGCGCGCAGATTCAGGGCAAGGGTGCGTAGCATGAGCGGCCACATGCGCATTTCCTCGGCACTGGCTGGTCCGGCGAGACGCTCAGCCCAGCGCTCGCGAAGGCTTCCGTTATTCTTCTCGTTCTGCTTCATTGCTTCCTCCTTTCACGTTTCCATTCCTCCCGTCACCGGGGTTAGTACCCAACTTCGGAGCCCACAGAAATACGTCTGACCTGCAGGTACTCTTCACTCCCCTGTGTGGCGGGGTGCAGGCTGTAGATACCTTCGATACGGCGACGACCATCCCGGTGTTCCAGGTGGATAATGCGTTCAAAAGCCGTCGCCGTATGTAGAGCGACCGTTCTACTATCCAGCCCGGCGAGCGCACCCAGGGCGCACAAACGCAGGGGCACCGCCTGCGCGCTATTGGCGTGCAGGGTCGTTCCAGCGCCGCGGTGACCGGTGTTCATGGCGGTCAGCAGGTGCACCACCTCCGCGCCGCGACACTCGCCGACCACGAGCCGATCCGGGCCCATACGCAGCGCCTGCACAATCAGCTCACCCAGCCCGACTTCGCCGGCGCCTTCGGAGTTGGCGGCGCGGGTTTTGAGGGCAATAACCTGTTCATGCTGCGGCGTGAGTTCCGGGGTGTCTTCGAGCAGAATCAGGCGCTCCTGCGGCGTGCACAGCCCCAGCAGGGCGTTGAGCAGGGTGGTTTTGCCGGTGCCGGTGCCCCCGCTAATGAGGAACCCGCGACGTTCGGCGATCATGCGGCGCAGGTAGGCGGCGGTCGCCTCATCACACAGCCCGGTGGCCTGTAGCTGCGCCAGGGTGGGGCGCTCGCGGGCGGGTAGGCGCACGGAGAGCCGGGTGCGTTCGCTCAGCGGCGGGATAATCGCGTGGATGCGCCTGCCGTGCTCGTCGCTAATGTCAGCCGCCGGATGCGCGGCGTCCAGCTGCCCGCCGTGCCTGCGGATGAGCCGCTCGGCGAGGTCACGCACGCGCCGCTCGTTGCCGAGGCTCAGCGCCACGGGCCGGGTGGTTCCGTTGATGCCCACCCAGATATCGCAGGGCGAGTTCACGTAGATATCGGTAATGGTTCCGGCGCGTTGCCCCTCGTCAAGGAGCAGGTCGAGGGCGCCGAGGCCGTAGAGTTCCGCGGCGAGGTAGCGCAGCGCGGTCTGCCGGTTGACGGGCACGTATTCCACGCTGGGGTAGCTCCAGGAGGCGGGCGCAGCTTGCGCTGTTTTGGCGCGGAATTTTCGGGGCTTCACCACGCCCACCCCTGCTGCGCCCACGTTCCCCGGGTATCCGCCGTCGATGGCGCAGATTGCCTCGTCCACGGCGTTTTTGAGAATCTCGCGGAGGGGCTGGGATTCTTGGAGTAGCCCACCGCCCGCGGCACTCGCGGTGTTTGCCCTGCCCGCGGCAGCTGCACCCTCTGCGGGCGGACGCTCCCCCACCTTCTCAACCCCGGCTCCGAATCCGCCACCGAATCCGGCGCTAAAACCACCCAAAGCGATAGCGCTCATCTGCGGCGATCGCAGAATGAGTTCTCGGGCGTGTAGGGCGACGGCGCGGGCGCGATAGTCTTCGGGAATGAGCAGGGCGGGCAGCGAGTGCGTGCGGGCATCCGGCGCATACGTGGTTGGACTCTGCGCGGTGCGGGTCGGGTAGCCGTTAGGGTTTGCGGTGTGGCTGGCTGTGTGCTCGGCGGGACTGTTGGAGGGGTTCATGGCGGGGTTCATGATTCCAGGAGAGCATTGCGTCCGCCTCGATTTTTAAGAGAATGAACGTTCTGTGGATAACTCCTCGCGCGCCCCGAAATATCCACGATGCACGCACCTCAAACGAACAAAACGCACGCATCCGGCGCTTTTATGACAAACCGCGACGCGTTCAGCCCTCTCACTCCCGCCGTACTTTTCGCACATATCCCGAGCCCATCCCTTCCTCAGACCGCCCACCCGCGACCACAAACCACGCGCCTTCGCATCCGGTCACCGATAATGGAAGAATGTACGTTCTGCTCAGTCCTGCCACCGGCGCGGGTATTACCGCTCAGACCGGCGCTCCCGCGCACCCGGTCACCTCGGCTATTGCCGCGGGTGCGCCTTCGCGCGGTGCTCAGCCGGTGACTTCGTGGGGTGCTTTTCATTTTTCGGCGCCGACCGCTGAGCAGCTGCAGGACCCGACTTTTATTCCGCGGATTACTCGGGCGGATCGGGTGAGTGCGGCGAATCTTCCGGCGTATGTGCGAGAGGTAGAGCGGCAGGCGGCAGATTCGGCGCAGGCGCGTTTTCCCCGCTGGATTTGGGCTGATACCCGCCACGTTGACCCGCTGCTTCTGCGCCGCGGGGTGCGGGTGCATCTGTGCCATGATTTGCGTCTGGTGCAGCGAATTTTGGTGACTGCCTCTACGCATCCGAGCGGTTTTGTGGAGTACAGCCCGGTGCTGGATCTTTCTGATGTGCGTGAGGCGGTGGAGCCTCAGGGGTATTTGCCGGTGGCGCGGCAGATTCAGGGTCAGGAGGAGCTGTTCGGCGCTGATTTTTTGAGTGCGCCCGCTACCAATACCACCCAGTCCCCCGCAGATTCTTCCCCCGATTTCCTTGAGGCGGCGCCTCATGAGCCTTTTGCCCCGCAGTTGGCGGCGGGCCCGGTGACTCTGTTGCCGGAGCATCCGGTGGTGCGTGTGCTGATGCGTGAGTGGCTGGCGCAGGCGCGCGCTATTAGTGCGTCGAGGCACCCGGAGCGGCTGCGTCTTTTGGCGGCGGCTGAGTCTGCCGGTGCGTTGGTGGCGGCTGAGATTGGCTATTACGGCATCCCGTTTAATGTGCAGGCGCATCATGAGCATCTGTGCGAGTTGTTGGGTCCGCGCCCGGTGCCCGGGGAGCGTCCGCAGAAGATGCAGGAGTTGGCGGAGCAGATTCAGCGCATGCTGTTTATGCCATCGTTGAACCCGGATTCACCGCAGGATCTTTTGCGTGCTCTGCAGTCTGCGGGGGTTTCGGTGAAGTCTACGCGTTCGTGGGAGTTGAAGAGTTGGGCGGATGCGATTCCGGCTCAGCGGGAAAAGCGTTGGGCGCTGATTGACCCGATTCTGCGCTATAAGAAGCTGTACCGCATTTGGACTGCTAACGGCTGGACCTGGGCTGATACCTGGGTTTCTGAGGGTGTATTCCGCCCGCATCTTGAGGTGGGTGGCGCCGCGACCGGGCGCTGGGGCGCTTCCGGCGGTGGTGCGTTGCAGCTGCCTGCGGAGATTCGTCAGGCGGTGCAGGCGCCGGAGGGTCAGGTGCTGACGGTGACGGATGGTTCGCAGATTGAGCCGCGCATTCTGGCGGCGTTGAGCCGTGATGAGGCGCTCGCTTCGGCGGGTCGTGGCGCTGACCTGTATGCGGGTATTGCCGAGTTGGCGCGCATGAAGGGTGTGGGTTTGACGGAGCGTTCCCACGCGAAGGTGGGCATGCTGGCGATTATGTATGGCGGCCGCAGCGGTGAGATTGGTGCCCTGTTGCCGCATGTGGCGGCGCTTTTTCCGCAGGCGATGGAGTTTACGGAGCGTGCGGCTCGTATTGGTGAGGCGGGCGGCCAGGTGACGACTTTTTTGGGTCGTACGTCCCCGCCGGTGGATGAGCGTTTCCGTGAGATTGTGGCTGATCGGTCTTCGCCGGCGGCTGAGTCGCGTGCGGTGTCGACTGCGCGTGCGCATGGGCGTATGACCCGCAATTTTATTGTGCAGGGTACGGCGGCGGAGTGGGCTCTGTGTTGGATGGGCGCGGTGCGTTCTCGCCTGTTGTCGGAGCGGATTTTTGGTATGCCGATGCGCACCCGCATTGTGTATTTTTTGCACGATGAGCTTCTGCTGTGCGGTCCCGAGCTGGAGGCCGATCGCGTGGAACGTATTGTGCGTGAGGGCGCTGCGGAGGCGGCACGTCTGCTCTTCGGTCGGGTGCCGGTTGATTTTCCGGTGTCGGTGGTGCGGGTGCGCAACTACGCAGATGGTAAATAGTCAGCGGTAAATAATCTGCGGGCATATAAAGACAAAAATAGGGGCGGCAGGTAGCTTCATTCAAGCTACCTGCCGTCCCTATCTGCGCACTATTCTGCACCCTATATCCGCTGGTCAGGCACTTATCCAGCCAGTTTTTATTCCTCGTAGTTATTCCTCGTAGCCGGGTGCCGGGCGCATCTTTTTCGTATCCCAGGGCACGGTCCAGCCGAGCGAGTCGAAGATCCGGTCCAGCAGAATCGCGGTGAATCCCCACACCGTGAATTCTTCGCCGCCGGGCATGCGCACCTCGAAGGCGGGGGTGCGGTGTGAGGTGCGGCCGCGTTTGACGTAGGCGGTGTGCCGGTTGGCGGGGTTGAGCAAATCACGCACGGGCACGCGGGCGATGAGCGCCGACTCGTTGTGGTCGACGACTTCGACGGGCACGGGGCTGTTCCACCAGCCGATGACGGGGGTGACCATGAAGTTGCTGATGGGTAGCGGCAGGGTGCGCAGCTGGCCAAGAATCTGCACGCCGGAGGGGTCGAGCCCGGTTTCTTCGACCGCCTCGCGCAGGGCAGCAATGTGGGCGACGGGTTCGCCGGTGGTTTCGGCGAGCGCGTAGTCTTCGGGGTCGATTTTGCCGCCGGGGAAGGCGGGCTGACCGGCGTGTGAGCGCAGGGTTGCGGCACGCACGAGGAGCAGTACATCCAGGTCGGCGCTGACGTTTTCGGGGCAGCCTTCAAATTCGCCGGTGGAGGGCGAGTTGTCGAGCACGCCGAAGAGAATCAGCACGGCGGCTTCTTTGCTCAGGGGGCTGGCGGGTGCGCTGCGCAGCAGGGCTTGCACATCGAATTCCACGCCGCCTGCTGCGAGAGCCGCCAGTGCCTGCTGGGCGGGGTGCTGCGCGTCCTGCCCCGCCTGTTCGGGCTGTACCGCTTGTTCGGGCTGTACCGACTGTTCGGGTGCGCTCATCTGTGTACCTCTCTTCTGTGCGGCTACATTCCGGTTTGGTTTAGGCACCGTTAGGCGCTGAGCGGGTAGCCTTCTGCCATGAGTTCGCGGCGGGTTGCGCCCTGCAGGAATCGCAGGTGCAGGTCTTCTCGGCCGGGTGCCATTTCGTATTTCATGAGTTTACGTGCTGCTTTCTCGTTCGTCTCCCCGGCTCCATAGGACGGGCAGAGGTCGGCGACGGGGCATACGCCGCAGGCGGGCTTTTTGGCGTGGCAGATGCGGCGGCCGTGGTAGACCATGCGGTGTGAGAAGAGCGTCCAGTCTTTGCGTTCGATGAGTTCGGCGACGTCTTTTTCGACTGTTTCGGGGGCGTCTGCGGTGGTGAATCCCATGCGGCGGGCGAGGCGGCCGAAGTGGGTGTCTACGGTCAGTCCGGGCACGTCGAAGGCATTTCCGAGGACCACGTTCGCGGTTTTGCGGCCGACGCCGGCGAGTTCTACGAGCTCTTCGAGGGTTGAGGGAACCTGCCCGTTGTGGCGTTCGACGAGCTGCTGGGAGAGCGTGACGATGGAGCGTGCCTTGGCGCGGTAGAAGCCGAGGGACTGGATGTAGGGTTCGACCTCTTCGGTGCGTGCGGAGGCGAGCGCGGCGGCGTCCGGGTAGCGTGCGAAGAGCGCACCGGTAACGGAGTTGACGCGCACGTCGGTGGTTTGTGCCGAGAGCACGGTGGCGATGAGCAGCTCGAAGGGGTTGTTGAAGTCGAGTTCTGCGACGGCGTAGGGGTATGTTTCGCCGAGGATGCGGTTGATTTTGCGGGCGCGGCGCACGGTGGCGAGGTGGCTTTCGGGTGCGCGTGCGTTGAGGCGGCGTGCGGCGGCTGCGGCTTTGAATTCGGGAACGAATCGGATCTGCAGGGGCGATTCGGTGTTCTCTGCCGTACTGTTCTGTGTTGCGTTGTTCTGTGCGTCTGCTGCGGGCTGGGTGGCGTTCTCGGTCATAGCGCGAGGGTACCGGGCTTGGGCGTGTGGGCGGTAGCGAGGTTCACCGTACTTGGCGCACTCGCCCGCATCATTTTCTGTGCCTCATCATTTTCTGTATCTCATTTTTTTGGGGCAGTTCGCGCCGCCTAGCGCCCAGCGGGTGCCCGCTGTGCCACACTGGTTTTATGTCAGATACGATTTTTGTGCTTAATGGACCGAATTTGAACCTGCTTGGGCAGCGCCGCCCCGAGGTGTACGGCTACACCACTCTGCACGATATTGAGCGTATGGTGCGTGAGCGCGCGGCGGCTCATGGTTTTGATGTTGAGTTTATGCAGTCGAATCATGAGGGGGCGCTGGTGGATGAGATTCAGCGTGCTCGTACTCGTGGTGCGGCGATTATTATCAACCCGGCGGCGTACACGCACACCTCGGTGGCGCTGCACGATGCGCTGGAGGCGGCTGAGCTTCCGGTGGTTGAGGTGCATCTGTCGAATGTGCATCGTCGTGAGCAGTTCCGTCATCATTCGTTTGTGTCGCCGCAGGCTACTGCGGTGATTGCCGGTGCGGGTGCGTACGGCTATGTCATGGCGGTTGATTTCCTCGCCCAGCATTTGGCGGAATAGCCCAGCGCTTCGCGGAATAACAGCGCGCCGCCTCCTTTCGTTAAATAGTTCAGGCTCCCGTTCCTCGTGTGAGGGCGGGAGCCTGAACTTTTATCACTATCTAGCGGCTAGTTACTTGCGGCAGGAGCCGGTGGAAACTGCGGCGGTGTTGTCGCCGCCTTCAGCCAGTGCCTGCTTGAGGGTACTTGCGGTGACGGCGTAGCCGGTCTGGCCGCTGGTTGCCTTACCGAAGATCATGCCGACCACGTTGCCGTTCTCGTCGAGGACGGGGCCGCCGGAGTTGCCGTGCTGCACGTCGGCTGCCAGCTGGTAGACCTGGCGCATGGCGTTGGCACGGCCGGTGTCGGCATCGATGGTCTGGGTGTTGCCGATGCCCTGCACGGTGGCGGGTAGCGCCTTGAACGGGCCGCCCTTGGGGTAGCCCATGAAGGTTACAAGACTACCTGCGGCGGCGTTGGTGCCGATGTTCAGCGGTTCGAGCGGCAGCTTGGGAACGCTGATGAAGGCGATGTCCTGTTCGCTGTCCATGTAGACGACGGTGCCGGGCCAGGTGCGGCCTCGGGAGTCCTGTACGACCGGGGAGGTCACGCCGGCGACCACGTGGGCGTTAGTGACAACCAGGCCGTTATCGGCGACAAAGCCGGAGCCGGTGGAGGTGTAGCCACACTGCTCTGCGGCGCCCAGAATCTCAACCACGGAGGCTGCCGCCCGATCCAGCCCCGCAGATTCTACGGTCTGGGTGGGGGCACTGGTTTCGGGGGCGATGAGCTGGCTGACTTCCGGAATGGTTCCGAAGGCGAGCACGTCATTGCGTACCGTGTTGATGCGGTCCTTGATGACCTCGGGGGTGGAGGCGACCATCCAGGAGAGGGTCTTGGATTCGCTGAGCGCAGTGTTGAGCTGCGGGATGGGTACGGTGCGCATGGAGATGGTCAGCACGACCATGACCAGGGCGCAGGCGGCGAGGTTCAGTACGCCGCCGAAGAAGCGTTCAATGCCCTTGAGCGGGGTGATGTCGGTGACGCGGCGGATGGTACGTCCGGCGATGAGGCCGAGCCACTGTCCGATGGTCAGGCAGATGATGAGCACGCCGACGGCGGTAATGAGGCTCCACTGGGATCCCACGGATGCCACGGCGAGGGGCACGAGCCAGGCTGCGGCGCAGACGCCCAGGCCCAGGCCGAGGAAGGTTCCGAGGGTGGTGAAGAATCCGCTGCGGACTCCGGCGAGGAAGTAGAGCAGCAGAATGATGGGGATAGCAATATCAAGCAGGTTGATGCCAGTCGTCACGACTAATTGCCTCCTTGGTGGGTAGAAGTGGTCACGGTGTGCCCATTGTGGTTGGTGCGGGCTGCGCCCGGTGAGTGTGGTGGCGTTTGTTGGGCCGATAAAGGACACACCTGAATGCTTGATATTAGGTGCCGAACCTGTGGGGAAGCTTTGAATTTGCCCGAAAGAAATAACTTTTGTTGTAAAGCTTGTCCTATTGGAATGCATAAAGCACTTTTTTAGGGTACGCTCATATCAGTTGAATATGTCACACTAGCTTGAGCCTTCTCACATTTCAGATGTTGAGACGCATGACACCGGTTCGGGCTCACTCACTGAACATTTACGAGCTTCGGCTCATCACCTCATATCTAGGAGAACTTTATGGATCTCGAGATCCTCCGTCGCACCCCTCTCTTTGCTAACCTCGACGACGCAGCTTTCGCTCTGCTGACCGATGATATTCAGGAGATTGACCTCTCCCGCAACGCTGTCCTCTTCTACGAGGGCGACCAGGACGACCAGCTCTTCGCTGTGCTCTCCGGTAAGGTCAAGCTGGGTCGCACCGCCGCTGACGGCCGCGAGAACATGGTCGCAATCATGGGTCCCGGTGACGTCTTCGGCGAGATGGCTCTCTTCGATCCTTCGCCCCGTTCGACCAACGCTGTGGCTGTTTCTGAGACTCGCCTGGCTGCCATCAAGCACGAGTCCTTCAAACGTGCACAGCAGCTGGACCCCACGATCTCCGATCAGATCATTAAGACTCTGGCTCGCCGCCTGCGCCACGCTAACGAGGCACTGGCTGACCTGGTCTTCTCTGACGTTCCCGGCCGCCTCGCTAAGGCACTGCTGGACCTGGCTGACCGCTTCGGCCGCCCCGCGACCGACGGCGTGCTCGTTGCTCACGAGCTGACTCAGGAAGAGCTGGCACAGCTGGTTGGTGCATCCCGCGAGACCGTGAACAAGGCTCTTGCCGAGTTCGTTTCCCGCGGCTGGATCCGCCTGGAGGCACGCGCGGTTGTCATTCTGGATCTGCCCCGCCTGCGCCAGCGTTCCCGCTAAAGACGCACGACTTAAATAAATTCAGGAGCCGCTTCCCTCTGCATGGGGAAACGGCTCCTGAATTCTTTAACGCTTCATCTCACGAAAGCTCACGAGCGAGCGTTGCGGCAGCTCGTTAGAGCACGCCCATCGCGCCGGTGTACACGGAACCGGTCGTAGCCGGAACCACCTCGGTAAAGGAGAGCATGCACGCACCGTTGTGGGTGACAAGCACGGGCTTCTTCACCTCAATCTTGCGGCGCTTGGACAGCCACGCCACGGAGGTCTGAGCCTTCGCCAGCGATTCGAGCAAGCACATCACACCGGGGGTGATGAGCTGGTCCAAGGTACGGCCCACCGTGTTGGGCTGGCCGATGCGGTCGCCCAGTTCGCTGGTGTCCTTGGCTTCGAGCAGTTCGCGCACGTTCAGCCAGTCACCCCACACGCCCTTACCGAGCAGTAGCTTCGGGTCCTGGCCGACGGGCAGAGCCGTGCTGAAGTAGGCGATGTCGTAGCGCTTGAGGAAGAAGTCCGGGGACTGCCAACGGGCGACCGGGCGCAGCAGGTCGGCACGCACACTCAAACCGCTGGAGGTCAAGAAGTCCGAGAAGCTCTTATCCTGAGCCGCGACTGCCTCGCGCCACGCCATGAGCTCGGGCGTGCTGGAGCGTTCCACCACGTCCTGTTCGTCCTCACCGGCGAGCAGAATACCGGTCTCTTCGAAGGATTCACGCACGGCAGCCATGACGCTGCGGCGTGCCTGCGCAATATCGGAGAAGTGGAATTGGTCCTGCCAGTAGTCGGCGCCGGGGCCAACCCAGGAGGCAGACTCATCATCACCGGGAAGAGCCGTGCCGCCGGGGAACGCCACCACGCCCAGCGGAGAAGTGCCGGGGCGGTAGGTCAGAATCGTTTCGAGGCCGTTGTCGCCATCGCGCACAAAAATAACGGATGCCGCCTGGCGCATCGTGCAGCCGGTCGCTCCTTCGTTACCGCCTTCGCGCCAGCTTTCGGCGGCGGTGCGCATGAACTCGGGAATCGTGTAGAGACGCTGAATGCAGGAGGTTCGCGGGTTAGCCGCAGACTGGCGGCCGGTAAACATGCGGGGGCGCTCCACGCCATCAGCCGGGGTGGGAGTACCGAAGCGGCGTTCCTGCACCGGCAGGGGTAGAGTCTTGATGTTTTGGGCGGTGCCGTTGTCCTGTACGGATCCGGTGTGTGCAGTCTTGTCAGGAGCGTTCTGTGCCGCCCGCTGAGCTTGGGCAGCACGAATAGCAGACAGCGGCAGAGCGCCGGTGTACAGCTTAGACATACTCAACGATGATCTCGACCTCTACGGGCGAATCCAGGGGAAGAACGGGAACACCCACGGCGGAGCGGGCGTGCTGGCCTGCCTCGCCGAAGATTTCGCCGAGCAGTTCGGAGGCGCCGTTAATGACGGCGGGCTGGGCGGTGAAGTTCACCTCGGATGCCACGAAACCAACAACCTTCACGACGCGCTGCACGCGGTCCAGGTCGCCGATCACGGACTTGACTGCTGCCAGGGCGTTGAGCAGGCAGATACCCGCGTACTTCTTAGCGTCCTCGGGGGTTACGAAGCCTTCAACGCCGGAGTCGGACACCTTACCGGTTTCGGGCAGGGCGCCGTCGACGAAGGGCAGCTGACCGGAGGTGTACACGTAGGAGCCGGAGGTTACCGCGGGAACATAAGCGGCAACGGGGGCGGGTGCTACGGGCAGTTCGTAACCGAGTTCGCGGATACGTGCTTCAATACGGGATTCAGTCATGATTACTCCAGAAGGATGGCGGGTGCGGGCACCCAAACGGTGATAGGGGAAATGCCGTAAACCTAAACGCTACTGATATTCAAGCAGCTGTTAAACGGCTAACCGGCGGCCTGCCTCATCTATTCCCACCCTCCCCTATACGTAGGGGAAAAGTGGGTATGAGGTGACCGCCGGGTGCGCTGCTCTTAGTCAGCCTTCTCGCGCTTAAAGTAGGCGATGGGGTTGCCCTGAGTCGGAGCGACCATGTTCGACGCGGGGGTTGCGCCGGCAGGTGCGGATGCGCCGGGGAGAACAGTTACGAGCTCCCAGCCGTCTTCACCCCAGTTGTCGAGGATTGCCTTGGTCGTGTGGATCATCAGCGGTACAGTTGCGTATTCCCATTTCTTCATACCCTCTAGACTATCGCCCGGTGTTCAATAAGTAAAAGGGATTCACTATGGTTTTGGTCAATGTCCGGCGCTTTTGGGGGCTTTATTCTTAGGGCTGAGAAACCCGCATCCCTGTGGGGTGCCGAGACGGGCTATCTCTCACAGTTTCATGGGATAAACTGAATGAATGGCTTCATCTAAGAAAACCCGTTCGCGTCGCCGTCCGGGAGATTTTTTGCAGTTCCTCGCGTTCAGCGTGATTGCCGGTTTCCTCGCGGCAATTATTGTCGTACCCCCTGCCGTGAGCTTGGGTATGGTCACGAACGCGTCGATGTCATGGTTCCAGGACCTTCCTGACGACATTGCCGATGGCATCTCTTCCCGTCCTTCTACTATTTACGCTGCTGACGGCAAGACCGAAATCGCGACCTTCTTCGAAGAGAACCGTGAACCGGTCAAGCTGGATCAGATTTCTCAGCACATGAAGGACGCTATCGTCTCGGTCGAGGACCGTGACTTCTACAAGCACGGTGCTGTCTCCGCTATCGGTATCGGTCGTGCGTTCCTGAACAACATCATTAACTCCAACAGCGGCCGCCGTCAGGGTGCATCCACCCTGACCCAGCAGTACGTCAACAACCTCATTGTTGACTCCGCTGTGGCTCGTGGTGAGGACGCTACCGCGACCCTGAACGGTAACAAGACCTACGCCGCAAAGATTCGCGAGATGAAGCTTGCGATTTCTATGGAGCAGAACAAGTCCAAGGACGAAATCCTCGAAGGCTACCTGAACATCGTGAACCTCGGTGGTTCTAACTACGGTGTTGAGGCTGCTGCACAGTACTACTGGGGTATTTCCGCTAAGGACCTGAACGTGGCGCAGTCCGCGCTTCTTGCCGGTCTGGTGCAGGCACCGAACGTGTACGACCCGACCGTGAACCCCGAGCTGGCTCGTGAACGCCGCGACATCGTTCTGGGCACCATGCTGCGTGACGGCAAGATTACCGATAAGGAATACAGCGACGCTATCGCCAGCGACATTAAGCTCAACGTCCACCCCAAGTCCCAGGGTTGCTCCCTGGCAGGCGATAAGGCGTTCTTCTGCCGCTACGTGGTCAACTACCTGCTGCAGGATGAGTCCCTCGGCGCAACCGCTGAGTTGCGCAACACCGCCATCAAGCGTGGCGGCCTGAAGATCGTGACCACCCTCAACCCCGAGGCTCAGACCGCGGCTAAGCAGGCAGTGGACTCCACCCAGCCCGCAGCAACCAACTGGAACGACGTGAACTCCGCTCTGACCAGTGTTGAGCCCGGTACCGGTCGCGTGATTGCTATGGCTCAGAACACTGAGCTCGGCACCCCGGCTGACGCAAACGACCACTCGAAGACCGAGTACAACTACAACGTTGATAGCGCCTACGGTGGTACCCGCGGCTTCCAGCCCGGTTCGACGTTCAAGCCGATTATTCTGGCACAGTGGCTCATCAGCGGCCGCGGTGCAAACGCCACCGTGAACGGTACCCAGCTCTTCTGGCCCAGCAGCTTCGGCTGGAACGCCAAGTGCTACGAGGGTGGTAAGTACTACTACACCGGTCAGCCGAACGGCTGGTCCTACAAGAACGCGGTCAACGGCGGTCTGACCTACGGTACCGCTGCGTACGGTATTCGCCAGTCCTTGAACTCCTACCTCTACGGCATGCTCTCCCAGCTTGACCTGTGTGATGTGCACGACCTGTCGATTAAGATGCACGCTCTGGACGGTACCGGCGAGCCGCTGCACAGCATCCCCGACCTGGGTACCAACATTGGTGGTACCAAGTACGGTATCTCCCCGCTGACCAGCGCATCCATGTACGCTATCTTCGCTTCCGAGGGTAAGTACTGCACCCCGCGTCCGATTGAGAAGATCACCAAGAACAATGGTGAGACCATGAAGGAATACCAGAACCAGTGCGAGCAGGTTATGGATCCGGATATCGCAAATGGTGTCAGCTGGGTTCTGAAGGGCGTTATCCAGCCCGGCGGTTCCGCTTCTCAGCGTGGTATTGGTCTGCCGAACGGTTCGGCTGCGAAGACCGGTACGAACGATAACTCCTCCCAGACCTGGCAGGTGGGCTACACTCGTGGCCTGTCCACCGCGTCTTGGGTTGGTTCGAACAACCTCGGCTTCCGCTCCCTGAACGGTGTGGGTATTAACGGTCGAGTCCTCGAGTACGTCGATGGTGCAACCTACGCAGGTGCACAGTGGCAGTCGTACATGAAGGCCATCGCACCGAAGTACAACACGAAGGACTTCACCACCCCCAGCGATAAGATTCTGTCGTACAGCTAGAATCACAGCTCATCAGCTGAAGTCTGAAAGGCGATTGATGATGTGTGAAAACGCAGTCAACGCCCGCGTCCCCGTGGCGGTCCCCGGCGCACGCGGCTCCTCCCCGCTCCTGAAGAAGGTAGCGGGGGCGGTAGCCGCCACTGCAGCCTTGGGGGCCGCCACGGCGGCGTATGGGCACTTTATTGAGCTGAATAATTTTCAGCTCCGCACCGAGTCCCTGCCGGTGTTGCCCGCCGGTAGCCCCGACTTTAGGATTCTGCATATTTCAGATATGCACATGATTCCGGGCCAGCAGAAGAAGATTGACTTCATGCACTCGCTGGCTGCTCTGGAACCGGATTTGGTGATGAACACGGGCGATAACCTCTCCCACGTGGACGGTATGGGCCCGCTGTTGGAGGCGCTCGACCCGCTCATGGACTTCCCCGGCGTGTTTGTGCCCGGCTCCAATTGCTATTTCGCGCCAGTTTTTAAGAACCCGGCACGCTACCTGTGGCAGCCGCGCACCCCGCAGATGATTGAGGAAGGCTCGCGCGTAGCCCTGCCCATTGAGCGGATGCACGACGCTTTCGAGTCGCGCGGGTGGACGGGCCTGATTAACCGCTACGACACACTGAGCCTCAAGGGTCTGCGCCTGGAGTTCTCCGGTGTGGATGACCCGCACCTGCGCTACGATGAGCACCCCGGATTCGCCCCCGGCGCCTTCGATGAGGGTGAGGAGCCGAGCATCCGTATCGGCGTGGCGCACGCCCCCTACATGCGTACCCTGCACCGCTTCGTGCAGGACGGTGCGCAGGCTATTTTTGCCGGTCATACGCACGGCGGTCAGGTCTGTCTGCCCGGCGGTCATGCTCTGGTCAGCAACTGCGATTTGCCGCCGTCGCGTGCGAAGGGTGTCAGTGAGCAGTCCGGTATTCCGGTTCAGGTTTCTGCCGGTTTGGGTACCTCCCGTTTTGCGCCGGTGCGTCTGTTCTGCCCGCCGGAAGCAATCCTGGTGACCCTCACGGCTCGCGATAAGGAGCAGGGCGCCTCCGCTACCTCGGCAGGTGGTCGTCTCTAATGTCTGAGGCTTCTACAGCGCACACAACTAAGCGCCGCCGTAATCCCTTCCTGGAGACGGCGAGCGAACCGACCCCCGACCCGATTGACTACGCGCACGGTCAGCGTGCCCCGCGCACCCTCGCCGCCTATGCGCGTCCGATTCGTGTACGCTGGGGTGTGGGTCTGCTCGTGGCGTTCGGTGCCGGCGCCCTTGAGATTGCTATTCCGCAGATGTTGCAGATTATTGTGGATCATCTCTCGCAGAGCACCACCGAAAGCGCCATCTGGACTGCCGGCGGCCTGGTGCTTCTGCTGGGTATTGCGCACGCCTCCTTCATGTACTGGAGGCGCTGGCTGATTGTGGACCCGACCTCCACGATTGAGCTGTCCATGCGCATGAACTTCTTTGACCGCCTGCTCAGCGCCCCGCTTTCTCTGCTGGATCGTTGGCCCTCCGGTCAGTTGCTGACCCGTTCCATGAGCGATTTGGGTACGATTCGCCGTTGGCTGTCCTTCGGTATTGTGCAGATGCTGACTGTTGCGGTGATGTTCCTGGTCGGTGGCTTCTTCATGCTGCGTTCTTCGCCGTCTCTGGCGCTGGTGTTCGTGGTGACCGTGCCTATTCTGGTGCTGTCGCTGGTGAACTTCACCCGCAAGTACTACCGCGCCTCGCATGAGATTCAGCAGATGACGGGCGATCTGTCCACCCGTATTGAGGAGTCGGTGCGCGGCATCCGCGTGATTAAGGCGCTGGGCCGCTCCCCCGAGCAGATTCAGGAATATTCCGAGTCGGTGGACGCCCTGCAGGTGCGCGAGTACGGCAGGTCGATGCTGGTGGCTCGTGTTGCCCTGTACCAGGGCCTGATTGTGGGTGTCTCCACGGCGGTGGCGCTGGCTGTGGGCGCTTCGCAGGTTGCGGCGGGCACCTTGACTCTGGGCGCGATGACCGCCTACTTTGCGGTGCAGACGACCGTGCTCAGCCACGTGACGCGCTCGACCGCGCTGATGTCTGCCTATTTGAGCTATAAGGTGGCGTTGGAACGCCACAACGAGGTCATGGACGAGCCCGGCTTTGAGGCGGTGCCGCTGGTTCGTGGCTCCGCGGCTGTGTCTGGGCCCGAGCATCCGCAGGGTGCTTCTGATTCGTCAACAGTAGCTGGAGTATCTGCCGAGGGCGGCTCCGGGAAGGAAACTATGCAGTACCCCAGCGGTGGCGCAGTATCTGTCACTTTCGATCACGTTCAGTTCAGCTACGACGCTATCAAGGCGTCGGCGGAGGCTACCACTGAGGCGAATTCTGAAGTTGCTTCTGAGACGAAGGCACCCGAGGTTTCCGTGCTGAAGGACGTAGATTTCAAGGTCTTCCCGGGCGAGATTCTGGCGCTGGTGGGTGCAACCGGTAGCGGCAAGTCGACCGTGCTGTCGCTGGTTCCGCGTTTCTACGAGCCGACCTCCGGCTCCCTGCGTTTTGGCACCCGAGATACCGCCGACATGTCTATTGAGGAGGTGCGCGCCCAGACCGCGTTCGTCTTTGAGGAGGCGGTGCTCTTCTCCGGCACGGTCCGCGAGAACGTGCTGATGGGCGTTGCTGAGCAGTACGAGCGCGGCACCGAGGATGAGGACTACCCCGCCGCAGAGGAGCTGGAGGCGACCCTCCAGACCGCGCTGCAGCTGGCTGCCTGCGATTTCGTGGCGGAGCTTCCGCAGGGTCTGGATACCGTCATTGGTGAGGAGGGTCTGAGCCTTTCGGGTGGTCAGCGTCAGCGTCTGTCGTTGGCGCGCGCCCTGGCGAAGCGTCCCTCCGTGCTGCTGCTCGATGACCCCTTCTCTGCTCTGGACGTGAACACCGAGGAGCGTATTATTACGGGTCTGCGTGAGGGTCTGGACGGTCTGGGCGGCGCTACGACCCTGCTGACGGCGCACCGCCCCTCCACCGTCGCGTTGGCGGACCGCGTGCTACTGATGGTTGATGGTGCCGTGGTCGCTGAGGGCACTCACGCTGAGCTGATGGACTCTTCGGAGCAGTACCGTCAGCTGATGACGATGGAGGAGGGCTAATGGCCCATCATCGTCCGGCGGAGCCGCGGGAGCAGATGAGTCCGCAGGAGCGCGCGGAGACCCGTGAACGCTCGATGGCTCTGCTGCGCCAGATGTTGCGCCCGCACCGTGGGGCGTTGGCTCTGTCGATTATTTCGGTGCTTTTGGTGTCGGGTTCCTCAGCGATTGCGCCGATTCTGATTGCCCGCGTTTTGGATAGTTCCATTGAGCCGCTCAAGCGGGGTGACGCCTCTCCCCTGCTAACCCTGCTGGCGTTCTTCGTGGCGGCTACCGCGGTGACCGCGATTTTCTCGTGGGTCAACGTGGCGTACACGGTGCGCGTGTCGCTGGGCGTGGTGGTGTACCTGCGTAAGCGGGTGTTCCGTCACGCGCAGTCGCTGAGCGTGTCGTTCCATGAGCGGTACACTTCGGGCAAGGTCATTTCGCGTCTGACGAGCGATATTGATACGGTCCGCAGCTTCTTGGACAGCGGCATCAGCCAGTTGGCGATTACCTTGCTGTCCATGGTGATTTCTGCGGTCGCTATTTTCCTTCTGGATTGGCGTATTGGTCTGTTCATGCTGGTCATGGGCGTACCGATTTACTTCTTGACGCGCTGGTTCCAGAAGACCGCGGTGCCGGTTTTCCGTACGATGCGTACCGAGTCTGCGCATTTGACGAGCCGTTTTGTGGAGACGTTTACGGGTATCCGCGCGGTGAAGGCGTTTGGTGCGGAGGCGCGGATGCGCACCGAGTACGCTCAGGCGTCGGAGCGTTACCGCCTGGCGGTGATGGATTCGATCAAGATTTTCGGTGTTTATGCCCCAACCCTAACGTTATTGGGCAATCTATTTATTGCCGGTGCGCTGGTGCTGGGTGGTTATGCGGTGCTGGGCGGCACCATGCAGATCGGTACCCTGCTGGCGCTGGTGATTTACGCGAACCGTGTGTTTGAGCCGGTCATGCAGCTCTCTGAGTTCTACAACATGTTCCAGTCGGCGATGTCAGCGCTGGAGAAGCTGTCGTCGTTCTTGGCTGAGGAGCCGGAGGTTGCTGAGCCGGAGCATCCGCATGAGCGGGCTGTAGAGTCTGTAGCTGAATCTGCTACTGGCGTTACTGAGGGCGCGTCCGGCACGGTTCAGGGCGCTCTGGTGGAGCTGGATTCGGCGGTCTTTGGGTACACTTCGGATCGTCACGCGTTGAAGGAGACGAGCCTGCGCATTGAGCCGGGTACGACCGTGGCGCTGGTGGGTGCTACGGGTGCTGGCAAGTCGACTATCGCTAAGCTGGTAGCTCGTTTCTACGATGTTTCAGCCGGTCAGGTGCGTATTGACGGCGTGGACGTTCGCCAACTGGCGGATGTGCAGCTACGCCGTGAGGTGCTCATGCTCACCCAGGAGGTGTTCCTGTTCTCCGCGTCGATTCTGGAGAATATCCGCATGGGTAACCCCCAGGCATCCGATGAGCAGGTGAAGGCTGCCGCGAAGGCGGTGGGTGCTGATGCGTTCATTGAGCGTCTGCGTGACGGCTACGAGTCGCAGCTGGGTCGCGGCGGTATTACCCTGTCGGCGGGTCAGCGTCAGCTGGTGTCCTTTGCTCGCGTGTTCTTGGCGAATCCGCGGGTGCTGATTCTGGATGAGGCGACGGCTTCGCTGGACATTCCGAGTGAGCGCGCGGTGCAGGCGGCGCTGCGGACCGTGTTGGCGGGGCGTACGGCGCTGGTGATTGCGCATCGCCTCTCGACGGTTCTGGGCGCTGATCGTGTGCTGGTGATTCATGAGGGCTCCGTGGTGGAGGATGGCTCCCCGCAGCAACTGATTGCCTCCGGCGGTCGTTTTGCGGCGATGTACGCCTCCTGGGATGAGCTGAATCAGGTTCAGGAGACTGAAGCCTAGAAGCTTTATCTGTCCCTCCTCCGAGCGGTGGTGTGCCGCTGTGTTGCGTTCTGAATTTTTTTGGGTTATCCTAGGTGAGTTGCCTACGGTATTCGCTGATAGGTCAACATCGGGATGTGGCGCAGCTTGGTAGCGCGCGTCGTTCGGGACGACGAGGTCGCAGGTTCAAATCCTGTCATCCCGAC
>ENA-OWLM01000147-OWLM01000147.1-metagenome-genome-assembly--contig:-NODE-147-length-26423-cov-4.010202_pt1 | contig 26423 bp, 22 predicted proteins | sample MGYA00245349_ERZ651102 | MGnify/ENA primary metagenome ERZ651102 (study PRJEB26857, sample SAMEA4031759) | metagenome | biome: human; feature: oral; material: saliva | place: Philippines | collected 2014... | reverse complement strand
ATCGGGTAGAAGGGGGCAAGCCGCTCCCCTTCCAGATCCTCAACCTCGATGATAAGGGGCAGCCGGTGGCGGGGGCGGTGAAGGTGCGCCTTATCAACGAGTACCGCGACTACTACTGGCACTACGCCGATGGGGAGGGGTGGAAGTATGAGTTCAACAGCCAGCCCTATCTGGAGCAGGAGCAGACCCTGCAGCTGGATGGCAAGGGGCCGATCCCGCTCACGCTGCAACTGGCGGCGGGCTGGTATCGATTGGAGGTGGAGAACAGTCAGGGCCACCAGTCGAGCCTGCGGGTGGAGATCGGCAGTTACGCCTGGGGCGGCGGTGGCGAGCAGGCACGGCCTGACAAGATTGCCATCACCCTCGACAAGCGCGCCTATCAGGCGGGGGACAAGGCCAAGGTGACCCTGGTGGCCCCGCGCCCCGGCAAGGGGTTGCTGATGGTGGAAGATGGGGACGGCCTGCGCTGGTGGCAGCGCATCGAGCTTGAAGTCGCCGGTGGCGATGCCAAGGATGCCCGCGGCGAGTTCGAGATCCCGGTCAGCCCCGAGTGGCAGCGCCATGACCTGCACATTTCGGCCCAGATCGCCGCGCCAGACAGCGCCTCCAAACCGGTCGGCAAGCAGCAGGGGCAGAGCCTGCGCTCGGTCGGTCTGGTGCCGCTCACCCTGGATCGGGAAGCACGCCGTCTGCCGCTCACCCTGAGCGCGCCGGACAAAGCCGTGCCGCTCACCCGACTGGAGGTGACCGCCACCTCCACCCCCAACAGTCAGGGCCGCGTGGTGCTGGCGGCGGTGGATCGGGGCGTGCTCAATATCAGCGACTACCAGCCGCTCGACCCGTTCGAGATCTTCTTTGGTCGCAAGCGCTTCGCTCAAGATTTGTTCGACAACTACGGTCAGGTGATCCCGCCGCAAGATGGCAAGCTGGCCCGCCTCAACTACGGGGGTGATAGGGCGCCGCTGAAAAAGGGCGGCGCGCTGGAGAGCCGGGTCGAGATCGCCGCGCTGTGGAGTGGCGAGGTGAGTTTTGATGAGAGCGGCAAGGCGGTGATCCCGCTCGAACTGCCCAACTTCAACGGCGAGCTGGCGCTGATGGCGCTGGCCTGGAACGAACAGCAAGTCGGTGAGGCCGAGCGCGCCGTCAAGGTGGTGGCGCCCCTGGTGGCCGAGATCGGCTGGCCGCGCTTTGGCGCCAGAGGGGATGAGACCCGGGCGCTGGTGCAGCTGCGCAACATGAGCGGTGAGGATCAGACCCTCTCCCTTGCCTGGACCCTCAACGGCGGGCTGAAAGCAAACGGCGAGCTGCCCGGCACCCTTGCCCTCAAAAATGGCGAGGAGCAGTGGCTGACCCTGCCGCTCACCGTGACCGGGGCGAGCGGCGTGGCAAGCCTGCAGTTGGCAGCCAGCGGCAAGGATTTTGCCATCAGCCGCGACTGGACTCTGCCGCTGCGCTCCCCCTGGCCGGCCGAGACTCGCCAGCGCCATCAGATGCTGGCCCCCGGCCAGCAGATGAGCTTTGCGCCAGAGGCGCTGGCCGGGCTGGATCGCGCCAACCTGCAGGGGCTGCTCAGCCTCTCCGGCACCCCGCCCTGGGATCCGGCAGGCCAGTGGCAGGCGCTGGCTGACTACCCCTACGCCTGTCTGGAGCAGACCTTGTCCCGTGCCTGGCCTTACTTGCTGACCACGGCCGATGAGCGGGCCGCCTGGCGCAAACCCGCAGAGGGCAAGAAAGCGGCGAGCGAGGCGGATGTGCAGCGCGCCCTGCTGCAACGGCTGCAGCGGTTGCAACTGCCCAGCGGCGGCTTTGGCCTCTGGGATGGCCGCTCCGACGAGGAGCAGTGGCTCACCGCCTATGCCGCCGACTACCTGCTGGCGCGCAAGGAGGCGGGTGACGCCGTGCCGGAGGCGATGCTCAATCAGGCGCTGAGCCGGCTGCAAAGCTATCTCACCGACAGTCAGTATGGCGAGCGCTGGAGCAGTGCCCCCGAGCACAGCCGGCTGGCCTATCAGGCCTACAGCGCCTATGTGCTGGCCCGGGTGGGCAAGGCGCCGCTCGCTACCTTGCGCCTTGTCTGGGAGCAGCAGGCCGATCACGCCCGCTCCGGTTTGCCGCTCTTGCACCTCTCCCTGGCCCTCTCGGCCATGGGGGATGAGCAGAACGCCGCCAAGGCCCTCAGCCGGGCATTGGCGACCGAGCGCGGGGACGACTATCTGGGGGATTACGGCTCTGCGCTGCGCGATCAGGCCCTCGAGCTCTCCTTGCTGCGCCAGCACAAGCTGGCTGCGGAGCGCTGGCCTGATCTCAGCGCCAAGGTGGCCGACACCCTGGCTCACCGTCAGTGGCTCAGCACTCAGGAGCGGCTCGCCCTGCTGCGACTCGCCCGTTTCGATCCGGCCGTCGACTGGCAGGCCAGGGTAACTTCCTCTCTTGGCAGTGGATCCCTGAGCGGTTCGGCTCCGCTGCAGCAGGGTACCCCCGAGGCACTGGCCGCTAGCACCGTCACCAATGAGGGTAAGGGCTCCCTCTATGTGCAGCGCACTCTGGTCGGTTACCCCGAGCAGGCTCCTACCCGGTTGAGTCAGGGGATAAGCGTGACCCGCAGCTGGTTCAACAGCGACGGCCAGCCGTTTGATCCCGCCAAGGTGAAGGTGGGGGATCTGGTGGTGGTGCGGCTCAATGTCAGCAGCGAATCGGCGGTGCCCGATGCCCTGCTGGTGGAGATGGTGCCCGCTGGCTTCGAGCTGGAGAACCCGGCCCTTGGCAACAGCATCAAGCTCGAAGAGCTCTCCATCGAGGGGAAACCCGCGTGGCAGAGCGAGTGGAACGACTATCTCAAGCATCAGGAGTTTCGCGACGACCGCTACACGGCGGCGCTGGATCTGAGCGAGGGGAGCAACCAGCAGTTGGTCTACCTGATGCGGGCGGTGACGCCGGGTCGTTATCAGGTACCGCCGACCCAGGTGGAAGATATGTACCGGCCAGAGCTGAGGGCTGTGGGTGAGGATATCCACGAGGTAACTATCTCTGAGTAGCTGGCGCTTGATGGGTCGCAGACGCCCTCTGAGTAACGTCCCCTCCCTTGAGCGGGTTCGCCCGCTCACTTTCTGGCAGCGTGGCTGGCTGAGCCTGGGTCGCACTGGCCGCGCTGGCTGGCGCTGGCTTGGTGGCCTGCCACGCTGGCTGCGCTTTTCGGTGCTGGGCGTTGTAGCACTGCTCCTTTCATTGCTGGCGCTGGATCGTATGTTCCCGCCGCCGCCACTCGACCCAGCCTATGCGCGGGTGGTGCTCGACATGAAGGGGCGACCGCTGCGCGCCTTTGCCGATACCAGCGGCGTGTGGCGTTACCCCGTGACCCTGGAGCAGGTCTCCCCCCGCTATATCGAGGCGCTGCTGGGCTACGAGGATCGCTACTTCTGGCGTCATCCCGGGGTCAATCCGGTGGCCATGGTGCGCGGGGTTTGGCAGTGGCTGCGCTACGGGCGGGCCGTGTCGGGCGGCTCGACCCTCACCATGCAGGTGGCCCGCCTTATCGAGCCCTACCACAGGAGCGTGCCCGGCAAGCTGCGCCAGATGGCGCGCGCACTGCAGCTGGAGTGGCACCATGACAAGCGCACCCTGCTCACCGTCTACCTCAACCGGGCGCCGTTTGGCGGCAACCTGGAGGGGGTGCAGGCGGCAAGTTTTGCCTATCTCGGCAAGAGTGCCGCCAGGCTGACCCATGCCGAGGCTGCGCTCTTGGCGGTGCTGCCTCAGGCACCCAGCCGCAACCGGCCGGACCGGCATCCCGAGCGGGCCCGCACCGCCCGCGACAAGGTGATGCAGCGGCTGGTGGCGCAGGGCGTCTGGCCCGAACAGGCGTGGCTGGGGGGGCGTATCGAGCCGGTGCTGGCCCGTGGTCACTTCACGCCGATGGAGGCGCCGCTCTTTGCCCGCCTCGCCGCCGACCATCAGGTCGGGGCGCTGGTGTACACCACGATAGACGGGGATCTGCAGCGCTGGCTGGAGGGGCGGGTGGCCAGCTATATCCGCCGCTTCCCCGAGCAGACCTCAGCAGCGTTGCTCTTGGTAGACAACAAAACCATGGCGGTGCGCGCCTATGTGGGCAGCGCCGAGTATGGCAATTTGCGCCGCCACGGTTACCTCGACATGGTGCAGGCGATCCGCTCTCCCGGCTCTACGCTGAAACCCTTCATCTACGGCCTGGCCATGGATGAGGGGTTGGTGCACTCGGCCTCCCTGCTCTCCGATGCGCCGAGGCTCGGGTCTGATTATCGCCCCGCCAACTTTTCAGGTGCCTTTCAGGGGCCGGTGACCCTTGCGCAGGCGCTGCAGCAATCCCTCAACGTGCCGGCGGTGCAGGTGCTGGAGGCGCTCGGGGCCGACAAGCTGGTCAGCCGCCTCGACAATGCCGGGGTACGGCTGGCGCTCTCTGACAAGCCCAATCCGGCCATTGCGCTGGGGGCGGCGGGCATTCGGCTCGAGCAGCTGGTGGCGCTCTACAGCTCGCTCACTCGGCAGGGGCAGGTGGCGATGCCGGTCTGGCTGGCAGGGCAGCAGGCGGTGTCACGCCCTTTGCTGAGTCCGGGAGCGGCCTGGATCATCTGGCAAATATTGAGCGCGCAGGGACGGGCTGATCAGCCCTTTGCCAGTGAGGCGACCGGCCGGGCCAACCGGCTGGCCTGGAAGACCGGCACCAGCTATGGCTATCGCGACAGCTGGGCCATGGGGGTCTCCGGTCGCTGGACCATAGGCGTCTGGCTGGGGCGCCCCGACGGCACCCCCATGCCCGGTTTTTACGGCCAGAGCGCGGCGGTGCCGCTGCTGCTCTCGGTCTACTCGCGGCTGGCTGACAACAGCCCTCTGCCGATGCAGCCCAACACGGTGAGCGAAGCGGAGATCTGCTGGCCCCTGGGGCGCAAGGGGAGCGCGACCCGGCCTGAGGCCTGTCTGCAGCGCCAGAGCGCCTGGTTGCTGGAAGGGCGTGACCCTCCCACCTTGCCGGATCCTATGGATTGGCCCTCGCCGCTGCGCCAGGTTGCACTGACTGCCGAAGGCAAGCCGACGCTGCCCCGATGCCCCGATGCGGTGCAATCCGCTTTTAGAGCGCTCTGGCCGCTGTCGCTGGAGCCGTGGCGCTCACACGGCGAGCGGCGTCAGGCGCTGCTTGCTAGGGGCTGTGCTGGGGAGGGGCAGAGCGCCGAGCAGCAGGTCCCCATCCGCATCCTGGCGCTGGGGGAGGGCAATCTTGTTCGCAGCGAGCGCTACCGATTGCAGCCCAGGGTGCTGGGCGGTGTCGGCAAGCCGGCATGGTTTCTCAACGGCCAGCGGCTGCGCTGGGACGGGGATCAGGTGCTGAGCGAGGCGGGCCGCTACCAGCTGGTGGTGGTGGACGAGGCGGGCAACAGCGATCGCATAGAATTTCGGCTGGAGAATCCCTCCTGAGGCGCTCCAGGGCAAGCGCCAGAATATTGACGGTATCGGGAATGGCTCCGATGCCGTCAGCTGATTGCCGATTCCCCGGCAGGGGCTGGGAGTCAGGGTTTGACCTGACCCAGCCGGGTGAAGAAGTGCTGGCTCTTGCGCTGGTGGAAGTGGCTCTTCTTGATGGGGTGAAACACCAGGTTGCTGCCGGGGTGGCTCGCCTTGAGGCGGTGGATCATCGCCATGGCTGGTAAGCCTGTACTGACGAGCGTGGTGAGCGGCAGGCTGACCGTCTCGGGCCCCAGCAGCGGGTTGAGCCCCTGCTGGGCCTGTTCGAAGCGGGTCAGCACGGCGGGCTCGGCGTAGCCGCTGCCCAGCATGGCGAGCAGGGCGTCGAGGGCCTGATGGAACTCGGCCAGGCGCTGGCGAAAGCCGCTGCGGCTGCGCAGGGCAATAAGCTCTGCAAAGGGGATCTCGCTTAAGTTGACGGGCACTCGCAGCGGGATCTCGAGATGGAAGCAATCCTGGCCGCCGCGATTGTGGTAGCGGGACTCGAGCAGATGGAGCAGCCGGTCCAGATAGTCGTGATCTGTGATGAGCGCCCCCTCATTGGCGAGTGCCCACTCGCGGGCGAGCCGCATGGAGAGCAGATTCGCGAAGCGCCGCGCCATCCTGATCCCCCCCTCGTCCCGGCTGGCAAAGCCGTGGGCGAGGCAAAACCCGTGCAACTGCTCAAGGCCGGCCTGGGCGGGGCAGAAGCAGTCGTGGTTGGCTGGCATGCGCCAGCGGGCGATGAGTTCTTTGTTGCCAAACACCTTGTGGCGGACGAAGTCGGGGGTGACCAGGCCGGCAATCTGACTCTCTATCTGGGGGGTGATGGTGGCAAAGAAGGCAGGCTCGGGCGGTTCGGCCAGCAGGTCGGTCTGTCGGCGCAGGATCTCCAGCAGCGCGGTGAGACCGCTTTTTTCGCTCACGGTGAAGACGAAGGCGAGCCGTTCCAGGTAGAGCAGGGCAAACTTGAGCCAGAGTTCATCCCGCACTTCCATGCCGGGGTAGTAGATATGGGTTTTCATGGATGTCGTGTTGCCGGGGCGCAGGTTGGGGAATATACGCAAGATGGCCAGGGTGCGGCAAACATTGCGTGGGGGAATGTGAGCAACCGCTCATCCAGTAGGCGCTGGGCACAAAGTTCTGATATAATTCGCGCCCTTAAATCAAGGTCACCCGAGTCAATACCATGAAGTTCATTATCAAGCTGTTCCCGGAAATCACCATCAAGAGCAAGTCGGTTCGCCAGCGTTTCATCAAGATACTGCAGGGCAACATCCGCAACGTCCTGCGACGCTTCGACGACGACGCCCGGGTGCGGATGGACTGGGACAAGCTGATCGTGAGCTCCCGCAATGACCAGTTCCGTGAACAGGCCATCGAAGCCCTGGCCTGTATTCCCGGCATTCAGGCCTTCCTCGAGGTGCAGGCGAGCAAGTTTACCGACCTGCACGACATCTTCGAGCAGGTGAAAGCCGTCTGGGGTGACCAGCTCGAGGGGAAAACCTTCTGCGTGCGCGCCAAGCGCCACGGCAAGCACGAGTTCTCGTCGCTCGAGATCGAACGCTATGTGGGTGGTGGCCTGAACCAGCACTGCGTGAGCAACGGCGTGCGCCTCAAGAACCCGGACGTGAAGATCAACCTCGAGATCGACGGCGAGGAGCTCTTCATCGTCAGCGCCATCCATCAGGGGCTGAGCGGCATGCCCATCGCCACCCAGGAAGATGTGCTGAGCCTGCTCTCCGGCGGGTTTGACTCCGGTGTGGCCTCCTTCCAGTTCATCAAGCGTGGCTGCCGCGTGCACTACTGCTTCTTCAACCTGGGCGGTGCCGCTCACGAGATCGGCGTCAAGCAGGTGGCCTATCACCTGTGGAACCGTTTCGGCTCCTCTCACCGGGTGCGCTTCACCGCGGTGGACTTCGAGCCCGTGGTAGCGGAGATCCTCGAGAAGATCGACAACGGCCAGATGGGGGTGGTGCTCAAGCGCATGATGATGCGCGCCGCCGCCAAGGTGGCCGACGAGTTCCAGATCCCGGCCTTGGTGACCGGCGAGTGTGTGGGTCAGGTCTCCAGCCAGACCCTGACCAACCTGAACGTCATCGACCGGGTGACCGATAAGGTGATCCTGCGCCCCCTCATCACCTGGGACAAGCCGGACATCATCAGCGAAGCCCGTCGCATCGGTACCCTGGAGTTTGCCGAGACCATGCCGGAGTATTGCGGCGTCATCTCCAAGAAGCCGACCGTGAAGGCGGATCTGGCCCGCATCGAGGCGGAAGAGGCCAACTTCGACTTTGCCATTCTGGACAAGGTAGTGGCCGAGGCCCGTTACCTCGACATCCGTCGTATCGGTGAAGAGACTGCCGCCGAAGTGCAGGAAGTAGAAACCACAGCAGAGACCACCGACAACGAGGTGATCCTGGATATCCGCTCCATGGACGAACACGACGAGAAACCGCTGTTGGTGGAAGGGCGTGAGGTTATGCATATCCCCTTCTTCAAGCTGGCCACCGCCTTTGGCGATCTGCCCCAGGAGAAGACCTACCTGCTCTATTGCGATCGCGGCGTGATGAGCAAGCTGCAGGCGCTCTACCTCAAAGAGAAGGGCTTTGCCAACGTCAAGGTCTATCGCCCCTGATCCGGTGAACCTCCGCCCATAAAAAATCCGGCCATGTGCCGGATTTTTTTATTTCACTCGGAATGACGTCAGGGGCAGGGGACGGGCGTAAAGGTGGATTGCCCCTGGCAGCGCCAGCCCATTTCGGCCTGACGCATCTGCCACAGATTGTTGCTGCGAAACAGGGTCAGGATATAGAGGATGTCGCTCCTTTGGCCGTCGAGGGCCACCGAGAGCACCAGATCGTTGTCCAGCTGCTGGGCATGGATGCGGGTAGGCACGTCTTCATGGCCGACGAAACGGCGAGCCACCTCACGATAGTCGTTGACCCAGCTTTGCTGGCTGCTGCTCGCCTGACGGATCTGCTGGTTGAACTGCTGCACCGGGGTGGATGCCAGACGCCCGAACAGGGTCTGTGCCCCCGCATGAGCCGCCGCGACCGTCATCAGAACAAGCGTGGTAATGAGCCCAAGTTTTTGCATGAGAGAATGCATTGAGAGAGTCCGGATTGAAACGACTCCTGTATGACAACAGAAAAGCGGACTTGGTTCAATCTCGTCCCGGTCAGGGTGGGAGCTGGCCCACCCTGACCGGTTCAGTTGCGCTGCAGCGAGAAGGTGGGCAGGGAGAGATGCCAGTAGATGGCCGCCACGCGCAGGCCGAATACCCCCAGCATGCTGATGAGCATGGCGCTCACCCTCTCCACCCCGACCTCCAGTGACAGGGTATAGAGGATGCCTCCAAGTATGCAGGCGGTGGCGTAGATCTCCTTTTGCAGCACCATGGGCACCTCCCGGGCCAGGACGTCCCGGATCATGCCACCCGCCACCCCGGTCATGGTCCCCATGAGGACGGCAATCAGCCCGGAGGTGCCAAAATTGAGCGCCTTCTGGGCACCTATGACCGTAAAGAGCGCCAGCCCGAAGGCATCGGCCACTGGCAACACATACCAGGGCATGCGGCGGGGCAACTTGACCATCCACATGCCGATGAGCGCCGTGGCGATCACTACCCAGATATAGAGGGTGTCGCGCACCCAGAACACCGGGGTCGCCCCCAGGATCATGTCGCGGATGGTGCCGCCCCCGATGGCGGTCACCGCGGCCAGCACCATGACACCAAAGCCATCCATCCTGAGCCGCCCGGCCACCAATACCCCCGAAAACGCGAATACCGCAGTACCAAACATGTCGCTGATGTAAACAATCTGCTCAACCAGTGTCTGCATGGAGAACAACTCACGTCCAATAGATGATGGGGCGGCGATTTTAGGGGCAAGAAGTGGGGATGAACAATGGAGGAGTGCAAAAGTGAGAGCCAGCGCCGGTTTCTGGATACGTGGCCTGGATGGCCGCCTCGCCTTGTCTGGCGCGGGATCCGCTCCTATGCCCATGGGACATGTGTGCCAGGCGGGAAAAAATCCCGAATTTTTCCTCAAGGGTGAGGGATTGAGGCCGATATATAGGTTAGGCGGCGATTACTGCCATAAAGGCAGAAAAAAGAAATTAAAGTCTCACGAAAAGACGCCGTTAACTAAACATATCAGGCACAAAACAAAAGAAAGCCTGAGTGAATTAAAGATAAATTTTAATAGCTTAGGAGAAAAGTCATGAGTCTGTATATCAATACCAACGTTTCATCGCTCAACGCTCAGCGTAACATGATGAACAGCACCAAATCCCTAGATACCTCCTACACCCGTCTGGCCTCCGGCCTGCGCATCAACAGCGCCAAGGACGATGCGGCAGGTCTGCAGATCTCCAACCGTCTGACCTCCCAGATCAACGGTCTGGATCAGGGCAACCGCAACGCCAACGACGGCATCTCCCTGGCACAAACCGCTGAAGGGGCTATGGATGAAGTGACCGGCATGCTGCAGCGTATGCGTACCCTGGCCCAACAATCCGCCAACGGCTCCAACTCTGATAAAGATCGTGTGGCTCTCCAGAAAGAGGTTAATCAACTGGGTGCAGAGATCAACCGTATCTCTACCGCGACTACTTTCGCAGGCACTAAGCTGCTGGATGGTTCGTTTAGCGGTACCTTCCAGGTTGGTGCGGATGCCAACCAGACCATCGGTTTCAGCCTGAACCAGGCTGGAGGGTTTAGTATTTCAGGGATAGCAAAAGCAGCAGTTGGACTTAAAAGTGGTCCAGCTGGATCTATTACTACTGCGATTTCAACCATCTTCAAGAGTGGAACAATTGTTGGGGGCATTAGTATCAGTAGCCAAGGTAACGCTCAGGATGTGTTGGCGGCTGCAGATGCAATGTTGGAGGTGGTCGATGGCAAGCGTGCCGAGCTGGGGGCGGTACAGAACCGGCTGGATTCCACTATTCGCAACCAGGCGAACATCTCGGAAAACGTCTCCGCCGCCCGCTCCCGTATCCGTGATGCAGATTTCGCGACTGAGACGGCCAATATGACCAAGCAGAACATCCTGCAACAGGCGGCTTCCAGCATCTTGTCCCAGGCCAATCAGCGCCCGCAGTCTGCACTCTCCCTGCTGCAAAACTAAGCCGGGTCAGTTTGAGAAAAAGAAAAGGGCGGTTGTTCAGGCCGCCCTGGTAAACAAGATGGAACAATGGGGTGTTCGGAATTACGCCTTGTTCTATCGAAAGAGAAGTTCTCTTATTGGTATACCCCTCGAGTGTTGCGCAGATCGTTCACTCTGTCATCCTCGAGGTTGTTCTCCTGAGCGTAAGCTCTTCTTTGGCCGACATTGTCGGCCTTTTTTATGGGTGCCGAAAAATCGACGCCCCATAATATCAAGCACGATATGTGCCAACTATCGGGAGTGTAAGTGCTCTGCGTATGGGGGCAACAGTCAGCGGGGCCATGAGGGAGTTGTTTTCCTTCTTTTTATAGCCCTTTTTATCGTAAACGGAGAGCTCTTGCCTCTTTATCTATGAGGCGGCAATAAATTTCCTAAAGCTTCCGATGGTGCTGCCGCTACAGAGTATGAAGCAAATTGAAGGGTGTTCGGAAATCCAACATTTGCGCAACTGCGGGTCCGATGTCCGTTCAAACAGAGGGCCCGCCAGATGAGACAGACCGTTCAATCTGTCCATCTGAACGGTGGGAACCTAATTGTGTATGACATAACACGCAGGGCCCGCAGTGTCTTGTTCATCAGGAGAACTCTTTTATGGCCATGTTTATCAACACCAATACTTCATCATTGAACGCCCAGCGCAACTTGATGAATACCAGCAAATCTATGGATACTTCTTACACCCGTCTGGCATCCGGCCTGCGCATCAACAGCGCCAAGGATGATGCGGCGGGTCTGCAGATCTCCAACCGCCTAACTTCCCAGATCAACGGCTTGGATCAGGGTAACCGCAATGCCAATGACGGCATCTCCCTGGCACAGACCGCAGAAGGGGCCATGGACGAAGTGACCGGCATGCTGCAGCGCATGCGTACCTTGGCTCAACAATCCGCCAACGGCTCTAACTCCGACAAGGATCGTGCCGCGTTGCAGAAGGAAGTGAATCAGCTAGGTGCTGAGATCAATCGTATCTCCAAGGACACCACTTTTGCTGGTACCAAGTTGCTGGATGGCAACTACAGCGGTACTTTCCAGGTGGGGGCAGATGCGAATCAGACTATCGGCTTTAGCTTGAATCAAGCTGGAGGGTTTAGCATCTCAGGGATTGCGAAAGCAGCAGTCGCACTTAAAAGTGGTCCAGCAGGCTCTATTACCACTGCGATTTCAACCATTTTCAAGAGTGGGGCAGTCGCTGGGGGTATTAGTATCAGTAGCCAAGGTAACGCTCAGGATGTGTTGGCGGCTGCAGATGCAATGTTGGAGGTAGTCGATGGCAAGCGTGCCGAGCTGGGGGCGGTGCAAAACCGTCTGGATTCCACCATCCGCAACCAGGCGAACATCTCCGAGAACGTGAGCGCTGCCCGTTCCCGTATCCGCGATGCGGACTTCGCGACCGAGACTGCGAACATGACCAAGCAGAATATCCTGCAGCAGGCGGCGTCCAGTATCTTGGCGCAGGCCAATCAGCGTCCGCAGTCAGCGTTGCAGCTGCTAGGTTAAGCCGGTTAAACCGTCAACATGATATAAGGAGCGGCAGATGGCCAATGAATCGATAGCCATGCCCTCTGTTACTTCGACGCCCACACAACATGGCGGCCCTCAGGCCGCCATGTCTGTCTCTTCCCTTAGTGTGGGTGGAGAAAGCCAGGCAAAACAGGCAAGTGTCGAACCAGCAGTCAAACCATCAAAGGAGCCCTCTGTTCAGGTCAAAGTGAAGGAGTTGAACAAAGAGAAAGCCTTGATGGAGAAACAGGCCCAAGAATTGCAAGAAAGGTTGGACAACCTCAGCAAAATGAAGGGGTGGACGATCAATTTCAGTCTGGTCCCCGAGTTTGAACAACCTGTGGTCAAGGTGATCGACGTGGAAACCAAACAGGTCATCCGTCAGATCCCCAGTGAAGAAATGCTCTTGATGAACAAAAGGTTGCAGGCTATGGAACAGGATGGGGGCAATGTGACCAGCCTCTCCGGGATCCTGTTTGATGGTCAGGTGTGACCCTATTTTTTAAGTTGATAGACAGGAGGACGTGATGGCAATTACCTCTGCGGGGGCGGGGTCTGGACTCGATCTTGAGAGCGTGATTTCGGCGAGTGTGTCAGCCAAGAAGGCCCAGTTGCAACAGCCGATCATTACCAAGCAGAACAGTACCCAGATCTCCTTGTCTGGCATCGGGCAACTCAAGTCCTCCATCTCTGCCTTTACCGACATCCTCGAGAAGCTGAGTGCCCCTGGTGCGTTCAACAAGCGTGCCATCAACATTACCCAGAGCAAAGATGACCCTGTCTTGAAGGTGGAGAGCAAGTCAGGCGCCTCCAATGGGCAATACAACATCATCGTCAATAAGTTGGCAGAAACGAGTCGTCAGGAAGGGATTTTCGACAGCTCGACCACCTCTTTGGCCACTCAGGATGGACTGCTGACCTTCAAGGCGGGTGACAAGACGTTCACGGTTGATGTCAAGGCAGGGGATACCCTGCAAGACATCCGCAAGAGCATCAACAGCAATGGTGACAACTTCGGCCTCAGTGCCAACATCGTCAACACTGCGGATGGCAAGGCCAAGCTGGTGATCGACTCCGGCATCTCGGGTGATGGCAAGGACTTGACCATTACCGGTAATACTGCTGAATTGGCCATCTTCGAAGCTGGCGGCGGCGTCATGAACCAGACCCGAGCGGCCAGCAGTGCCGAGATCAACGTGGATGGCAACGTCCTCAAGAGCGATACCAACACCTTTGATGATTCCATTCAGGATCTCAAGGTGACAGTACTTCGCGTTTCGGACAAGGACAGCGCAGGGGATCTCAAGGCCAACAAGGTCGATATCACAACCGACAAGACATCCATTCAGGATCTGGTCCAGCAGTTTGTGGATGGTTACAACACCCTGCAGGACAAGATGACTGCCCTGAGCAAGCGCAACAGCTTCGTGGGGGGGGAGAAGCAGGACGATGGCGGCGCGCTGGCGGGGGACTCCACGACCCGTGCCATCAGCTCGTTCATGAGCAACTTGCTGGTCAGTCCCTCCCAGAACAGCAGCACCTACTCCACCATCTTCGAGGTTGGCATCAAGATGGACAACAAGGGGAAGCTGTCGCTGGACAAGACCAAGTTCGGCGAGGCCGTCGACAAGAACTTCGATCAGGTAGTGGCACTCTTTGGTGAGGAGAAGGGGCTGGCGGCCACCTTGAATTCCGGCCTGAAGGAGTACACCAAGAGTGGCGGCATGCTGGCCCAGCGGGAAGATGTTCTGAATTCGGACTTGCGTGCGCTGACCCAGAAGACGGCGACGGCAAATGCCCAGCTGGCAAAATATGAAGCGGCATTGCGTGCCCAATATGGCAGCCTGGATGCCTTGCTGGTCAAGATGAACAATTCTGCATCTGCATTGGCCACCTTGCAGACGAATTATCAGAACTCTTGATAGATCGAGAGACGTAAAATATGTACAAACGCAATATCAAAGCATACACGGCTGGCAATCTTGCTGCCGATCTGGCCACGGCAGATCCCCATCGCGTCATCCAGCTGATGATGCAGGGTTGCCTGGAGCGCCTGGCCCAAGCCAAGGGCGCCATAGAGCGCAACGACATGGAGGCGAAATCCATCGCCGTTTCCAAGGCTCAAGGATTGTTGCACGGGTTGCAGGATGCACTGGATCTGAGCCAGGGAGCCATGGCCGAGAATCTTTACGGGCTCTATGCCTATATGGATGAACGAGTCTGGGATGCCAGCCTGGCGCGGGACGTCGCGCCCCTGGACGAAGTCATGGCGCTGATGCTGACTATCAAGTCTGGCTGGGATCAACTGCCAGAAGCAGAAAAGCAGCAAGGCTTTCAGATGAGACAGCAGTTGGGTGAGCTGTGAGCGGCACGTTGGCGGCCCTCGAAGCGGCAATGGCCAATAATGCCCATCTGATCGAAGAGCTATTGCAACGCCAGGAGTATGACGAGGCCTTGCAATGCATGGATGAACGGCTGGCAATGATCGACAGTCTGGTGCAACTGGCCAGCAAGGATCCGGCACAGCAGTCCGCAGTGGCGGCCCTGGCCGCTGCTCTGTCTATCCAGGAAGAGAACCTGAAGGCCCTGGCGGCCAGCCATCATCACGCCATTTTCGAACGGCTGGCGCAGGTCGGGAGAGCCAACCGGGCCGGGCAAGCCTATCGCGTGAACAGCAAGGAGTTCTGATGTCCCTCAATATCGACGTGGCCCTGATTCAAGCCGAACAGGAAGCCCTGCGGCTTCAACAGCAGGCGGATCAGGAAGCGGCAATGGCGGTGGCCTTGCCGCTGCGCTTTGAACAGAATATGGCGGCATTTCGCCAATATATACCTCATATCGCAGACATGTATGAGGCATACCAGCCCGCCCGTCCATTCCGGTTCTTCTGCAACGAGAATGGCCAACCCAACGTGGCTTGGCTTGACGATGGCGTAGCTCTTTATGGGGACGAGCCCTATCTTATTTGTGAGACCCTTGTAAGGGAGTTTATGGATAATGGAGTGCTGTCACAATTATCCTTTACTCAGGAAACCAATCCTCTTGGTTTTATGCATGTTGAATATCTGAATAAATTGAATAGTTACCTTGAGGAGATATCTTCTAGAGAGAATAAGTGGGATAAGGTTCCCCATGAGTTGCCTAGTGCATTGGTCTTTGGGGTTGGTCTGGGATACCACTTAGGTTATCTCTATGAACAGTGCAAGATCGGTACCCTGTTCTTATTCGAGCCAGACTTGGATCTGTTTTATGGTTCGTTGTTTTGTTTCGACTGGGCACCCTTTCTTTCCTACTTGCACCAAGAGAACCTGGGTCTTCACATCCTACTAGGACAGGACGAAGATACCATTGTGAATGACTTTTCATCGGCTGTTTATAGTCGGGGATCGTTTCTTGTCGCAAATGCTCTAATTATGTGTGGGTATCAGAATGACAACATAATTAAATTGCTTGAAAAGGTTAAGCAAGAATATTTTATGTTGATTATGGGGTGGGGTTTTTTCGATGATAATTTGATCGCGCTATCTCATACAGTTAATAATATTGAGCGAGCTGTTCCATTTTTTCAGAAAGGGAAAAAGATACCCGCGAATCTTTCCCGAGTTCCAGTTTTTATTATTGCTAATGGCCCATCATTGGATCAATCTTTAGCAGTTATTGAAAGAAACAAAGATAAAGCTCTCATTGTTTCTTGCGGCAGTGCGATTTCTGCTTTGCATAAGCTTGGTATCAAACCAGATATTCATGTAACAGTGGAACGCACAAAAATAGTGTACGATTTCTTATCTGGTTTAAATGACCCAGGCTATTTGAGAGATGTTGTATTATTAACTACAGACATAACTCACCCTAATTGTTCAGAATTATTTGGCAACTCTATTTTTGCATTCAAGAGCAATGAGCCAGGAGTTGCATTGTTAAAATCTTATTTTGAAAGCACTCGATTCTACACTGAAATAAGTGGGGTGAATCCACTTGCAGGTAATATTGGTGTCAGTGCCCCAGTGCATTTAGGCTTTAAAAATATCTATTTGTTTGGATTAGATAATGGATACAAAGAGAAAGGGTATCACCACTCGAAGTCAAGTGCATATTACAATAATATGGATAATGCTAAAGTTCTTGGAGAGTTAATGTATGGTGACACCGAATGGCGGCGAGAGGGTAATTTTGGTGGCATGGTTATAAGTAATACTATGTTTGACACTTCACGTCGCGTTATTGAACAAGTACTAGCCACCCATGATGATGTACGATGCTTTAATTGTAGTGATGGCGTAAAAATAGAAAAAACGAGGCCGTTGCCAAGTGTCGAAATAAGCCTGTCTGCGTCAATAGATAAGTCTTCTATTATTAAAGAAATCCTTGATCTCTGTGCGCCGATTAATTTAACAAAGCAAAATGTGGAGCCTTTGCTGGATATTGAGTTCTTTAACATATTTATCGATAAAATGATCGTTGAATGGCAACATGACTTTACCTCTAGAAATGAGATCAACCAACTTATGCTGCGCAATTTTGGCTATCTAGAGCAGATTTTTTCTACGCGTCAGCAACACATTGCGCGTACGATGATTGGTTCGATGAATTATGTATTTACTCTGCTGAGCTCTATTCTATATTCTTTTGAAGGTGAAAAAGAAACATTAATGCTGATGCAGCCAGCCATTGGCCTCTGGCTTGAGTTTTTGGAAAAGGCAAAGGAAATGTATCCACAAGCGCTTGATAGTGTGGATATGATAGATAATGAAGTAATGAATTTATTTAGATCATAACAATGAAGCGCCGACATTGAGTCGGCGCTTCATAATTACTTTTGAGTTTTTATTTTTCCTAGCAAAATCACATCTGACCACCCTGATGGTGTCAAGACGTGTTCTTTTCTTTGCCCCTCAACAATAAAGCCATTACTTATGAAGGCGTTGATGGATGCTAGGTTGTCGGCATATGCACCGGCGGTTAATTTATGAATGTTCAGGGTGTCAAAACAATAGTCAGCAACGATTCCAATGGCCGTGGTCGCAATCCCTTTCCCCCAAAAATTTTTATCACCAATAATGATTCCTATATCTGCTCTGTGATGGTTTTTATCTATCTCTGATACTTTTATATTTCCAACGTGTGTTCCTGTATCATCATCAATGATAGCTAGCATTAATTCTGACTTATTTTTTTGATGATAATAATCCAGAAGGATTTGCATACTCCACTCAGTAAATCGAGACTCAAGATATTGATTTATCTCTTTGTCATTCAACCAGCTGCAATATTGATGGGTGATGTCTAAGGTTGTTAAGTTTCTTATTGTAATGCTAAGGTCTTTCTTGGTTTTTTGCTGTAATAAGATATCACCTTTTTTCATATTAAAATCCTTTTGCTAATTATATGGGTGGCGTTATCTGAGTCAGGGGAATATCAATAAAATCTCGTTTAGTATATTCTCTTTAGATTCCGTTCTAATATATGAATAGCGCAACAGGAAAAATATTAATTGTTAATTTAGATATAAAGAACATTTGCCATGCTCAATGCCTTGTATGGCACTGGCCGAGGGATCTACCCCATAACAGCGTGCACCGTAATGCTCGGCCAGCTGTGCCAGCTGTGCCAGCTGTGCCAGCTGTGCCAGTCGCCAGCCGTTGGCGCAGCCTATCTCCAGGATCCTGGCGGGCTTGCTGCCCAGGTATTCCAGCGCCTTGAAGATGGGGTCGCTTGCCAGGGACTTGCCTAGGATGGCGCTCTTGTTGCGTTCGTACCACTCGTTCCCTTCCCGGGACATGAAGACGTTCTTCTGATCCATGCAGAGCTCCTCGACCGTTTAGGAAACCAATGACCAGGCCAGGGGCGTGCCGGCCTGAATATCCTGGCTGGCACGGCGCCCCAGCAGGGAGGGAAGATGAACCGGGGGCAACCCGTGGGCAGGCCTGATGGAGCGCACATTACGGGACGTGAAGGTATCCCCCGCTTTCATGTCCTCGCAGACGAAGAGGGAGCGGGCAAATTGCCGATTTCGCAGCGTCTTGTCGTTGAGTTGGTAGTTGACCACTCCCAGGGCGGCCTCGACTTGGCGGACCCCCTCGACCATATGGGCGAACTCGTCAGGTGTCATGGAGAAGGAGGCATCCGGTCCTCCCAGCGCACGATCCAGGATGAAGTGCTTCTCTATCACGCGGGCGCCCAGGGCGGCGGCGGCCATGGCGACCGCTTCTCCCAGGGTATGGTCGGACAATCCCACCTGGACACCAAACGTCTGCCTCATATTGGGGATAGTAAGCAGGTTGGCCTCTTCCACCGGGGCTGGGTAGGAGGAGGTGCACTTGAGCAATGTGATGTCGTGATTGCCCACGCGTCGGCAGGCCTGCACGGCGGCATCGATGTCGGCCAGGGTGGCGATGCCAGTCGAGATGATCATCGGTTTGCCCTTGCTGGCGGTGTACTCAATCAGAGGAATGTCGGTGATTTCAAACGAGGCGATCTTGTAGAGAGGGACGTCGAGAGCCTCCAGAAAATCGACGGCACTGGGGTCGAAGGGAGTGGAGAAGAAGATGAGCCCCTCCTTGTGCGCTTCCGCCTGGATGGCGGCATGCCACTCCCAGGGGGTGTATGCCTCCTGGTAGAGCTTGTACAGGGTGGTGCCATCCCAGAGGGTGCCCTGATTGATCTGGAAGTACTGATTGTCGCAGTCAAGGGTGATGGTGTCGGCCGTATAGGTCTGGATCTTGATGGCATCGGCCCCGCACGCCTTGGCTGCGCGTACCGTCGCCAGCGCCGTCTCCAGGTCATGGCCATGATTGGCCGATAGTTCGGCGATGATGAAGCATCGATTCGGATTGATGACGTTAGCCATGGCTTGGGTCATGGATGTTTCCACTCCTGTTCAGTGATCCCCATGAGCACGAGATCGACATAGTTGGTTGTCTGGGGGCGGCTGACGGCCTCTCGCCAGGCGCCTTCATGGCGAAAGCCGGCGCGCATATAGGCCTGGATGGCTCTTTCATTGTCTGCCGCGACCTCGAGCTTGAGGGTGTGTAGCTGGGCGACCTCGAAGGCGAGCCGATTGACGGTGGCCAGCAGGCGGGCGCCCAGCCCCTTGTCGGGGCGAAAGGGATTGCGATAGATCCCGAGCCAGCCCAGGCGGTTGTGCCAGTCGAGCCGATGCAGGGAGATGACGCCGGCAGACCCTCGGTCGTCCAGGCAGAGATAGTTGACGTTGCGAGTGTCCTCAGACTGACGCGCCATGAAGGCGAGATGTGCCTCCAGGCTGATGTCACCCCCACTGTTCATCCAGCGCGCAATATCAGGATGGTTTCGCATCTGCCAGACGGTGACTACTTGCTGCTCGTCCAGCATGGCGAAAGGGATGAGGTGGATCCCGGCGAGATTGAAGCGCTGCTGCAGCACTAGGCCTGGTTGAGCCATGCGAGTGCCTCCAGAGTGCCGTTACCTGCCATGAGTGCCTGCAATCTGTGCGCCCGACTGGCACGCTCGTCCGATACCGCGAGCCTGGACAGCCCCAGCTCCAGGTGGGAGAGCAAGGCCGGATCATGCCACCATCCCCCAGAGAGAAAGGCATCAGGGCCGCACCAGCCCGCCAGCTGGTTGGCCTGGTTGTCGGCGACGCCAATCAGCATGCCAGGCAAGCCACAGCGGGCGAGTTCATAGGCCGCTTGCCCGGCTGCGCTGATGGCCAGATCGCAGTGACACATGAGATCGACCATCTGGGTGGCGTCGAGGTTGTGATGCTGCTGGCATCCCCACAGGCGGGGATCCGGTTCGCGGTTGACGACGTGCAACTCGGCTTCCGGGGCGTGCTGGTGCAGCAAGGTCACCAGACTCGGCGTCAGGTCGCGGATATCGGTTCCCCCCATGATGATCAGGATGCGCTCGATGCGCTCGGAGACTCGAGTGCGAGGAGGCACGGACCAGAACGGGGGGCGCAGGGGCTGCCAGCCCGGTCCCCACCGCCAGGTGGCGGAGCCGGATGGGGTGCCCGGGGCGCCGGGGCAGGCGTGGATCACCAGCCCCTGGGGGTAATCCAGCCGTTCGGTATCATCGAGGTACATCACCCGTGAAAAGCCTGCCGAGATGCTCTGCAGGGTCTCCAGAGTGGCCGAATAGGAGTCGACGATGGCGACCGCCTGTTGCGGGGGGATGGATTGCTGCTGCCAGCGACCCCAGCTGACGGACTCCCCTTCGAGCAGGGTGCTGGCAAGCGCATCGCCGTCCACCACCCAGCGGACGGCGCCCCCCTGTTGTCGCCAGGCCTGCGCATAGGCGCTGCAGCGGCTGAGGTGACCGAGACCCCGGGCCTTGTCCCCTTCACTGAAAATCCACAGTGGCAGCACTCAGCGCACCTTGAATACCGGCTGGATGGGTTCGCCGTCCAGAGCCTGATGGATGGCCTTGTCCGCGTCCAGGCGGATAAGCGCCGGCAGGACCTCGGCGTAGACGGCCAAGAGGGTCTGGACATCCTCTTCGCCGTGGGCAAGGTTCAGGTTGTGACTACCGAGGCTGAGGATGCCCCGCTTGCACAGCTCCTGGATGAAATAGCTCTTGAGCAGCCAGCTGGAGTGGTTGGCCGAGTCGCCGATGAGCAGGAAGCTCCAGCTCGGATGGCCGGCGCTTTGCAGCCAGCTCGGGGCATCCAACTTTTGCAGCAAGGCATCGAGCCCGCTTAGCAGCTGCTGGCCCCGCTCGGCCAGCCGTGCAGGCACGTCGAGCCGGCGCATCTTTCCGATCACGGCGTTGGCCGCCGCCAGGGCGATGGCATCGCCGCCGAAGGTGCCGGAGAAGAAGATGTCTTCCATGCGGCGCATGTACTCGCGGCGGCCCACCACGGCGGAGATGGGGAAGCCGTTGGCCATGCCCTTGCCGAAGGCGGCCAGATCCGGCGTGACGCCAAAGAGGGTCTGGGCGCCGCCCAGATGGAAGCGAAAACCTGTGATGGTCTCGTCGAAGATGAGCAGGGCGCCGTGATCATCGCACAATTGACGCAGACCGGGCAGGAAGTCCGGAGCGGGCCAGGCGACGTTCATGGGTTCCAGGATCACGGCGGCAAATTCGCCGGGATGGGCCTCGAGCTGCGCCTTGAGCGAGGCCAGATCGTTGTAGTCGAAGCGATGGGTGAGCTCGCGCACGCATTCGGGCACTCCCAGATGGCGGGTGGTGGAGCCGATGTACCAGTCCTGCCAGCCGTGATAGCCGCAGACGGCGACCCGCTCCCGTCCGGTCACGGCGCGGGAGAGGCGGATGCAGGCGGAGGTGGCATCGGTGCCGTTCTTGCCAAAGCGGACCATCTCGGCGCAGGGAATGAGCTCGATGAGCTGCTCCGCCACCTCGGTTTCCAGGCGGTGGGGCAGTGAGAAAATGGAGCCCAGATTGAGCTGTTCCAGCACCGCCTGATTCACCTCAGGGTCGCAGTAACCCAGGCTGATGGCCAGCAGGCCGCTGGCAAAGTCCAGATACTCGTTGCCATCCACGTCCCAGACCCTGGCGCCCTGGCCACGTTCGATGAAGAGGGGCGCCGCACCGTAGGGGAAGCAGAGGCGGCTCTTGGAGAAGGTCTGGGAGCCCAAGGGAATGCTCTGCTCGGCCCGGGCGGAGAGGGTCAGTGAATGCTGATACCGTGAGGTCATGAGTAGTTCTCCTTGGCCAGCGAGCTTGCCAGCCCCTCATTGCGTTGATGTTGGGTATTCAGGGTCGCCAACTGCGGCTCACGCGCCAGCAGGGCGAGAATGTCGTCGGTGGCAAAGGCCGGTTTTGACGGGTAGAGCCGCTGATAGATTTGCTCGACCAGGGCGAAGTCGGCGGGCTCGTCCACCGTCCAGCGCAGATGGGCGAGGCTCGGCTGGCGCACCAGCTTGCCTATCTTGAACTGCGCCTCGTGCTGGCGGATGTAGTAAGTCACGTGCTCGCGCTGGGTCGGGGTGTGGGCGCACCCAGCCAGCAGATCCAGGGTGGCGGCGCTCAGGATCTCGGCGTCCAGCCCATCCGGGTAGCTGGGGTCCCAGCAGTTGCTGCTGTAGTCGTAGCCGCCGGTCAGATGCAGCTCGATAAGCTCGTCGATGAGGGCGGGATCCGCCAGCGGGCAATCCCCGGTCAGCCTGACGACATGAGCGGGGGCAAAGGGCTGGGCCGCCAGCTGGAAGCGTTGCAGCACGTCGTCCAGCGGGCCGCGGCAACAGGGGACGCCCAGCTCGGTGCAAAGGGCCGCGATGGCCTCATCCCCGGCCTGGTCGCTGGTGGCGACCACCAGTTGATCCAGCCTGGCCGAGCGCTGGAGCCGCTCGATCTGGCGGGCGAGCATGGGGACGCCCAGCAGGGGCCTGAGCACCTTGCCCGGCAGCCGGCTGGAGCCTGCCCTCGCCTGTAGTATTCCGAGGATCATGATGTTCTCCACATGGCTGGGTTGATGAGGGCCGGTTCGCTGCAGGCGAGGGTGGCCAGTTCGTCGTCATGACTGGGGTGCAGATGGAGATGGGCTGATGCGATGGCTGCCAGCTCGTGTGCATGGCAGACCCCCACCACGAAGCGGCTGACCTGGGGCAGAGCCGGGATCAGGGAGAGCGCTTTGTGAAGGGAGGAGAGATGGGGGCGCCACCCGTCCAGCCGTGCCAGCGGTTCACGGAAGGCATCAAAATAATCGGGGCGAAGATCTGGCCGCATCAGGAGCAGGCCTTGCAGGAACAGGGACCGCACGTGGATCTCACATCCGGCGGCCTGCAGCCTGTCGAGCCAGCCCGAACGCAGGAAACGCTGATCGAGCAGGTTGGCAGGGAGCTGCACCAGCTCCAGGGGATAACCCTGATCCAGCCACAGTGCCAGCTCTTCGGGGGCATAGACGGAGACGCCCACCTTGCCCACCTTGCCCTGATGCTGCAGCTCTGCCAGCTGCTCGAACAGGGCGGGGCTGGCATCCTGGCTGCGGTGCAGCAGCAAGCCATCCAGCCTTGCGCGCGCCAGGCGTTGCAGGCTGGCCTCCACCGAGGTGGCGACGTCTGCGGCTTGGATGCCCGGCGCCAGTTTGTCTATCAGTTGAAAGTCGGCGCTGTGGTGGTGCCCGAGCCTCTCCTCGGCCTTGCCGTAGGCCTGGGCCGTATCCAGGGTATCCATCCCCAGCTTGCGGGCCAGGGACAGAATGGCGACGAGCTCGTCATCCTGCACCTCGCCCGCATGATTGCTGATGCCATAGTCGAGTCCGAACTGGACTGTCCCCAGGGCTAGGCGCATAGCACGGATTCCAGCGCCCGCACCACCTGATCCTGCTCATCCAGAGAGAGGGTGGGGAAGAGGGGGAGGCTGATTGCCTGCCGATAATAGGTCTGGGCGCCGGGGTAGGCCGCAGGATCATGGCCCAGTTCGCGATAGTAAGGCTGGGCGGGAATGGGCATGTAATGGACGTTGACGCCGATGCCGGCCTCCCTCAGCTGGGCAAACACCCGATCCCGGTCGGTGACCCGGATTACATAGAGGTGGTAGCCACTGTGCCTGTCATCTATTTGGCGCAGGGGTTGCGCCGGTAGCCGGGTCAGCAGTTCGTCGTAGCGGGCGGCCAACTGCTGGCGCAGCTCGATGAAGCGAGGCAAGCGGCCGAGCTGACTCAGCCCGAGCGCAGCCTGAATGTCGGTCAGACGATAGTTGAAGCCGAGCACCTGCTGTTCGTAGTACCAGCCCCCCGGGCTGGGGGCGCAGAGCTGCTCGGGATCCCGGGTGATCCCATGGCTGCGGTAGAGGCGAAGTCGTGCGGCCAGTTCGGCGCAGCGGGTAGTGACGGCTCCCCCTTCCCCCGTGGTGATGGGTTTGACGGGGTGGAAGCTGAAAACGGTCATGTCACTGTGAACGCAGCTGCCGATGGGGTGCCCCTGATAGCTGGCGCCCAGAGCATGACAGGCATCCTCGATGAGGTGCACGCCGTATTGCCGGCACAGGGCGCCTATCTCGGCGAGATCGCAGGGCTGACCCGCCAGATGCACGGCGACCAGGGCTCTCGGCTGACGAGTGGTACCCTGAACGCGTTGCAGTTTCTCGCGCAGCGCCGTCACGCTGAGGTTGCCGGTATCGGGCTCCACGTCGACGAAGTCCACCTGGGCACCGCAGTAGCGGGCACAGTTGGCCGAGGCGACGAAGCTGATGGCGGAGACCCAGACCCAATCCTCTTCACCCAGTGACAGTGCTGCGCAGGCGAGGTGCAGGGCCGTGGTGCCATTGTTGCAGGCGATCACATGGGGAACCTGGCAATAGTTGGCCAGTCCCTGCTCGAAGGCGGGCACCGTCTCGCCCTGGGTCAGGTAGTCCGACTTCAGGACAGCGACGACAGCCTCGATATCTTCATCCGTGATGGATTGGCGTCCATAGGGGATCATTCGGCTAGCACCTGTTGATTCATGACTTTCAATTCTTCTATCGACAGGAAATGGCGATTGTTGAGGGAATTGTATTCGAAGCCGTGTTCGACCTGAGTAGCACGCTCCCCCTGTGCATTGACGGCGAAGTCGTTGTTGCGACTCGTGAAGGTGATGCTGGGAGCGATGACGTAGTAGGTATCAAATTCATAGGTGTGGTAGGAGTCGTCGGCCGGGCACATCACCTCGTGCAGCTTCTCTCCCGGGCGGATGCCGATGATCTCCTGGGGCAGGTCCGGCGCCATGGCGCTGGCCAGATCCGTGATGCGCACCGACGGGATCTTGGGAACGAACACTTCCCCCCCCTTCATGCGGGCGAAGTTGGTCAGCACGAACTCTACCCCCTGTGGCAGGGTGAGCCAGAAGCGGGTCATGTCGGCGTGGGTGATGGGCAGACGGCTGGCCCCTTCCCGGATCAGTTTGTCGAAGAAGGGGACCACGGAGCCGCGAGAGCCGACCACGTTGCCGTAGCGTACCACCGAGAAGATGGTGGGGTGCTTGCCCGCCATATTATTGGCGGCCACGAACAGCTTGTCGGAGCAGAGTTTGGTGGCGCCATAGAGGTTGACCGGGTTGGCCGCCTTGTCGGTGGAGAGGGCGATCACCTTCTCGACGCCGTTGTTGAGCGCCGCCTTGATGACGTTTTCTGCGCCGTGGATGTTGGTCTTGATGCACTCCATGGGGTTGTATTCGGCGGCTGGCACCTGCTTGAGGGCGGCGGCATGAACCACGAAGTCCACGCCGTGCATGGCCATGTCGAGGCGCTCGCCATCGCGCACGTCGCCGATGAAGTAGCGCATGCAGGGATGGTTGAAGCGCTGCTGCATCTCGAACTGCTTGAGTTCATCACGGGAATACACGATCAAACGGCTCGGCGTGTACTGGGAGAGGACCATCTCGATGAACTTCTTGCCAAAGGAGCCGGTACCCCCGGTGATCAGGATCGTTTTTCCGTTGAACATGTCATTGTCCCGTTATGGAGTGAGTGTCTGTCAGAGTGTGAGGCATATTCTATGCCATATCACTGGGACGCCAAGGGCGACCCAAGCCCATCGCCATGATGGCTCAGGTGTCCGGTTGAGCGTTCTGGGCGATCGCCTCGCATATCTGCTCCACCGCGTTGAGGGCGCGGGGGGTGAAGCGGTGCAGCTCGTCGGCGTTGACGAGGGCGAGGCGGCGGTGTTTGACCGCCTCCAGCATGGGCCACTGCCGCCAGTGGTCCAGCACCTTGGGGTCCCTGCCGCCGGCCAGGATGAGCCCGGGGTTGGCCTTGATCACCTGCTCCAGCCCGACCTGGGGATAGGGTGTGGCTGCCTGCGCCATGATGTTGCGGGCCCCGCAGAGGCCGATGGCCTGGCCCGGCCAGGTCGAATCGTTGACGCTGGTGAGCGGCGGGTACCAGAGCTGGTAGAAGACGGAGACGGGCTTGGGCTCGCCATAGCGCGTCGCCAGGGTGTTTAGCCTGGCGAGATAGGCGTCGGCCTGCTCGTCGGCCTGCTGGGAGACGCCGAGCAGGCGCCCGAGGCTTCGCATCTCGGTGGCCAGGGAGGCAAAGTCGGTGGGCTCCGAGTAGAAGACCGGGATGCCGAGCCGCTCGACCGGCGCCAGCATGCGAGCCTGGGCCGAGCGCCAGGCCACCACCAGATCCGGTTTCAGGGCCAGCAGGGCCTCGAGGTTGATGCTGCGATAGTTTGCCACGCGCGGCAGGGCCGCCACCTCGGGGGGATAATCGGAGGCGTCGTCGGTGGCGACGATGCGATCCCCGGCCCCGATGTCATACAGCAGCTCGGTCAGATGGGGGGTGAGGGTGATGATGCGCTGTGGCGCCGGGGGAGTCGCAGCCAGCAGGGGGGGGCTCACCAGGCAGAGCAGCAGG
>ENA-OWLM01000146-OWLM01000146.1-metagenome-genome-assembly--contig:-NODE-146-length-26474-cov-3.750142_pt1 | contig 26474 bp, 25 predicted proteins | sample MGYA00245349_ERZ651102 | MGnify/ENA primary metagenome ERZ651102 (study PRJEB26857, sample SAMEA4031759) | metagenome | biome: human; feature: oral; material: saliva | place: Philippines | collected 2014... | reverse complement strand
CGCACAGCTTGCCGGCCTGATCCCGCGCCTCGGCGAGCCACTCGGGGCCCAATGTTTTGGTCAGCTCGACCGCCGCCAGCAGGGTGCAGTAGTCGTCGATGATGTTCTCGACCCCGTCATCCAGATAGGCGAGGTTGTGCTCGCGCAGGTGCAGGTAGCCGCGCCTGGCCGCCTCGGCGTAGTGGCCGGTGTCGACGTCGCCGCCGAGGTTCTCGCGGGCGGCGCGGGCCAGGGCGGCGATGGTCATGCCGCCCCCCTGCCGGAAGCCCGCCTGCCAGCTGGCGGATTTGATCCCCTGCTGGGTGGCGTAGGCGCACAGCTCCCGCTGCTCGGGATCCTTGCTCCACTTGTCGAACAGGGTCATGTAGAAGAAACCGCTCTCGTCCTGCATCCGGCAGAGGAAGTCCGCCCCGTGCAACCCCTCGTCATTGAGCCGCTTGCACAGGTTGATGCCGTCGATGTCGCGGCGGGTCGCCAGCAGTTCGCGGCTCTTGAGCAGGGCCCAGACCACCAATGGGGTCTGCTGGGGGTTGAGGTAGTTGGCGTAGGAGAGGTGGCTCAGGTACTTGCTCATATCGCCGCTGGCGTCGAACCAGCCGCCGTGCACATCCCGGCGCCGGTCGGTGCCAACGAGGCGGGCGTTGCGGTCGGCCCGATCGAAGGCACCGCTCGCACGCTGGCCCTTGAAGTAGTGGATGACGTCGGAGAGGCAGCGCTCGGCCAGCAGTCCCCGGCCGATGGCAAAGGGGGTGGAGCGGACGAGGTGCTCGCGCGAGCCGGCCTCTGAGGCGATGCTGATGACGGCCTCGAGCCGGTAGTGGCCTGGCTCCCGGCAGGCGGACAGGTCGGCGCGCCAGTAGGCGCGGCCCTGCCAGCCGTCGACCCGGCCGGCGGGTTGCAGCTGTGCCTCCAGCAGGATCTGGTCGTCCTCCTGGCGCAGCAGCCTGACATGGCCGCAAAGGGGGAGGTCGGGGGCGGTCTGCAGCAGGGCTACCTTCTCCCCGTCGCACTCATAGCCCACTTGGTTGATCAAGAGTTCCATCAAGGCATTACTCCGGTGGCTCACCCGTGGCGAGTGAGACAGATAGCGGGGCGCGGCCGGAGCTGCCTCCAGCCGCTTGCGTGCTCATCCCTGCTCGTGCAGGTAGCAACGCACGAAGTGGTTGTCGGCGAGCTTGGTCACCGGCGGCAGGCTCTCCTTGCAGCGGGGCATGGCCTGGTGACAGCGCCCGGCGAAGGGGCAGCCGCGGGATTCCGGCGTCCAGAGCGGGATCTCCCCCTTGCGTCCCCCTTCCAGCTCGGTGTGGATGCTCTTCTCGGGGTCGGGTACCGCCGAGATGAGCAGCTGGGTGTAGGGGTGCTGGGGGTGGTGCAGGATCTCGTCCACCTCCCCCCACTCCACCATGTGCCCCACGTACATGACCGCGAGATCTTCCGCCACGTAGCGGGCGGTGGCGATGTCGTGGGTGATGTAGAGCATGGAGACGCCGAGCTCGTTCTTCATCTGCTCCATCAGGTTGAGGATGCCGATGCGAATGGAGACGTCGAGCATGGAGGTGGGCTCGTCCGCCAGCACCACTTCGGCCTCCACCGCCAGGTTGCGGGCGATGTTGACCCGCTGGCGCTGGCCGCCGGAGAGCTGGTGGGGGTACTTGGCTGCGGTCGCCTTGGCGGGGGTCAGCCCCACCTTCTCCAGCAGGCCATAGACCATGTCGGAGAGATCCCGCTTGTCGCTCACCTTGCTGTGCAGCAGCAGGGGGCGGGCGATGTGGTGGTAGATGGTGTGGGTCGGGTTAAGTGAACCGAACGGATCCTGCCATACCATCTGCACGCTCTGGCGATAGTCCAGCAGGGCGGTCCCCTTGTTGAACTCCTCCAGATCCCGGCCACGGTAGAGGATACGGCCGTTGGAGAGCTTGTACATCTTGGCGATGATCTTGGCGATGGTGCTCTTGCCGGAGCCCGATTCCCCCACCACCGCCAGGGCGCGGCCCCGGTGCAGGTTGAAGGTGATGTCGGACAGCGCCCGCATCTTGCCGCTCTTGATGGCGTTGGAGTTGACGGGGAAATCCTTGTAGAGGTGCTGAACCTCGATGATGGGCGCGTCGGTGTGGGCGATTTGCATGACAGACATCCTTAACAGCCAGCGGCCTTGTCCAGATGGATCGGAAGATCCTGTTGTTCCTCTGCTGCCTCATAGAGATGGCAGGCAGCCTGTTGCCCGGGCCGGACCTCGGTCAGGGCGGTGTACTCCTGGCGGCAACGGTCGTGCACCTTGGCGCAGCGGGCCTGGAAGCGGCAGCCGACCGGCACCTCCAGCAGGTTGAGCGGGGTGCCGGGTATCCCTTCCAGCACGGTCTTCGGGCCGTGCAGGGGCGGGAAGGAGTTGCCAAGCCCCCGGGTGTAGGGATGCAGGGGTGCGGTCAGGATCGCCTTGGCCGGCGCCACCTCCACCAGCTCGCCGGCGTACATGATGCCGATGCGATCGCAGAACTCGACCATGAGCGAGAGATCGTGGGTGATGAAGAGGATGGAGAAGTTGAACTTCTCTTTCAGCGCATAGACCTTCTGCAGGATCTCCCGCTGCACCACTACGTCCAGGGCCGTGGTGGGCTCGTCCATGATGAGCAGCTCGGGGTTGAGCGCCATGGCGATGGCGATCACCAGCCGCTGGCGCATGCCGCCGGAGAACTGGTGCGGGTAGTCCTTGAGCCGGCTCGGGTGGATGTCGACGATCTCCAGCAGCTCCTTCGCGCGCTTGATGGCCTCGTAACGGGTCAGCCCCGGGTTGTGGGCGATCAGCACGTCGCAGAACTGCTCCTCCATGCGCAGCACCGGATTGAGCGCATTCATGGCGGACTGGAACACCACGCTCGCCTGGCGCCAGCGGTAGCTGCGCAGCCGCTCGTCGTCGAAGCCGAGGATGTTCTCCCCCTTGAAGCGGATCTCGCCACCGCTGATGTAGGCGGGCGGCTTGTGCAGCCTGGCCACCGAGAAGGCGACGGTGGACTTGCCGCAGCCCGACTCGCCGGCGAGGCCGAAGACCTCCCCCGGCATGATGTCAAAACTGACCGAGTTGACGGCGCGCACGTCGCCGTTTTCGGTGATGTAGTCGACGCAGAGATTGCGAACCGACAGCAGGGGTTGTTGCAGGCTCATGCTGTCTTCTCCTGAGCGGTGGCTGGTGCCGGGGCGGCGAGCTGCTTCCAGCGGCGCAGGCCCTTCTCATGGAGAGTGCGAAGCTGTAACAGGGGTTGTTGCAGGGTCATGCGGTCTTCTCCTGAGCGTTGAGCGGGGCAGGGGCACTGAGTTTCTTCCAGCGGTTCAACCCCTTGTGGGAGCGCAGCTGCGGGTTCGCTATCTCGTCGATGGCGAAGTTGAGCATGGCCAGACCCGCCCCCAGGGTGGCGATGGCGAAGCAGGGGGCCAGGATCTCCCACCAGGCGCCCACCAGGATGGCGCTCGAGGTCTGGGCGTTGTAGAGCATGATGCCCCAGCTCACCACGGTCGGGTCGCCAAGACCCAGGAACTCCAGGGTCGCCTCGGTGACGATGGCGTAGATGATGGAGCCGATGAAGCTCACGCCGATGATGGAGATGAGGTTCGGCAGTATCTCCACCAGGATGATGCGCCAGGCCGGCTCACCCAGCACCTCGGCGGCGATGACGAACTCCTTCTCCCGCAGGGCCAGGGTCTGGGCGCGGATGACGCGGGCGCCATAGGCCCAGGAGGTAAATCCTATGATGAGGGCGATCACCATGGGTGACGCCTCCCCGATAAAGCTCGCCAGCACCAGTAGCAAGGGGAGGTTGGGGATCACCAGCACCACGTTCATCAGGAAGGTGAGGCACTCGTCCACCACGCCGCCGAAGTAGCCGGCGGTGATGCCCACCGTGATGGCCAGCGCACACACCAGCAAACCCGCCCCGAAGCCCACCAGCAGGGAGATGCGGGCGCCGTGGGTGAACTGGGACCAGAGATCGTGGCCCATGCGGTTCGACCCCATCACCAGCTCCACGCCGGGGGGCTGGTGGGGGCGGGCCACCCGCTTGGTGGGCTCGTTGCTGGCGAGCAGGGGGGCGAACAGCGCCATCAACACGAAGGTGACGACGATGGCGAGGCCGAAGGCAGCCTTCTTGTTGCCCAGCAATATCTTGAGAATGGTCGGCATACGCATCTTATTTGCCTCCTGTACGCAGACGGGGATCCAGGAAGACGTAGAGCACGTCGGCCAGGAAGTTGAAGCTGAGCATGGTGATGGTCATGATGAGCAGTTGCCCCTGGATGAGGGGATAGTCACGGGCCAGGATGCCCTGGTAGAGAGTCAGTCCCAGGCCGGGATAGTTGAAGATCACCTCGGTGATGAGGGAGCCGCCGATGACGAAACCGAGCGCCATGGAGAGGGCGGTGACACTGGGCAGCACGGCGTTGCGGGCACCGTAGTTGAAGATCACCCGGTTGCTGGAGAGCCCCTTGGCCTTGGCCATGGTGATGTAATCCTCGCCCAGCAGGTTGATCATGTTGTTGCGCATGGTGATGAGGAAGCCGCCCACCTGGACGATGGCCAGGGTGCCCACCGGCATGATGGCGTGCAGCAGGATGCTCTTGATGTGCTCCCAGCCGAAATCGGCCTTTATTTCAGGGCTGTAGGCGTAGCCGATGGGCAGCCAGCCGAGGCTCACCCCGAACAGGAAGAGGGCGAGCAGGGAGACCACCACGGGAGGGATGGCCTGCATCACCAGGGTGAGCGGGGAGAGGATGCTGTCCATGCGTCCGCCCCGGTACCAGGCGGCGAAGATGCCGACGATGGAGCCGATGGAGAAGCTCAGTATGGTGGAGGTGCCCACCAGGAACAGGGTCCAGCCGATGGCGCGTCCGAGCACGTCGGCGACCGGTTGGGGGTAGTAGCGCACCGAGGTGCCGAGGTCCCAGGTGAAGACACTCTTCACATAGGCGAGAAACTGGGTGCCGATGGGGCCGTCCACGAAGCCGAAGGTGGCCTTGAGGGCCTCCAGCGCGGCGGGCTCCATCATGGCGCCGGCCCGGGCAAACATGACGGAGACGGGATCCCCCGGCATGGCTCTGGGCAACAGGAAGTTGATGGTGGCGGCCACCAGGAAGGCGACCAGATAGAAGGAGAAGCGTCTAAGTATAAATCCCATGGTGATACCTTTTACTGCAAGCCTGCCCCGCGCCGGGCAAAGCTCCCCCAACCCCGGCGAGTGCGGGGGATGAAAGACATGGCGGGGAAGAGGGCCCCCCGCAGGGGGCCGGGGTGATTAGCTGTTTGGCTTGAGTGACAGCACGTGCAGCAGACGTTCCGGGGTGTCCGGGTGTACCTGCGGCTTGGCGACCGGGTTGTCGGCACTGAACCAGCCATTGAAGCGCTTGGTGCTGTATTCGTACCAGGTCGGGTTGTTGAACACCGGGATGATGGTCTGGTTGGCCCCGACACGCTCCTGGATGGCGAACATGATCTCCTTCTGCTTGGCGGCATCGGCGGTCTGGGTGAAGTCGTCGATCAGCTTGTCGAGCTCGGGATCCTTGTAGCGGGGCGCCGCGAAGCGGTTGCCGCGCTCACCCATGTTGCGGGAGTGGAAGGCGGTCTCGAAGTACTTGTGCGGGTTGGCACCGGCAAAGTACCCCTGCAGGGCGACGTCGAAATCACCGGTGATCAGGGACTCGGTCCAGACGGTGGCTTCCGGGGTGGCGGTCTTGGCATTCAGGCCCAGGGCCTGCAGGCCTTCCACGCCGATCTGGACGGTGTTGACCCAGTCGGTCCAGCCGTTCGGTACCAGCACCTTGAACTCGATCTTCTTGCAGCTCGGGGTGTCGAGGAACTTGTCGCCGTCACAGTCCTTGTAGCCCGCTTCCTTCAGCAGGGCCTTGGCCCCTTCCAGGTCGAACTTGTTGTATTTGCCGTATTTCTTCTCGACTTCCGGGTTGTCCCAGGAGGCGAATGCCTTGCCCAGGCCCGATGGGTACTCGTTGACGGTCGGGTAGCCGTAGCCCGCGATGTCCACCATGGACTGACGGTCCATGGCCATGGAGAAGGCGCGGCGGAAGTTGATGTCGTTGAAGGCCTCGTTGTTGCCCGGGTTCTTGCTCTGGAAGTTGACGTTGAACGCCACTGTGCCGGAGGCGGGGAACCAGTACTTGTTGTTCTTCGGATCGTTGCCGACATAGAGACGCTCGATGTCCGGCACGAAGGAACCGAACCAGTCCACGTCACCCTTCATCACGGCGGCCAGCACCTGATCGTTGGTGGCCATCTGCGGCATGCGCAGGCAGTCGATGGCGAGGTTGGCGTTGTCCCAGTAGTGCGGGTTGCGGCACTGGGTATAGAGCTGGGCGGAGAAGTTATCCACTTCGGTGAAGGGACCGGTCCCGACCGGCTTGTCGTTGGTGAAGGCAACCGGGTCTTTTACCGCCTTCCACTGGTGCTCGGGCACGATGGGCACCAGTACGATGTCGTTCACCACGTTGGTGTTGACGGCGGCCAGATCGAACTTGACCTTGTACTGGCCCAGCTTCTCGACATTCTTCACCTGGGTCCAGATGGAGCGCTCATCCAGCGCCTTGTTGGCCTTGACCAGGTTGAAGGAGAAGAGCACGTCATCGGCGTCGAAGCCTTCGCCGTCAGACCACTTGACCCCTTCACGGAGGTCGAAGGTGACGGATGTCAGATCATCGCTGAACGCGTAGTTGGTGGCCAGGCGATAGACGGGTTTACCACCCTGCATATCGTTGAAGATCACCAGGGGCTCATAGATGAAGTGACGGGTGGTGTGCAGCAGACCCGCCTGCAGGAAGGGGTTGAAGTTTTTGACCCATGCGGTTTCCTGCTGGGCAACCAGGGTCAGCACCGTTTTGTTGTCGGCGGCCATGGCAGCGCCGGTGGCACCGGCAAGCAGAGTCCCCAGCATGACCGAGGTAGCGATTTTGGATACTTTGGCAAGCATATTTTTTCCTTTCTTATTGGTCTTCCATGGTTTTGGAATGGAGCACCGGATCCCATGCTTGGATACCGGCCCTCAATGTTGGTCAGGTTTTTCACCCTTGTAGTTGTGTCATCCAACGCCCTTAGAAAAGCAGAGTTAACAGGAAAACAACAACTCTTCATTTCGTCGATATCGTAAAAACTCGAGTGTTCTCGTCATTATCGTCAAAATGTATCTTTAATCCTTTTGAATTATACAGTTACATTAATTCTCACGAAGCACAAAGTGACCCTGAATGATGAGGCAAGGGCGATAATGTGAGGTGGATCGTGCACGTTTTTTATCCACATTCGGCGCTTTTTTTTGAGCAGGAAAGAAGGGATATCTGCGACCGGGCGGAACTGTGCGCTGGCTCACGGGTGGGAAGGGGGATGGCGAGCAGGGCCGACGGAAAGGTGCGGGGCGGTGCGTGAAGAGGCATCACTGACAGGGAGGCGTTTTCCTGCCGGCAATAAAAAAGCCAGTCGGTGCGACCGACTGGCTTTGTGGGGCATGCTGGCGTGATTACGCGATCAGGCTGGCCCAGAGGTCGTACTCGTCTGCCTCGTCGATGCGAACCTTGACCATGTCGCCGGGCTTGAGGCCGGTTTCACCGTTCAGGTAGACCAGGCCGTCGATCTCGGGGGCATCGGCGGCGGAGCGGCCGGTGGCACCCTCTTCGTCCACCTCGTCGATCAGCACCAGCATCTCCTTGCCGACCTTGCGGGCGAGCTTGCGGATGGAGACCTGCTGTTGCAGCTCCATGAAGCGCTGGAAGCGCTCCTCCTGCACCTCGGCCGGCACCGGATCCGGCAGTTCGTTCGCCTTGGCGCCCTCGACCGGGCTGTATTTGAAGCAGCCGACCCGATCCAGCTCCGCCTTGTCGATGAAGTCCAGCAGCATCTGGAACTCTTCTTCGGTCTCGCCGGGGAAGCCGACGATGAAGGTGGAGCGCAGGGTGATCTCGGGGCAGATCTCGCGCCACTTCTGGATGCGCTCCAGGGTGCGTTCGACGGAGCCGGGACGCTTCATCAACTTCAGGATGCGCGGGCTGGCGTGCTGCAGCGGGATGTCCAGGTAGGGGAGGATCTTGCCGTCGCGCATCAGCGGGATGACGTCATCCACGTGCGGGTACGGGTAGACGTAGTGCAGGCGCACCCACATGCCGAGCTTGGCCAGCTCCTCGCACAGGGCCACCATGCTGGTCTTGACCGGCATGCCGTCGTAGAAGCCGGTGCGGTGCTTGACGTCGACGCCGTAGGCGGAGGTGTCCTGGGAGATGACCAGGATCTCCTTCACGCCAGCCTCTTTCAGGCGCTTGGCTTCGGCCAGTACTTCGCCGATGGGGCGGCTCACCAGATCCCCGCGCATGGAGGGGATGATGCAGAAGGTGCAGCGGTGGTTGCAGCCTTCGGAAATCTTGAGATAGGCGTAGTGACGGGGGGTCAGCTTGACACCTTGGGCCGGCACCAGGCTGGTGAAGGGGTTGTGGGTCGGCTTCTCCACGTACTTGTGGACGTGGCCCAGCACCTCTTCATAGGCGTGGGGACCGGTGATCTCGAGCACCTTGGGGTGGATCTCGCGGATCTGGTTCTCTTTGGCGCCAAGGCAGCCGGTGACGATCACCTTGCCGTTTTCGGCCAGGGCCTCGCCGATGGCTTCCAGGGACTCCTGCACCGCGCTGTCGATGAAGCCGCAGGTGTTGACCACCACCAGCTCCGCATCGTCATAGCTGGGCACCACGTCGTACCCTTCGGTACGCAGCTGGGTCAGGATGCGCTCGGAATCAACCAGGTTTTTGGGGCAACCCAAGGAGACGAATCCTACTTTGGGGGCCTGTTTTGTGTTGGACATCGCTCAATCACTCTTAGGTGGCTCTTATTCAAGGGCGCGGATTTTACCGGAATGGCTAACCAAAAACTATACAACCGGCGCTGGTGGCCCGAACAATATTTACGGTGGAGCAGGATGGCCCGGGGGCCGTGCCACGCCAAGGGGAATGGCGGGGCGGATCCCGACCAGCAGAGGGGAGAGGAGCGGCATCGACCCGGTATACGTCACCGATTGACTCTTTTGCCTGCCGTGACCTTGACCGGAAGCCCTGCCAATCTGCTACTGTGACCCTCGACCCATTGTGGACGCTGGAGGAGAGAATGAAGATTCGATTGACTGTGATTGCCGCGGCCCTGGTGCTGGCATCGACCCCGGGCCACGCCGACTGGGCGAAGGTGAAGGAGGCAGCCTCGGAGCTCGGCACCGCGGTGAGCGACACCAGCAAGGAGGCGTGGAAGGACATCACCGATTTTTCCAAGCAGACCTGGGAGTCGGTGTCCAACTGGGGCGCCGAAACCTACAGCAAGGCCGGCGCCTGGACGGCGGAGAGTGCGGCCACCGGCAAGGAGTGGCTCGACGCCGCGGACAAGAAGCTCGACACCATGCTCGAACCCAAGACTCCGGACGAGGCCAGAGCCGCGCTCGATACCATGGCCGATACCGCCCTGGTTCGGCTGTTCAACGAGCAGCCCTCCGCCAAGTTGTTGTTTGACCAGGCTTATGGCTATGCGGTCTTCGACTCTCGCAAGTTCTCCCTGATGATCCACACCAATCAGGGCTCCGGGGTGGCCGTCAACCGCACGACCGGCAAGCACACCTATATGAAGATGTTCGGTGCCGGCCTCGCGGCCGGGCTCGGCGGCAAGTTCTATCAGCAGGTGATCCTGTTTGAGGACCAGGCCCGCTTCGATGCCTTCGTCAACAAGGGCTGGGAAGCCACCTCCGAAGTGGGGGCCGTGGCTGGCAAGGAGAGCGCCGAGCTCACCGCCAAGTACAATGGCGGCATGGCCATCTACCAGATTGGCGAGAAGGGGCTGTTGCTGGACGCCAATATTTCGGGTTCCAAGTACTGGCTGGACGGGGATCTGAACCCGTGATTGTACAGGCCTTGAGCAGCCGCCGGTTTTTCTTCGAACAGGGTGCGTTGCCGTCTGTTTAAATGGCGTGAATTGCAGTAAAAAGAGGGCCTTCGGCCCTCTTTTTCATGGGCGCAACCAGGTTCGTCAGCAGGACAAGGAAATGGGTATGACACAAGCATCAGCACAGGACGGGGCGGACGTAGTCCAGAGCAGGGAGTGGGACAAGCAGAGCATTTTTCTGCGTCTGCAGGAGGGGATCCCCACGGCCTTCTGGGTCTGGGGGGACCAGATCTCTCCGCTCGAGCCCGACGAGGGGTCGACATACCGGGGCCACTTCGGCTGGGGGCGTGCCGACGAGGCGACCATGGCGCTGGCACAGGCCATCGTCACCCGGCTGGTGGCGGTGGGGCTGGTTCCTCCCGAGCTGGCGGTGAGCCGTGCGGGCTATCTGCATGACGAGGTGCTGGTCAAGCTGCCCGCCGGGGAGCACTACGATCTGCACCTCAGCTATCTCAGACTGCTGCTGGGAGAAGGGGCGGTGCCGCGCCCCTGAGTGACCGGTTCGTCCTCTTCCCTGCGATCACCCTGTGCCCCGATGTGAGGGCACTCTTCCCTAATTGGCATTCTTATTGCTTGGGGAGTGTCAGTGTCAATGATTTGTCTGGGAAGGGAAGATGGAAATAAGCGCAAGCAGTCTGATGCAAGAGATGCAGGCTCTCAGGGTCGAAGCCGGTGCCACGCCGCTGACCCAACCCGGTCGCCAGGTCAGCTCCGACTTTGGCCAGATGTTGCAGCAGGCCCTCGACAACGTCAACGAACTGCAGGGCGCCGCCAACGATCTGCGCACCCGTTTCGATCTGGGTGACAAGTCGGTGGACCTCTCCGAGGTGATGATCGCCGGGCAGAAATCCTCCATCGCCTTCGAGGCGACGGTGCAGGTGCGCAACAAGATGGTCGATGCCTACAAGACCATCATGAACATGCCGGTCTGACCCAGGCTCATGGCGACCGAGCATCATGACGATGTCAGCAACAAGGACATAAACCGTGGCAACTGATCAAAACGGCGATCTGCTGATGAACAACGAGGGGGGCGCCGCCCTCGACGAGCAAGAGCAGAAGAGCTCGGCGCTGGGCTTCCTGTCCAACACCGATGTGCTGCGCCAGATCACCCTGATCCTGGGGTTGACCATCTGCCTCGCCATCGCCGTCTTCATCCTCTTGTGGGGCAAGGAGCCGGAGATGCGTCCCCTCGGCACCTTCAACACCCAGGAGCTGGTCTCCACCCTGGATTACCTCGATCAGCAGAAGATCCCCTACCAGGTGGATGGCAAGAGCGTGCTGGTCAGCGCCGAGAACTATGCGGATATCCGTCTGCGCCTGACCCGTGCCGGTCTGGCCAGCAGCAGTGACGCCAGCAACGACGGCGAGGCCATCCTGCTCAAGGACTCCAGCTTCGGCGTGAGCCAGCGCATGGAGAGCGAGCGCCTCAAACTGAGCCGCGAGCGCCAGCTGGCGAGCGCCATCGAGCAGTTCCAGAATGTGGCCAAGGCCCAGGTGCTGCTGGCCATTCCCAAAGACAACGTGTTCGCCCGCAACGAGCGCAAACCGAGCGCCACCGTGGTGCTGAGCCTCAAGGGCACCGCCCTCGGCCAGGGGGAGGTGGACTCCATCGTCGACATGGTGGCCTCCGCCGTCCACGGTCTGGAGCCGACCCGTGTCACCGTGACCGATCAGAACGGTCGCCTGCTCAACTCCGGCTCCCAGGATCCCCTCTCTGCCCAGACTCGCAAGGAATTTGCGATGCAGCAGAAGCAGGAGCTGGAATACAAACAAAAAATTGACGCCATCCTGATCCCGGTGCTCGGGGCCGACAACTATACCGCCGAGGTGGATCTCTCCCTCGATTTCTCCCAGCAGGAGCAGACCCGCAAGACCTACAACCCGGACCTGCCGGCCGTGCGCTCCGAGATGACGGTGGAAGAGAACAGCGCTAACGGCAGCAATGGCGGCGTGCCTGGCGCGCTCTCCAACCAGCCCCCCGCCGCCTCCAACATCCCCGAGCAGGCCGCTGGTGGGGAGGGGGGAACCGCCTCTTCCGGCCGCTCCCGCAAGGAGGCGACCCGCAACTTCGAACTGGACACCACCGTCAGCCATATCCGGCGCCAGCAGGGCGGCATTCGTCGCATGACGGTGTCGGTGGCGGTGGACTACAAGGCGGTGCCCGGCGCCGACGGCGCCGTGACCCGTGAGGCCCGCAGCCAGGCCGAGCTCGACACCCTGCGCCGTCTGCTGAGTGGTGGTCTCGGGTTTGACGTGACCCGGGGGGACACCCTGGAGGTGGTCGCCATCCCGTTCAACCGCCCCGAGCTTGAGACCGTGGCCGACATTCCCGTCTACGAGCAGCCCTGGTTCTGGCGCGCGGTGCGCATCGCCGCCTCCGTGCTGGTCATCATCGTCCTCATCGTCACCGTGGTGCGCCCCATGCTCAAGCGCCTGCTCTACCCGGATGCCAAGCCGGAAGGGGAGCTGGACTTCGACAACCACACCGTGCTGGGTGGCGACGACGAGCTGAGCCTGCTGGCTGCCCAGGCCGAGGCCGAGCCGGTGTTCGGTCTGCGGGATGGCCAGCTCAAGCTGCCGGATCTGCACCGTGACGAGGATCTGCTGAAGGCCGTGCGCGCCCTGGTAGCGAATGAACCTGACCTGGCCGCCCAGGTCATCAAAGAGTGGGTAACCAAAGATGCCTGAAGAGAATAAAAGCCAGGTCACCGGCAACGACATCACCGAAAGCCAGCGCCTGATCCTGGACCAGATGGGTGGCATGGAGATGGCGGCGGTGCTGATGCTGAGCCTCAACGAGGAGGACGCGGCCCAGATCTTCCGCCACCTCGAGCCCAAGCAGGTGCAGCGGCTCGGCATGTCCATGGCCTCGATGTCGGATTTCAGTCACGACCGGGTGGCGGCGGTGCATCGTCAATTTATCGACGACATCCAGAAGTACACCAACATCGGCATCGGCAGCGAAGACTTCGTGCGCAAGGCCCTGGTGGCGGCGCTCGGGGAGGACAAGGCCAGCAACCTGGTGGATCAGATCATCCTGGGGTCAGGCGCCCGCGGCCTCGACTCCCTCAAGTGGATGGATGCGCGCCAGGTGGCCAGCATCATCCAGAACGAGCACCCGCAGATCCAGACCATCGTCCTCTCCTACCTGGAGCCCGAGCAGTCCGCCGAGATCCTGAGCCAGTTCCCGGAGCAGGTGCGCCTGGATCTGGTGATGCGTATCGCCAACCTGGAAGAGGTGCAACCGGCGGCGCTGCAGGAGCTCAACGACATCATGGAGAAACAGTTCGCCGGTGCGGCCGGTGCCCAGGCCGCGAAGATGGGGGGCCTCAAGGCCGCCGCCAACATCATGAACTACCTGGATACCAACATCGAAGGCCAGCTGATGGACTCCATCCGCGAGTCGGACGAGGAGATGAGCCAGCAGATCCAGGATCTGATGTTCGTGTTCGAGAACCTCATCGACGTGGACGACCGTGGCATCCAGACCCTGCTGCGGGAAGTGCCCGGCGATCTGCTGCAACGCGCCCTCAAGGGCTCGGACGACCAGATGCGGGAAAAAGTCTTCAAGAACATGTCCAAGCGGGCCGCCGAGATGCTGGCGGACGATCTGGAGGCCATGGGCCCGATCCGGGTCTCCGAAGTGGAAGCCGCCCAGAAGGAGATCCTCTCCACCGCGCGCCGTCTGGCGGATGCGGGCGAGATCATGCTGGGTTCCGGCGGTGGCGAAGAGTTCCTCTAAGCCCAGGGCCATAAATGTGCGATGATACCGGCCCCTGCATCCGGCTCTCGATAGGAGTGTCTTCAGCCCATGAATAACAAGAACAACAAGCTGCGCGGTTATCTCAGACCCGAGGATGACGAGGCCAGGGTCGAGGCCTGGGGCTGGCCCGAGATGGAGACCGAGAGCGAGATCGAGAGCAATGCCCTGGGGCTCTCCCCCGACTGGTATCGCCAGGAGCAGGTGCAAGAGGCGCCGCCGGAGGAGCCGGTGGAAGAGCCCGCCCCCAGCATCACCGCCGAGGAGCTGGAGGCAATCCGCCAGGCCGCCTGGGAGGAGGGGATGCGCGAGGGGCGCGAAGCCGGCTTCGCCAAGGGGCTCGAGGAGGGCAAGCTGGAAGGCTTGCAACAGGGCCATCAGGCGGGTCTGGAGCAGGGCCGGGAAGAGGGGCTCGCCATGGGCCGCGACCAGGTGGAGCGGGAGGTGGCCCGCTGGCAAGCGCTCGCCTCCCGCCTCGCCACACCGCTCAGCGAGCTGGATGACGCGGTGGAGCAGCAGCTCATCGCCCTGGTGCAGCAGCTCGCCCGTGCCCTTATCCGCCACGAGGCCGAGACCTCGCCCCGGTTGCTGCTTGAAGCGCTCAAGCAGGGGCTGGCCCTGCTGCCTGCCGCCGAACAGGGGGTCACCCTGATGCTGCACCCGGAGGATCTGGCCCGGATTGAGGAGGCCTTTGGTGCCGAAGAGTGCGCCAAAAGGCACTGGCGGTTGCAGAGCGATCCCACCCTCTCCCCCGGCGATCTGCAACTCGCCACCGAGCTCTCCAGCATCGATCTCGTCCTCTCCGGGCGCATCGATCAACTGCTGCGCAATTTCTTGCGCGACAACGCGAGCTGAGCCGTGACCTGGTGTTTTAACCCGAACGGCCTCTCCCCATCTCGCCCTTCGGAGGCAACATGACCGCATCCCTGCTCAACCGGCTGCAAGGCTACCGGGTGCGCGATCAGGCCCCCATACCGCCGGTGGCGGGCAAGCTCACCCGGGTGGTGGGGCTGACCCTGGAAGCCATCGGCTGCCGCGCCGCCATCGGCTCCCTGTGCCGCATCGACACCCAGGATGGGGCCCTGGAGGCCGAGGTGGTGGGCTTCTCCGGCGATCGCCTCTTCCTGATGCCGAGCGAACAGCTCAAGGGGGTCATTCCCGGCGCCCGCGTGGTGCCCGTCACCGAGGATCACGGTATCCCGGTGGGCATGAACCTGCTCGGGCGGGTCATCGACGGCATCGGCCAGCCCCTGGACGGAATGGGCCCCATCATCTCCTCCCAGACGGTGCAGTTCGCCCAGCACCGCATCAATCCGCTGGCCCGCCGCCCCATCCATCAACCCATGGACGTGGGGGTGCGTGCCATCAACGCCGTGCTCACCGTGGGCCAGGGTCAGCGCATGGGGTTGTTCGCCGGCTCCGGCGTCGGCAAATCCGTGCTGCTCGGCATGATGACCCGGGGCTCGGTGGCCGATGTGGTGGTGGTGGGGCTCATCGGCGAGCGGGGCCGGGAGGTGAAGGAGTTCATCGAGGAGATCCTCGGCGCCGAGGGGCGCGAGCGTGCCGTGGTGGTGGCGGCCCCCGCCGATGCCTCGCCGCTGATGCGGCTCAAGGGGTGCGAGACGGCGCTCGCCATCGCAGAATACTTCCGGGATCAGGGGCTCAACGTGCTGCTGCTGATGGACTCCCTCACCCGTTATGCCCAGGCCCAGCGCGAAATCGCCCTGGCGGTGGGGGAGCCGCCGGCCACCAAGGGCTACCCGCCCTCGGTGTTTGCCAAATTGCCGGCACTGGTGGAGCGGGCCGGCAACGGCAGCGATGGTCAGGGCTCCATCACGGCGTTTTTCACCGTGCTGACGGAGGGGGACGATCTGCAGGATCCCATCGCCGATGCGGCGCGGGCCATCCTCGACGGCCACATCGTGCTGGCGCGGGAGCTGGCGGATGCGGGCCACTACCCGGCCATCGACATCGAGAAATCCATCAGCCGGGTCATGCCCATGGTGACCTCCCCCGAGCACATGGAGCTGGCGCGCACCTTCAAGCAGTTCTATTCCCTCTACCAGCAGAACCGGGATCTCATCACCATAGGCGCCTACAGCCAGGGATCGGACCCCCGCATCGACCGGGCCATCATCCAGAAACCCTATCTGGATCAGTTCTTGCAGCAGAAGATGCGCGAGGTCATTCCCTACGACGAAGGCCTGCAATCCCTGCACATGGTCGCCATGCCATTGATGCGTTGAGCCGATAATGCCGCTGGAGTGCCGAGATGAGTAAAGGATTGGAGTTGCTGGCGACCCGATTGGTGGAGGCCGAAAATCAGGCCGCCATGGCGCTGGCCAAGGCGCAGCAGGATTTGAAGCTGTTCATGGATCAGCAGAATGCCCTCAACCAGTACCGCCAGATCTACCACCAGCAGTGGACGGATCGCGGTCTGCAAGGGATCAGCCCCCAGCAGAACAGCCAGTATCACGCCTTCATCAACAAGCTCGAGAATGCGGCCACCCAGCAGTACCAGGGGGTGCTTCAGGTGCGCGAGGCGCTGGCCCAGTGCCGTACCCAGTGTCTTGAGGCCCAGCAGCGGCGCAAGGCGGTGGAGCTGCTGCTGGAGAAGAAGGCGGACAAGGTGCGCCAGAAGGCCCAGCGTCAGGAGCAGAAGATGCTGGACGATTACACCATCCAGCGTCGTTACCACCAATCTGGCCTGTAATTTGCTTTCTATAGCCTGAACGAGCGGGGCCGACCCCTCGCACGGTCATCACCGAATCGTCGCCAGGGACCCCAGCATGATACAGACCCAGTTGATTAAAACGCCCGCTCAGGTGCTTTCCAGCGACAGCAGTGCGTCCTCGGCGCTTCCCATCGGGGGAGTAGAGGGGGATCAGCTGCCGGTCGATGGCAAGGTTGCCTTCTCCGACGCCATGGTCAGGGCCCAGTTGATGGGCAAGGCCCCCGCCAGTCAGGCCGCGATGACGCCTCAGGTGAGTGACGATAACCCGCAGACGAACGGCGCCGATGCCAAATCTTTGGCGTCTGGCGAGCTGGCTGGAGAGGAGACCCAAGCCGCCAAGGCCTCAGGTGACGAGCCGGGTCTGCCCCCCGACGATTTCCTTCAGCAGTTGCAGGCCTCCCTGCGTCAGGACGTGAGCCTGGTGCACCCCGCCGTGCCTCCTTCACCTCAGGGAGAGAGTGCGCCCGTCGACGGCAATGACTTGCCGCCCGAGTCGCAGCCGCTGGTCGAGTCCCGTGCCCTGTCCGGGCCTGGTGCCGAAGGCAAGGGCGTTACCGCAAAGCCTGCACCGATGCCGCCGGGCGGCCCCGTGCCGGGCAGCGCAGGACTGACTGAGTCGGCACAAGCCGGCCTGACACAAACAGAGCAGGCACAGACCGATCCGGTACAAACCGGGGCGACAGCCCATGGCCCGCTGCAGAGCGGTCTGGCCCTGGGCGACGTGACACAAAGCAACCTTGCCAGAGACGCCCTGGCTCAGACCGGATTGGCAAAGGCTGAGCCAGCACCAGCAGCGGACGGCGAGACGACGCAAACCGCGATGCGCGGCGATGTCCAGGGCGTGGATAAATCTGCTACGGCCGAGGCCGGCGCAAGCAAGGGAGGAAACGCGGCCCTGGCAGACGCCCTTGTGGCGAGCGACGCAGAGCACGGATCCGCGGCTCCCGACCAGGTTGCAGAGAAAGGCACAGACAAGGGAACAGACAAGGCCGCCGACACTGGCGCCACACGGGCCAAGACCGAGGGGCCATCCCCCCTGTCCGGCGCGGAGCGGGCGGCTTTGCTATCAAAAGTGATCCCGAGCCCGGAGGCCGCTGCTGACAAGGGAACCGGCACCGCGGTACAGCTCGAAGCCCCAACGGCGCAGGCCGGTGCGGCCAGGTCCTTCGGCGAGGGGCTGGTCAAGGTTGGCCTGGACAGCCAGGTGACAGCCCAGGGTGACGCGCCCAATGCCGCAGGGAATCAGCCCCGTGAGGCCAGCACCCGGGACGGGCTGACGGGCACGACCGGGGACGGCAAGCCCGGCTCGGCTCAGGACGCACCGGAGAGCAAGCCGGTGCAGGCAGTCAGGCTCGAACAGAATACGACCAAGCCGGAACAGAATACGGCTCAGGCCGGCAGCCCCAGCCCGGCCGCCGCCCCCGTGAGCACCCCGGAGCCGACGCTGGCGGCGCCGCAACAGATCCTGGCCCGCCAGGAGTCCCAGGGGCCCCAGGCCTCCCTGACGGCCTTGTCGGCGGGCATCCAGCAGATGGAGTCGGCCCCCGCGATGGTCAAGGTTGCCGCCGAGTTCAAGAAGAGCGATATGAAGGGGTCCCTGGACGACGTGGGCAAGCCTGGCGGGGTTGAGACCAAGGGGGCGGGACAGACCGACGCCACGGCCTCCCTGCAGCCTGCCCAGACGGCGGCTGGCGAGAGCAAGCCTGCGGCCGAGCTCGCCGCACGGCGAGAGCCCCAGAGCCTGCCGCACCTCAAGCTTGCCACGCCGGAGGCACCGGTCCAGCTGCATCAGAAGGTGAATCTGATGCTGACGGACCAGCTGCAACAGGCGGAGATCCAGCTCGATCCCCTGGGGCTTGGCAAGATGAAGATCCAGATCCAGCTCGACGCCTCCAGCCAGGCCAGCGTTCACTTCGTGGTGCAGCACGGCCAGACCCGGGAGATGCTGGAGCAGGCCATGCCGAGGCTGCGTGACATGCTGGCGGGGCAGGGGATCCAGCTCGGTCAGACCCTGGTGCAACAACAACCGCAACAGCAGTCGCAGCAACAGGCACAGCAGCAGGGGCAGTCAGCCTTCGGCGGTCAGGGACAGCAGGGTGGCGGTTTCAATGGCGGCCAGTCTCAGGAAGGGGAAGGGACGGCCCGCAGCCTCAGTCTGCTGGTGGAATCGGCAAACGATGCCGGGATCGATTTCTATGCTTGATGCATTCATAAGTAAGTTTATGATACCGAACAAGTTTAAGACTAGGGTGGACAAGGGATGGCAGACGATAACGAGCTGACGCTGAAAGACCCCGCGGCGGCCAAGAAAAAGAAGTTGATCATGATAGTCGCCCTGGTCGTCCTGCTGCTGGGTGGCGGCGGGGCGGGGGCCTGGTTCATGTTCGCCGGCTCGGATGCGCCAGCGGCCGAGGAGGCCGAGGCCAAGCCCGATGCCAACACGCCCAAGCCCTCGCTCTATGTGGGCATGCCGCGTCCCTTCGTGTTCAACGTGGCGGGGGGGCAGCGGGATAGGCTGGTGCAGATCAAGATCCAGTTGCTGGTGCGGGGCAGCGCCGACGAGACCCTGGCCAAACAGAATATTCCCCTGATCGAAGGCACCCTGCTGCGGGTCTTCAGCGCGGCGACCGCCGAGCAGCTGATGACCTTCGAGGGCAAGGAGAAGCTGCGTCAGGATTCGCTGGAGGAGTGCCGTCGGGTCCTCAATGACCTGGTCTCTTCCCCCGTAATCGAACAAGTGCTGTTTACCGGCTTTGTCATGCAATGAAAGGTGAAGCGTGAGCGATCTGTTAAGTCAGGACGAGATTGATGCCCTGCTGCACGGTGTCGATGATGTCGAAGAGGAGGAGTTGGGGGCGGCCGGGGATCCCGGTATCACCCAGTTTGACTTCTCCTCCCAGGACCGCATCGTCCGCGGCCGCATGCCGACCCTGGAGCTGGTGAACGAACGGTTTGCCCGCCACATGCGCATCAGCCTGTTCAACATGATGCGGCGCACCGCCGAGGTGTCGATCAACGGCGTGCAGATGTTGAAATTCGGCGAATACGTCCACACCCTGTTCGTGCCGACCAGCCTGAACATGGTGCGTTTCCGTCCCCTCAAGGGCACGGCGCTCATCCCCATGGAGGCCCGCCTAGTCTTCATCCTGGTGGAGAACTTCTTCGGTGGCGACGGCCGCTACCACGCCAAGATCGAGGGGCGCGAGTTCACCCCCACCGAGCGGCGCATCATCCAGATGCTGCTCAAGCTGGTGTTCGAGGACTACAAGGATGCCTGGGCCCCGGTGATGGACGTGGGCTTCGAGTACCTCGACTCCGAGGTGAACCCGGCCATGGCGAACATCGTCAGCCCCACCGAGGTCATCGTGGTAAGCTCCTTCCACATCGAGCTGGACGGGGGCGGCGGCGACTTCCACGTGGCCATGCCCTACTCCATGCTGGAGCCCATCCGCGAGCTGCTCGATGCCGGTGTCCAGAGCGACAAGGGGGACACCGACGTGCGCTGGAGCAAGGCCCTGCGCGACGAGATCATGGACGTCAAGGTGGAGCTCAAGGCCAAGCTGCTGGAGACCGAGCTCTCCTTGCGGGAGCTGATGGAGCTCAGACCCGGCGACATCATCCCGGTGGAGATGCCGGAGAACCTGCTGGTCTTTGTGGAGGATCTGCCCACCTTCCACGCCAAGATGGGGCGGACCAAGGAGAACGTGGCGCTCAAGATCACCGACAAAATCAAACGCCCTGACGGGGTCAAGACAGAGATGCATCTGGTGACCCGGGGGGGCGTGCGCATCGATGGCGAAGCCGAGCTGGAAGAGCTCGAGCGCAGCATCGCAGACAGACACCCCTGATTGACCCTCCCTGCGGGGAGCTTGCAACACTGAGGAATTGAAGATGAGCGACACCGATGACGAGCAGGATCTGATGGCTGACGCCTGGGCGGCCGCGCTGGAGGAACAGGTCACGGCCGAAGCCAGACCCGCCCCCCTGGAGGAGCTCAAGGACGAATCCCCCATCAGCGCCGAAGAGCGGCGCAAGCTGGACACCATTCTGGACATCCCGGTGACCATCGCCATGGAAGTGGGGCGCAGCCAGATCAGCATCCGCAACCTGCTGCAGCTGAACCAGGGTTCAGTCGTGGAGCTGGACAGGGTAGCGGGCGAGCCCCTGGACGTGCTGGTCAACGGCACCCTGATCGCCCACGGTGAGGTGGTGGTGGTGAACGACAAGTTCGGCATCCGTCTGACCGACGTGATCAGTCAAATCGAAAGGATCAAGAAGCTCAAATGATCCGCGCGCTCTCGTTGTGGCTGTTCACCCTGCCCGTGCTGGCCAACCCGGGGGCGGCCAATCCCCCCAGCATCACCTCCTGGCTGCTCTCCAGCCTGATGGTCATCGGCCTCATCCTGGTGCTGGGCTTCCTGCTCAAGAAGAGCAAGCTCACCCAGGTGATGGGGGGCGGCCAGATGAAGGTCATCGCCACCCTGCCGCTCGGCTACAAGGAGAAGCTGATGGTGGTCAAGGTGGGCGGTCAGCAGCTGCTCGTCGGGGTGACGCCGCAGCAGGTCAACTTCCTCTACCGCCTGGAGGAGCCGCTGGACGAGAGCCAGCCCCAGGCGTTCTCCCAGCAGCTCGGCAAATTGATGGGCAAGCATGAAAAAAGTTAACTGGATAGGGGGCCTGAGCCTGCTCGCCATGGTGCTCTCGCCCCTGGCGATGGCCCAGGACGGCATGTCAGCGGTCACCGTCAAGACCATGGCGGACGGCAGTCAGGAGTACAGCCTGACCCTGCAGGTGCTGGCGCTCATGACCGCGCTCTCCTTCCTGCCGGCCATGGTCATCATGATGACCTCCTTCACCCGGATCATCGTGGTGCTCGGCATCCTGCGCCAGGCCATCGGCCTGCAGCAGAGCCCCTCCAACCAGGTGCTGATCGGCATCGCCCTCTTCATGTCGTTTTTCATCATGTCCCCGGTGCTGGATCGCATCAACAACGAGGCGCTGCAACCCTATCTGGCCGAGACCATAGGGGCCAAGGAGGCGCTGGAGAAGGCCGAGCTGCCCATCCACCAGTTCATGCTGGCCCAGACCCGGGTCAAGGATCTCAACACCTTCATGGAGATCGCCAACGTCCAGGTGGCAACCCCGGAGGAGGTGCCCTTGCGGGTGCTGATCCCGGCCTTCGTGACGAGCGAGCTCAAGACCGCCTTCCAGATAGGCTTCATGCTGTTCCTGCCCTTCCTGGTCATCGACCTGGTGGTGGCGAGTATCCTGATGGCCATGGGGATGATGATGCTCTCCCCCATGCTGGTCTCCCTGCCGTTCAAGCTGATGCTGTTCGTGATGGTAGACGGTTGGAACCTGATCCTGGGGTCGCTCGCCAACAGCTTCGGGCTGGGCACAGGCTAGCCAGCCAATAGAGAGGAGCCGATAGATGAGCCCTGAAACCTTTGTCGACGTCTTTCGCGAGGCGCTCTGGCTGGTGACCATCATGGTGTGCGCCGTGATCCTGCCGAGCCTGATGGTGGGCCTCATCGTCGCCATCTTCCAGGCCGCCACCTCCATCAACGAGCAGACCCTGAGCTTCCTGCCCCGTCTCGTGGTCACCCTGCTGGCCCTGGGGGCCGGTGCCCACTGGGGGCTGCAGAGCCTGATGGACTTCTTCCAGCTGATGGTCAGCCAGATCCCCGAGGTCGTCGGCTGATGCCTGCCAAGGGGAGCCTGCTCCCCCGCGCTACCGTGGGCGGGGACCTGTGGAGGAGTGGGCTGCATGGCCTGACGGGGCCGGTGGCATCATGACCTATACCACGGCGCTCATCATGGAGTGGTTGTCGTCCGTCCTCTGGCCGCTCGCCCGGGTGAGCAGCCTGTTGATGGTGATGGCGGTGTTTGGCAGCCGGCTGGCACCGGCCCACATCCGCATCGGCCTCTCCCTCGCCATCACCCTCATCATTGCGCCCCTGCTGCCCCCCATGCCAAAGATTGAGCTTTTCTCCGTGGGCAGCTTCCTGGTATTGGCACAACAGCTGCTCATCGGCATTGCGCTCGGCCTCATGACCCAGTTTCTGCTGGAAACCTTCGTCATGGCGGGCCAGGTCATCGCCATGCAGACCAGTCTGGGCTTTGCCACCCTGGTGGATCCCATGAACGGCCAGTCCGCCCCCGTGGTCGGCCAGTTCTACCTGATGCTGGCGACCCTGGTGTTCCTGGCGGTGGACGGCCACCTGCTGATGCTGCGCATGGTGGTGCTGAGCTTCGAGACCCTGCCGGTGTCTGACAGCGGCCTCACCCTGCCGGCCATCCGCAGCCTAGTGAGCTTCCTCGGGGTCATGTACCTGGCCTCCCTGGTGATGGCGCTGTCCGCCATCATCGCCCTGCTGCTCATCAACTTCGCGTTCGGGGTCATGACCCGGGCGGCCCCCCAGCTCAACATCTTCAGCATCGGCTTCGCGGTCAGCATGATGTCGGGCCTCTTCATCCTCTGGCTCACCATCGGCGGCTTCATGGGGCACTTCGACGCCCTCTGGGAGCGGGTGCAGGAGACCAGCTGCGAGCTGATCAACGTTCAGTGCCTCGGGGGTCAGCATGGCTGATACCGATCAGGAACGCACAGAACAACCCACGGGCAAACGACTGCAACAAGCCCGGGAAAAAGGGCAGATTGCACGATCCAAGGAGCTGGGCACCGCCAGCGTCCTGCTGGCGACCGTGTTCGGCCTCCTGATGATCAAGGAGAGCCTGGCGGACGCCATGGTCAAGGTGCTGACCATGGGTTTTACCCTGGAGCGGGAGCAGGCCTTCGACCCCAATGCCATGGGGGTCATGGTGCCGGCCCTGCTGGGGACGCTGATCCAGCCCCTGGGGCTGCTGTTTCTGCTGGTGATCATCGCCGCCTTCGTCGGCAACACCCTGCTCGGCGGGATGAACTTCTCCTCCGAGGCCATGCTGCCCAAATGGAGCAAGCTGAGCCCCTTGAGTGGTTTGAAGAGGATGTTCGGGGTGCAATCCCTGGTGGAGCTGGTCAAGTCCATCGCCAAGGTGCTCTTCATCTCCCTGTTCGCCTGGTGGATGCTCTCCAGCCAGTTCGACCACCTGCTCAATCTCTCCCTGGAGGGCTTCCCCGGCGGCATCATAGACGCGCTGGACCTGCTGCTGTGGATGCTCATCATCCTCTGCTGCGCCCTGATCCCCATCGTCGCCATCGACGTGCCGTTCCAGACCTGGAACCACAACCGCCAGCTCAAGATGACCAAGCAGGAGGTCAAGGACGAGTTCAAGGACAGCGAGGGCAAGCCCGAGGTCAAGGGGCGGATCCGCCAGCTGCAGATGCAGATGGCCATGCGCCGCATGATGGGGGACGTGCCCAAGGCGGACGTCATCATCACCAACCCTACCCACTACTCGGTAGCCCTGAAGTACGACGCGGGCAAGCCGGGGGCTGCACCCAAGGTGCTGGCCAAGGGGGTCGACGAGGTGGCGATGAAGATCCGGGAGATTGGCCGCGAGTACGACATTCCCGTCATGTCCTCCCCGCCGCTGACCCGGGCCATCTACCACGCCACCGAGATTGGTCAGGAGATCCCGGAGGGGCTCTTTGCCGCCGTGGCCCAGGTGCTGGCCTACGTCTACCAGCTCAAGAAGTTCCGCCGTGGCCGCGGCCGGCGCCCGACCCCGATCGCCAAGGATCTGCCCATCCCGCCGGAATTTCGCAAGTAAGGCCCTGGATGGCAGTGCCTGAACTGGGTGGCATCATCTTGTCAGTTGCCACCCAGTTCAGGCGTTGGCCTACGTCTACCAGCTCAAGAAGTTTCGTCGTGGCCGCAGCCGGCGCCCGACCCCGATCGCCAAGGATCTGCCCATTCCGCCGGAATTTCGCAAGTAAGGCCCTGGATAGCTGCGTCTGAACAGGGCTGCATCATCTTGTCAGTTACCGCTCTGCGCCAAGCACTGCCATAGGACCTCATTGATTCCCTTTTCTGCTTGTTGCCCAGCGACCCGCCGCCAAGCCCGACGGACTTCTGACAGCTGTAAAATAAAAGTCATGTAGATCAATGAATTGAATCGTTGGCTTGATATTTGCTTTAATCCGGCACTGGCGGTTGATAATCGAGAAGCACGATGGGATTCAAGGCGGGACTGGGCCGTTTAAAAGAGTACAAGTGGTTGCTGAGCAGAGGGGTAGGGACCCCGTTGCTGGTGCTGGCGTCCCTGGGCATGGTGGTGCTCCCCATTCCGCCCCTGATGCTGGATATCCTTTTCTCCTTCAACATCGCCCTCTCCATCGTGGTGCTGCTGGTGGCCGTCTATACCCGCCGCCCCCTAGAGTTTGCCGCCTTCCCCACCGTCCTGCTGATCGCCACCCTGCTGCGTCTCGCCCTCAACGTCGCCTCTACCCGGGTGGTGCTGCTGGAAGGCCACAACGGCAGTGCGGCGGCCGGTCACGTGATCGAGGCCTTCGGCAACGTGGTGATCGGCGGCAACTATGCGGTGGGCATCATCGTCTTCATGATCCTGGTGATCATCAACTTCGTGGTCGTCACCAAGGGTGCGGGCCGGATCTCCGAGGTGAGCGCCCGCTTCACCCTGGACGCCATGCCCGGCAAACAGATGGCCATCGACGCGGACCTGAATGCCGGCCTCATCAACCAGGAAGAGGCCAAGAAGCGCCGTCAGGAGGTCACCCAGGAAGCGGACTTCTACGGCTCCATGGACGGTGCGTCCAAATTCGTGAAGGGGGATGCCATCGCCGGCATCATGATCCTCTTCATCAACATCATCGGCGGCTTCATCATCGGCATGATGCAGCACCAGCTCACCTTCGGCGAAGCGGCCCAGGTCTACACCCTGCTGGCCATCGGTGACGGCCTGGTCGCCCAGATCCCGTCGCTCCTGCTCTCCATCGCCGCGGCCATCATCGTCACCCGTCAGAATACCGACCAGGACATGGGCACGGCGGTGCTCGGCCAGCTGTTCGAGAACCCCAAGGCCCTGGTGATCTCCGCCGGCATCCTGCTGATGATGGGCAGCGTGCCCGGCATGCCGCACCTGGCCTTCCTGAGCCTGGGGGCCGTGGCGGCCGCCGGTGCCTGGTGGCTGCTGCGCCGCGAGAAGCAGAACAAGGCGCGGGCGGCGAGCGGCGAACTGCTGCCGGCCCAGGGGGATGCTCCGGTGGAGCAGAAGGATCTGAGCTGGGACGACGTCATGCCCGTGGACATCATCGGGCTGGAGGTGGGCTATCAGCTCATTCCGCTGGTGGACAAGAACCAGGGGGGCGAACTGCTCAACCGCATCAAGGGGGTGCGCAAGAAGCTCTCCCAGGAGTTCGGCTTCCTGGTGCCTGCCGTACACATTCGCGACAACCTGGATCTCGCCCCCAACCAGTACCGCATTACCCTGATGGGGGTGAGCACAGGCGAGGCCACCGTCTATCACGACAAGGAGATGGCCATCAACCCGGGCCAGGTGTTTGGCCAGATCCAGGGCATTGCGACCCAGGATCCCGCCTTCGGACTGGAGGCGGTCTGGGTCGCCAAGGAGCAGGTTTCCCAGGCCCAGACCCTGGGCTACACAGTGGTCGATGCGGCCACAGTGGTGGCCACCCACCTCAGCCAGATCCTCTCCAACCACGCGGCCCTGCTGCTGGGTCACGACGAGGTGCAGCAATTGCTCGACATGATAGGGAAGCACCAGAGCAAGCTGGTGGAAGGGTTGGTTCCCGAGGTGATCAGCATGGGCAACCTGGTGAAGGTATTGCAAAATCTCCTCAATGAGGGCGTGCCAATTCGCGACATGCGCACTATCCTGCAGACCCTCGTGGAATATGCGCCCCGCAGCCCGGATCCGGAAGTGCTGACCGCGGCCTGCCGTATCGCCCTGCGCAGACTCATCGTGCAGGAGATTGCGGGCCCCGAACCCGAGCTGCCGGTGATCACTTTGTCACCGGAGTTGGAACGTATATTGCATCAATCCTTGCAAGCACTCGCAGAATCGTATCGCTGCTGGGTATGCCATTTTCCAGTTTTAGATAT
>ENA-OWLM01000144-OWLM01000144.1-metagenome-genome-assembly--contig:-NODE-144-length-26480-cov-8.658959_pt1 | contig 26480 bp, 14 predicted proteins | sample MGYA00245349_ERZ651102 | MGnify/ENA primary metagenome ERZ651102 (study PRJEB26857, sample SAMEA4031759) | metagenome | biome: human; feature: oral; material: saliva | place: Philippines | collected 2014... | reverse complement strand
TAAGGCGCGGAGCGTCTTCACCTGCCCCCAGTCAAAGATGTCCTTCATTCTCTTGGCCTTCAGATTCGGCTCCGTCGTCACTTCGGGAGGCGTCGTGTCACCCGTGCTTGAGCGGAAGAAGCTGTTAGCCATAGATATCGTGCGGTAGCTGATACGCCAGACGGCATAGTTGAGGCTCCCATCTCGCTTATACGAGAGTAGGCGTGCTGCCTCTTGGAACCATCCATAGCCCAGCCCCCCTTGCAGCTCCATATCGCCAGACATGAGGTCGGAGCTGATATCGAAGGCCTTCTGTGCGAAGTCATCATGACGGCTGGAGGATTGCCCGTCTTTGAAGAAGGTACTGAGGATACCATTGATGTATCCCTCGTTGATACCATCATTCCACTGGCTGGCCTTCTTGAGCTGATCGGCCGTGAATAGCTGGGAGGGATCTTGCTCGAGGAAGTCCTTCTTACAAGCCGAGAGGGCGACCAGGGCGAGTGCAGCCCCTACGAAGGTTCTTATACTTGTACGCATAGTATATAGGTGTATAAGAGGTGAGACGAATTAGAAGCTGATGCGTGCCCCTGCGACGAAGGTCGATACAGGCAGGTAGCGGTTCGTACCTGAGCCCCCATTGAGGCTGGTCATAGCAGCGTAGCCCTTACGAGCGGAGATGAGGAAGAGGTTGTCACCGCTGACGTAGACGGAGGCGCTGTTGAGGCCGAGGTGCTTCATCAGGCTCTTGGGCAGGTCGTAGCTGATACGAGCATTGCTGAGCGTGAGGAAGGAGCGGCTGGTCAGGAAGCGCGTAGAGGTCGAGTTAGCGAACTTAACTGCTTCCACGTTGTGCGTGAGGATAGGCAGATCGGTGTGCTTGTCGGCGCTCCAGTAGTTGCGGATATCCTTGTGCCAGTTGCGGGTACCGATGACGCTACCGCTGCTCATCAGGCCAGCGTAGACACCGTCATAGCCCCAACCGCCGAGGCCGTAGCTGAAGTTCGTCGAGATGCTGACGTTCTTGATCTGTACATCGAAGCCGAAGCCACCGACGAAGTCGGGGATAGCGCTCTTGCCGACGAACTCGTTGACAGCCTTGTTGTAGTCCGAAGTCGTCGTCTCGGTGAGTGCCTTAGCGTCACCACCCGTGCTGATGTACTTTTCGTAGTCGGTGACGTAGGCATCATTGCCACTGGCATCCTTGTAGGTGTAGGCCTTCCACATAGGTAGCCCTTCATTGCTGACACCCTTCCAGATAGGCATGTAGTAGTCGAGTACGGAGTGCCCCTTCTTGTAAGCATAGTTGCCCTGGAGCTCGTAGTGCTTGGGTACGCCGAAGGGGTCGACGGGCATGATGAGCATCTTATTCTTGTAGTAGCCACCGTTAGCGCGGACGTTCACAGAGATGTCCTTGCTCTTGTAGGCCTCCCAGTTAAGCTCGACTTCAAGCCCGTTGTTGCGCAGGCGACCTTCGCTCACAGGGTAGTAGGCATAGCCAAGAGAAGGAGCGACTTGCTTCTTGAAGAGCATGTTGTCCGTCGTCTTGACGAAGTAGTCGACGTTGAGCTCGAGAGCGTTGAAGAGGCGAGACTCGAAGCCCACGTTGAAGGTGCCAGAGCGCTCCCACTGCAGGGCGCTGTTACCCTTGGCGTAGAAGGAGAACGAGGGAGAGTTATTGAAGTTGTCTACTTCGTAGAAGTCGTGGTAGAGGTAGTAGTTAGGAGTAGTGCTACCATAGGCGAGGTTCAGGGACTGGTTCCCCAGGACACCATAGCTGGCCTTGAGCTTGAGGTTGTTGATCCACTTGACAGGAGAGAGGAACTTTTCCTTGCTGATGATCCAAGCAGCACCGACAGAGCCGAAGGTACCCCAGCGGTAGTCAGGAGCGAAGCGCGAAGAGCCGTCTCGGCGAACCGAGGTGCTCAGGTAGTACTTGTTCTTGTAGTCGTAGCGAGCTTGGCCAAAGTAACTTTCAATAGCGTAGGTCAGGCGGTAGCCAGAGATATCGCCACGGATGAGACCGTCGTCGAGGGTCGTCACGTTCCCGAGGATGAGCTTCTTCTTGCCTGAGTAGTGGAAGTCGAGCTCGTTCTTTGTGGCTTCGTGAGCGATGAAGGCATCTACGGTGTGGTCACCGAAGGTCTTGCCCCAAGAGAGGATCTCGTTGAGCGTCCAGCTGAAGTCGTTTTCATTCGTATTGTAGATGCGGCCGATCTTCGCAGCATCCCCGTAGTAGGGGTTAGCCAGCGTTTCGTTCTTGGAGGCCGTAGACTGGAAGCCGTAGGTGACGGCGAGCTTGAAGTCCTTGAGGAAGCGATACTCGAGGTTGAGGTTCCCCGTAGTGAGGTTCGTGAGGTCTTCATCGCGGTCGAGGCGGACAGCACCAGCAGGGTTGATACCACCAGCATAGGCACGGCTACCATCGGCTGTCTGACCGTAGTCGTAGCTCTTGCCGCCAGGGATCTTGGGGTCATTGACGAGGTTCCCGTTTTCGTCGTGCTCGAAGACAGGGTAGATCGCAGGGATCTGGTTGACGAACTGGAAGCCGTTGTTGGAGTTGCTCCCCTGGCCTGGGCTCTTCGCCAGTGAGCGAGAGTAGGCGAGGCCGAGGCTTACCTTGAAGTCCTTCGTGGGGCGGACGGTGACGTTGTTACGTAGGTTCAGGCGATTGAATTCGGAGCTGATGTAGTACCCGATGTTGTCCTGATACCCCAGTGAAGAGGAGAAGTTGACCTTCTCAGAGCCACCTGATACGCGTACATTCGTTTCCGTGATGCGACCGGTGCGGAAGATATGATCACGCCAAGACTCGGGCGTGTAGAGGCGCTTGTAGCTGTTGTTGAACTTACCCGTGTTCACATCGATCATCTGACCTGAGCCAGCCTTCCAGAGATTGTAGTGGTCCCAGATACCGGTAGCATCTTCGCCACCTGCGAGGATCCCAGGGAAGAAGAGCAGGTCGGCTGCATTCTTAGGCGCGTCAGCGATGGTCTTGCCGTCGGCGAACTTAGCGTTGGGGTTGTTGTAGAGCTGGGTGAGCTTGTCCTTGAGACCGAAGCGTTCGTAGGTGTTCTTCATGGCCTCGTAGGCTACCTCCATATATTCTTCAGGGGAGTCGATGACATCGTACTGGGGGAGATAGCGGACGTTGATCCCGCTCTTGATCTCGGCGTCGAAGGAGAGACGGCCAGCCTTACCCTGCTTCGTGGTGATGAGGACGACCCCGTTAGCAGCGCGTGCCCCGTAGAGTGCGGTAGCCGAAGCATCCTTGAGCACCGTGAGGTTCTCGACGTCGGCCATGTTGAAGCCGCTGAGGAGGCTGGTGTAGGGTACCCCGTCGATGACGTAGAGAGGTGCCGTGCTGGAGTTCACAGAGCCGATACCACGGATCTGTACCGTAGCGGCTGCACCAGGCTGACCACTGGTCGTGAAGACCTGGACCCCAGGAGAAGCCCCTTCGAGAGCCGAGGTGATATTAGATCCCGTCTTCTTCGTTAGGCTGGCGACGTCGATACGAGCAGCTGACCCCGTGAAGGAGTTCTTAGTCTGCGTACCATAGGCGACGACGACGACCTTATCGATCGACTTTTCCTCATTCTTTAGGGTGATCTTGAGCTCTTGCCCCGTGATGGCTACGGTTTGGGGGAGGTAGCCAATGCTGGAGATCTTGAGTGTCTTAGCCTCGGCAGGGAGACGGAGCGTGAACTTCCCGTTGACGTCGGTCAAGACCCCGTGGGAGGGGAACTCGACGCAGGTCACGGATGCGGCGACCACGGGCTCCTTGTCATCTGCCGCGATGACGACACCGGTGACGGTGACTTGCTTTTTCTGAGCCCACGCTACTCCTATAGATATGCAGAGGAGTAGGACGAAGAGTAAACTCTTTCTCATTAGACTTGTGGTGATTAGGGTGAAACGGATGTTAGACTGCTGTGGGGGAGTGTGACCCTTGGGTGATGATTCCTCGGTCGTCATCTCGCTGTGGTAAAGATGTGACGTGTGATATTTGATGTGTGTGCCACTGCGAGATGAGGAGCTCTGTTGAGGAGCATGCGGCCGCTTGCCACAAGCATTCCTGCGGTCTGATGGTAGTGCAGTCTGTCGATGTGAGGGGAGGTGGTACTCGTGTCTCCCTCGCTCCATGGCAGTCTGTGTGCTATCCAGACTCTATGAGCAAAGGTAGCAATCTTTCTTTCCTAAGCAAATCCGCTGGTAAATACCTTGTTTGTGGTGTGCTATACTTCTCTTGTATAGCTTTTTAATTATCTGAAAGATGGTGTGTTTCCATGGAGATACTTACTTAATTTCTTTATGTAGGGTGTGCGTGTCCTCCCGCACGTTGTGCTACTTCTGGTACGTGTATGAGATGTCTTTGTGTTGAGTGGTACCGAGGATAAGTAGGAGGAGAGCCCCAGCCGAATGTCTGCTATCAGATCATTCGGCTGGGGCTCTCCCTTATATTATTATGGTATAGTGTTGTAGACTAATCCTTTGCCTAAGGAGACAAAGAGGCCGTGTACTGTCCACTTCTATCCGTAGCTACTTATTGCTCTTGCGGCGGTTGCAGTCTCGGCAGAGCATCTGTAGATTCTCTATCTCGGTCTTCCCGCCCTTGCTCCAAGGCTTGATGTGGTCGCCCTCCATCTCCTCGTACTTGTACTTCTTCCCACAGCAGGTGCAGATCCCGCCCTGCTGCTCGTAGACGGTGCGCTTCTGGCTGTCGCTGAAGGCGCGGATGCCGAGCACGCTCGGGTCGTCGTTCCCGATCGCCTTCTCCAGGACGTACTTATAGATGCCACTCTTCTTAGTCACATCATCATCAGCCATCAGGGTGGCAACCTCCTTCTCCAGTGCTATTGGGTCGTAGGTGTTCTTGTGGTATCTGTTGTAATAGATCCCCCAGGGAAGCCCTTTCATCTCCTTGCGATAGGTGGGGAAGAGCAGCTCGACCCATTCGATGACACGTCGGAAATAATCCCAAAGGTCTTGGGCATTAGGATCCAGCTGGTGCTTCATCATGCACTCCTCGATGCTTTGCTTGGGGTTCACTCGGTCACCATACCAATAGATCACGGTCTCCAGGTAGTCCTGTCGGTTAGCTATTCCCTTGAGGTACTTGCTCCCAAGCCCGTAAGCGGCACAGCCCGTCTTGCTGAAGTAGCGCTTCGCATCTGATACCCAGGGGCCTGTATAGACCGCATTGCGTAGCTCTTGCTCGGTAAGCTCTTCGCCTGCGATATTGATGGTCTTGAACCACTCGAGCTTCTCGCTCTCCGTCCCATCGCAGATATAGACAGTGAGCTCGTAGTCGAGGAGTTGCTCCCTGAGGTTCTCAGGAAGTGTGTGGAATGCCTGAGGCTGCTTGATGCCAAAGAGTCCAGCACAGGAGAAGTCCCCATCGAGGAAGGTGCAGATCGATAGCGTTCGTTGCTGACCATCTATGAGCTCATAGTGCCCATTCCCGTGATCAGCCCAGTACATGACGTTTAGCGGATAGCCCTTGCTAAGGGTATCGATGACCGCTTGCTGTTGCTCGGGCTTGTAGACGAATTCGCGCTGGTAGGCAGGGCGCACATCCAGCTTGCCTCCATAGGCGACGACACCGTTGTCGCCGTTGTCATGGTAGCCGTTGAATAGATCACGGACTTTAATGTGTACGAGTCGAATGTTCATAGGTTCTTGCTATTTGCGTTTGCGGATAAGTATGCGTGCGTATTTCTTTTCCCCATTGATATAAGGATATCCGAAATTATATTCATCAATGCTGGTTGATGCCATCTGTCCTATAATCTCGAACTGATCGGGGTTGTGCTTGTCCAGATAGGTAATGGGTACACCCATTACGCCGTCATAGTCACAGGGAATATCAGCGGTCTTATTTACGTTGATCGCATCGTAGTTGTCGTAGTGAGGATATCCCTCTGGGTTATACTTCTTGTAGAGGGTGAGTTCCTCGTGGCGCTTCTGGATATCGAGGTTCGTAAACCAGCAGATGTTACCAAGGCTTCTCCACTTCTTTCCTTTCTTATCAATCCAAAAGCGTGTAGGACGCGCTGCATAGTGATCAGGAACGCGGAACTTCATATCGCCAAACTTATACCCCAACCACAGCTGGTTATTGCGGATGTATTGGAACACCTCCTTATACGTTATGGCATTTTGGTTGCCTATCACGATAAAGTTTTTTCGATGCTCCATAAGTAGTGTAACATACTCACGAAAAAGGGAGAAGGGGGGATTGGTGACGATGATGTCTGCCTCCTCGAGGAACTTGATACATTCTGGACTTCGGAAGTCTCCATCTCCTTGCAGGGGGTGTACCAACCCTGCAATATTAGGGTCGGGAGGTGAGCCGATATCCTCTCCTTCATAGACGAGATAGACCGCCTGCTTTGAGATGTTCTCAGAGCAGGAGTTCGGATCTTGATTTTTGTAGCAGGTGGTGATGAGCTTCTTGAGACCGAGGTGATGGAAGTGTAGGACGAAGTAGAAGAAGAAGTGACTCATCCGAGGATCGTCACAGTTGCAGAGCACCGTCTTACCTGCGAAGTGCTCTCGATAGTGCTTGAGCTCAGCCTCGATGTCCTCCAGCTGGGTGTAGAATTCATCCTCCTTCCCCTTCTTGGCTTGAGAGAGTTGTTTGTTTGCCATAAGCGCATAGCATGATTGGGCGCTGGCTATCTCTCGGGTGGGCTACTCAGGGCTTGGGTACAAAGAGAAGCGTAGACGCGCCTCTCTCCGTACCTTCAGGCCCTAGGAAAGCCCACTACACAAGAGATAAGTCACGCCTACGCTATGCGCAGGCGTTCACGACTTATTCGAGTGTAGTAACTTTTGAATTTCCTAGGTTCGAAGGTACTTTCCGAATAAATAGCAAACGCTATGTTAGTACTGAAGATGGAGTGCTATTGGCAGACGCTTCTGCCCGACTCCAAGTGCAAAGGTAGGGATAATCGGATACCTCCACAATGGTAGGAAGGCTGCATCGGAGTGTGCGGAGCAGGTGTGTGCGCTACTGATTTTTCGCTGGGCTTCCCTTGCTTAAGTGAAGGGGGAGAGGTCTCTTGTAGGGTTGTTTTCGAGACCTTCGCATAGGGGATGAAGTGAACCTATATTGGTCGCTGGGTTGACCTATATAGGTCGCATCAACAACCTATATAGGTTCGCGCGACGACCAATATAGGTCGACTCACTGACCAGTATAGGTCGGTACCATGTCCTTCTATAGGGCTTGGGGATGGTGTCGCAGTCGGAGCTTCTGTCGCATGCGGATGGTGTGGGAGAGGGACTAATGCTCAGCCCTCCTCCTATACTATTTATTGTACGCGCGCGAGGCGTAGTGCTCACGGGGAGAAGTAAGCGTGCGGAGCTCATATATAGATATATGGTTGCGTGGGTAGAGCTGTATAGGATGGCGAAGAAAGCTATATGGCTTTGTGAAGTGACCTCTATTAGGTTGTTGCTCCACGTAGGGGTAAAAGTTGTGGACGAGTAGCAAATAAGCTTGGACTACGTACGTGGACGATAAATCTACGTACGTGGATATTTGGATTTACGTGCCTGGTCTTTAAGACTACGTACATAGATAGAAGAATACCACTATGGGAAGATGCTTTTTTCTTCACGAGAACGATGCTTTTCCCTTCGCTGGATAAGAGGAATACTCGCGATAAGGCGGAGGGAAAAGCGTATCACTTCGGAGAGGCATATCGGGGAGCTGGGCGTGCGATGCCTTAGCAGAATAAATAGAGGGTAGGACTCTCGGAAGGAGTCTCAGGAGAGCGGATGCAAGGCGCTCTCTTGAGGGGAGCGAAGGCCTTCCCTCTACTTTTTGTACCTTTGTGTAGATCTGTATCTTAAGTGGTATAGACGGAAATCGTATTATTTATCCTTTAGCCTAAGAAGACTAAGAATAGCGTATGGGAAGAGTCCTCATTATCGGTGCCGGCGGTGTCGGTACGGTAGTGGCCAAGAAGGTGGCACAGAATAGCGACGTATTCACTGAGATTATGCTCGCCAGCCGCACGAAGAGTAAGTGCGATAAGATTGCCTCCGAGATTACCAATGTCAAGATCCAGACGGCAGCCGTCGACGCTGATAACGTCCCCGAGCTCGTCGCTCTGATGAAGTCCTTCAAGCCAGAGCTGGTCATCAATGTCGCTCTGCCCTATCAGGACCTCCATATCATGGATGCTTGCCTCGAGGCAGGCGTCAACTACCTCGACACGGCGAACTATGAGCCGCTCGACGAGGCTAAGTTCGAGTACAGCTGGCAGTGGGCCTACAAGCAGCGCTTCGAAGAAGCTGGGCTGACGGCTATCCTGGGCTGTGGCTTCGACCCAGGGGTGACCGGGGTCTTCACCGCCTATGCTGCCAAGCACCACTTCGATGAGATCCACTACCTCGATATCGTAGACTGCAACGGTGGGGACCACCACAAGGCCTTCGCCACGAACTTCAATCCCGAGATCAACATCCGCGAGATCACTCAGAAGGGTAAGTACTACGAGGATGGGCAGTGGCGCGAGACCGAGCCTCAGGAGATCCACAAGCCCCTGACCTATCCCAATATCGGGGTGCGTGAGTCTTACCTCCTCTACCACGAGGAGCTGGAGTCGCTCGTGAAGAACTATCCCACGATCCGCCGTGCACGCTTCTGGATGACCTTCGGGCAGGAGTATCTGACCCACCTGCGTGTCATGCAGAATATCGGTATCACGCGTATCGACCCCGTCCTCTACAACGGCGTCGAGATCGTCCCCATCCAGTTCCTCAAGGCGATCCTGCCTAACCCCGGTGAGCTCGGTGAGAACTACACGGGTGAGACGTCCATCGGCTGCCGTATCCGCGGTATCAAGGACGGCAAGGAGAAGACCTACTACGTATGGAACAACTGCAGCCACCAGGCTGCCTATCAGGAGACCGGTGCTCAGGGCGTGAGCTACACCACGGGTGTACCCGCCACGATCGGTGCGATGATGTTCTTCAAGGGCCTCTGGCGTCGCCCAGGCGTGTACAACGTCGAGGAGTTCGATCCAGATCCCTTCATGGAGCAGCTTATGAAGCAGGGCCTGCCTTGGCATGAGCAGTTCGACCTCGATCTCGAGCTCTGATAAGACTCGAGATGCGGCGTAGCGGAGCCGCCTGAGTGCCCTCTCTTAGAGGCCCAGCCTTGGGGCACTCAGGCGCCTTCCCCGCGCGCCACCCCTTATCCCCTCACTCTTTACCCCCAAAAACCACACCACTACCTCTAATCATGAACATCCTGCTGATCGTAGATCCCCAGAACGACTTCATCACCGGCTCCCTCGCCATCGAAGGCGCGATCCCAGCGATGGATTACCTCACCGCTTACGTCAAGGAGCACCATGCCGAGTACGACGCTATCGTCGTCACCATGGACCAGCATCCTGCCGACCACTGTAGTTTCGATGTCTCTGGTGGCCCATGGCCTATCCACTGCGTCCGCTATACTACGGGGGCTGCTCTCTATCCTCCTCTGTCTGATGCGATCATGGAGCGCAAGCGTCAGGGGCAAAATGTCCTCTTCATCCCCAAGGCGATGACTCGCCACAAGGACTCTTACAGTGCCTTCCACGATGCAGTGCCCGACCTCCTCATGAACGCGCGCCGCATCGACGTTGCGGGCCTCGCAGGGGACTACTGCGTCAAGACTACTATCGAAGATCTCAGACGCCTCCTCTACGCCCCTCAGATCCACACGATCGATGAGGCCATCGCCTGGATTGGCGAGCCCCAGCCTCTGGTGTAGCTCCCCCAGCGACCTCCCACCTCTAATTCCCCCACACACCTATGAAACGACTCATTGCCACTCTGAGCCTCCTCGCTATGCTCACTGCTTGCCAGACCAGCTCGACCAAGGAGAACCCCCTCCTCACCGAGAGCACGCTTGACTACCAAGCTCCCGACTTCAGTAAGATCCGCCCAGCGCACTTCGTCCCCGCTATCGAGGAGGGGATCCGTATCCAGCTCGCCGAGATCGACAGCATCACGAGCAATACGGCTGCTCCGACCTTCGAGAACACCGTGCTGGCGTATGAGAAGTCCGGTCGCCTCCTCGCACGCGCTACCTCTATCCTCTCAGGCCTCGTAGGTGCTGACGGCACCGAGGAGCTGCAGAAGATCGACGAAGAGACGACGCCCATGCTCTCCGCCCACCACGATGCGCTGCTGCTGAATGAGAAGCTCTTCGCTCGTATCAAGGCCGTCTACGACCAGCGCTCCAGCCTCCAGGGTGAAGACCTACGCCTCACGGAGGTCCTCTATGATCAGTTCGTCCATGAGGGCGCTCTCCTCTCAGCTGCCGACAAGGAAGCTCTGAAGAAGATCAATAGCGAGATCGCTGTGCTGCAGACGAAGTTCACGAATCAGGTGAACGCTGGCACGAAGGAAGCTGCCGTCCTCGTCGACAAGGTCGAGGAGCTCGACGGCCTCTCCGAAGAAGCGATCACCCGTGCTGCTGAGGCCGCTACCGCTGCAGGCCACAAGGGTAAGTACCTGCTGGAGCAGACGAATACGTCACGCCCAGGCTACCTCGTCGACCTCAACAATCGTGATGTCCGTCGTCGCGTCCTCGAGGCTTCGCTCTCACGCTGCTCGAGCGGTGATAGCACGAATACGCACCCCACGATCACCCGCATCGCAGCCCTGCGTGCCGAGAAGGCAAAGCTCCTCGGGCTGCCTAACTTCGCCTCTTGGGCGCTGAGCGATCAGATGGCCGGCCGTCCCGAGGCTGTAGAGCGCCTCATCAGTCAGCTGGCTCCTGCCCTTCGTGCCAAGGTCGCTGACGATGTCGCCGAACTCGAAGCCTTCGCTCAGCAGACTGAGGGTAAGGACTTCAAGCTCGCTGCTTGGGACCTCGACTACTATGCCGAGCGCCTGAAGAAGGCTAAGTACGACCTCAACGAAGCCGACCTCAAGCCCTATCTCGTGCTGGATAGCGTGCTGAAGAATGGAGTCTTCTACGCAGCCAACCAGCTGTATGGTCTGACCTTCAAGCCCCGTCCTGATATCCCTGTCTATGCTGATGGCGTACAGGTCTACGAGGTCTTCGACCAGGATAATACCCCTATGGCTCTCTTCTATACGGACTACTTCCGTCGCCCAACGAAGACGGGTGGGGCATGGATGTCGAACTTCGTCCAGCAGAGCACGCTCTTCGGTACGAAGCCTGTCATCTACAACGTCTGCAACTTCGAGGCTCCCGCTAAGGGCGCTCCCGCCTTCCTCACCTCGTCGGATGTAGAGACGCTCTTCCATGAGTTCGGCCACGCTCTGCATGGCCTCTTCGCTTCGCAGAAGTACGAGACGCTCTCGGGTACGAATACGCCCCGTGACTTCGTGGAAATGCCCTCGCAGTTCAACGAGCACTGGATGACGGACTCTGTCGTCCTGCGCCACTACGCCCGCCACTACAAGACGGGTGAGCCTATGCCTCAGGCGCTCATCGACAAGATGAAGGCTGCTGCTACCTACGGACAGTCCTACGCACTGGCTGAGAACCTCGCTGCTGTGACGATCGATATGGCTTGGGGTATGCTCCCTGCTGGTCAGACGGTGAGCGATGTAGATGCCTTCGAGCGTGAAGCGCTCGCTCGTGCTGGTCTTGACTTCGCTCTCGTACCTCCCCGCTACCGCTCGGCTTACTACCTGCACGTCTTCGCTGGTGGCTATGCTTCGGGCTACTACTCTTACCTCTGGACGGAGGTCCTCGACCACAATATCTACGAGTGGTTCGCCGCACACGGCGGGCTGACGCGTGAGAATGGTCAGCGCTTCCGTGAGATGGTCCTCTCACGCGGGAATACCGCCCCTGTCGGCACGTTCTTCACGAACTTCACCGGCCTCACGGAGCCCGATATGTCGAGCCTTCTGCGCTTCCGCGGCCTCACGAAGTAAGCTAAGGGTGCTTCGTCACCTCCCCACATAATAGGCGCCCCCCATCCCTCGGACTGAGATCCGTCGGGTGGGGGGCGCTACTTTATTATAGATAGCACTCCATAGGCTGGAGCGGAATACGTATCTTTGTCCTACCAGTAATAGATCCAGCACAGACCTCGAAGAATGACAGAGCACTACGTCGTCTCCGCACGCAAATACCGCCCCGATACCTTCCGTAGTATCGTCGGGCAGGAGGCTATGGCCTCCACACTACGCACCGCTGTTCGCTCGGGCAAACTCTCCCATGCGTACCTCTTCTGTGGCCCCCGTGGGGTAGGGAAGACGACGGCGGCACGCGTCTTGGCGCGGACGATCAACTGCGAGAACCTCTCCGCCGAAGGTGAGGCTTGCGGGCAGTGCGAGAGCTGTAAGGCCTTCGAGGAGCAGCGCTCCTTCAACATCTTCGAGCTGGACGCTGCGTCAAACAATTCCGTAGAGGACATCCGCCAGCTCACCGAGCAGGTGCAGATGCCTCCCGCGCTTGGTCGCTACAAGGTCTATATCATCGACGAGGTGCATATGCTCTCGGCGGCGGCTTTCAATGCCTTCCTCAAGACCCTCGAAGAGCCCCCCTCGTACGCTATCTTCATCTTAGCGACGACGGAGAAGCACAAGATCCTCCCCACCATCCTCTCGCGCTGTCAGATCTATGACTTCAAGCGAATCACCGTGCAGGATATCACCCGCCATCTGCGCTATGTCGCCGATAGCGAGGGTATCGATGCCGAGGAGACGGCGCTCGGGCTCATCGCAGAGAAGGCTGATGGGGGGATGCGCGATGCGCTGTCGATGTTTGACCGTATCGCCAGCTTCGCCGGTGGGCATATCACCTACCAGCATGCGCTGGAGAGTCTGAATGTCCTCGACTATACCTACTTCATCCGCATCTTCGAGCTCTTCCTGAGCGGGGATCATCGTAGTGTCCTGCTCCTCCTGGATGAGCTTATGGGTAAGGGCTTCGAGGGGCAGACAATCCTCACGGGGCTCTCCGCCTTCGTGCGTGACCTCCTTGTAGCCCAGCATCCCGAGACGCTCCAGCTCTTGGAGAAGCCCGATGCCGTAGCCGCCTCCTATGCGACCATTGCCCAGCAGTGCACGCCTGCCAGCCTCTTTGCTGCGCTCAAGACTCTGGTGCAGGCCGATCAGCAGTATCGCGGGGCAACGAATAAGCGCCTCTTAGTCGAGCTGAGCTTCCTCAGTATGGTCCCTCTCTTCAAGCGGGACTCCGACCTCAATCTCCCTGCTGCGCCAGCACCCGCTGCACCTCAGACGGCTACACCACAGGCTGCTCCTCAGACGCCCCCTGCGACTACACCCCCAGCTTCTCCTGCGCCCAAAGCGCAGACAGCTCCCGTAGCAACTCCCGCACCGCAGGCAGCTCCCAAGCCAGCCCCTTCGGCGGTGACGCCTCCTCCAGCGGCAGCTGAACCGATACCAGCGCCCGCACCCGCACCAGCGACATCTGCTACACCCCCTCCGCCAGCTTCCCCATCGTCCGCTCCTAAGCGTCTCTTCGGAGCACGCCGTCGTGCAGACGCTCCCAGCGAAGCCACTTCTACGGCTCCAGCTGAGGCCCCTGCCCCCGTCGAGGATAAGGACTTCACGGAGGATGACCTCCAGCGAGCTTGGGTGCGCTTCGTCGAGCAAGAGCTGACGCCCTCACAGATCCTCTACCGCAATATCCTGCGCCCCGAGCTACCGAAGCTCTTAGACGGCGTGCAGGCAGAGATCTCCCTCCCACCAGGTGAGGCTATCCATACCACGGTGATGGAGGTCTATCCCCAGCTCGTGGAGTTCCTCCGCACGACGCTGCAGAATCGGAAGTTCAACCTCGTCCTGCGCGAGAAGACTGTAGAGGAGCAGGCGAAGATCGTCCTCACCCAAGAGGATCGCTTCAACCAGCTTGCGGAGATCAACCCCGAGGTGCGCAAGCTCAAGGAAGCCCTTGGCCTACGCTTCTCCTAATCCCAGACCACATACATATACAATACGCATATCGCTATGAAGATCAAGAAGCACATCACCGCTCTTGCTACGGCAGCAGCCCTCTCGGCGACCCTGCCTGCTGTGGCTCAGCAGTCGCAGCACATGACGCCCGAGACGATGCTTTCGCTCGCTCGTGTCGGTGCCTCCGCCCTCTCTCCCGACGGCAAGACGGTCGTCTACAGCGTGGGCTTCCCCAGCATCAAGGACAATAAGATCCGCACCGAGCTCTTCACCATCTCCTCCGATGGCAGTGCACGCCGCCAGATCACCCAGGGTGTCGCTGGCGTACATGGCGCTCGCTGGATCCAGCAGGGCCGTCGCATCAGCTACATCTCCTCGGAGAGTGGCGCTCCTCAGGTCTGGACGATGGCTCCCGATGGTACGGACCGTCGTCAGGTGACTAATATCGAGGGCGGACTCTCGGACTACCTCTTCTCGCCCGATGAGAAGCAGCTGGCCTATATCAAGGAGATTTCCTTCGGTAAGAGCACTAAGGAGATTTACCCCGACCTGCCTAAGGCTACGGGTCGTATCGTCACCGATCTGATGTACAAGCATTGGGACGAATGGGTAGAGACGATCCCCCATATCTTCATCGCTCCCGTAGGTGGCGAAGCGATCACGGGCGGTAAGGACATCCTCGAAGGTGAGCCTTACGAAGCTCCTACGAAGCCCTTCGGCGGAGCTGAAGAGCTCTCCTGGAGCCCCGACGGTAAGACCTTAGCCTACTCCTCCCGCAAGAAGACGGGCATGGAGTACTCCCTCTCCACCAACACCGATATCTATCTCTACGACCTCGCCTCGGGGCAGACTCGCAATATCACCGAGGGGATGGGCGGCTATGATACCCACCCTCGCTTCTCACCCGATGGTAAGCGCATCAGCTGGATCAGCATGGAGCGTGACGGCTACGAAGCCGACCTCAAGCGCCTCTTCGTCCAGGATCTGAAGACAGGGCAGAAGACCTTCCTCACCGACGGCTTCGAGTACGATGTCGATGAGCTCCAGTGGGCAGCTAATAGCCAGAGCCTCTTCTTCCTCTCGACGAAGCATGCCGAAGCCCAGCTCTGGGAGATCGCGCTCAAGGGGCGTAAGATCCGCCAGATCACCACGGGCATGCACGACTACACCTCGCTGGATGTGCAGGGCGGTAAGATCCTCGCTGGTCGTCAGAGCTACATCGAGCCCACGGACCTCTACCTCGTAGACGTCAAGACGGGGGCAGCGAAGCAGCTCACGGCAGAGAATAAGTCTACGCTCGACGGCCTCGCTCCTATCTCGGTAGAGAAGCGCTGGGTCAAGACGACCGACGGGGGCAATATGCTCGTCTGGGTCGTCCTCCCACCGAACTTCGACAAGACGAAGAAGTACCCTGCGCTGCTCTTCTGTCAGGGTGGCCCACAGAGCCCCGTCAGTCAGTTCTTCTCCTACCGCTGGAATATGCGCCTCATGGCTGAGCAAGGCTATATCGTCATCGCTCCCAATCGCCACGGCGTCCCCAGCTTCGGTAAGGCATGGAACGAGCAGATCAGCGGCGACTACTCGGGGCAGAATATCCAAGACTACCTCACCGCAGTCGATGAGCTGAAGAAGGAACCTTGGGTCGACAGCGAGCGTCTCGGCTGTGTCGGTGCCAGCTACGGTGGCTACTCCGTCTTCTATCTGGCAGGCGTGCACCAGAAGCGCTTCAAGGCCTTCATCGCCCACGCTGGTATCTTCAACCTCGAGATGCAGTACATGACGACCGAGGAGATGTGGTTCGCCAACTGGGATATGGGCGGTGCTCCCTGGGAGAAGGACAATGCAGTCGCTCAGCGCACCTTCGCCAACTCCCCCCACAAGCTCGTAGCCAACTGGGATACGCCGATACTGGTCATCCACGGCGAGCGCGACTACCGCATCCTCGCAGGCCAAGGTATGGCGGCCTTCAACGCGGCTAAGCTCCGTGGCATCCCTGCCGAGCTCCTCATCTACCCCGATGAGAACCACTGGATCCTCCGCCCGCAGAACGCCCTGCTCTGGCAGCGTACCTTCTTCGGCTGGCTTGATAAGTACCTCAAGTAACCTCTATATGTCCGTGCGAAAGAACTGTTAGTCTCCTCTACAGTCCTTTCGCACGGCTTGCTTTCACCCCATCTCTCTCCCGAATAGGAAGCTCTTTTACCCACATCATTGACCCACTAACTCTCTTTCTGGTAATGAAGACCGACATCGAAATCGCCCGCTCGATAGCCCTCGAGCCGATCGAAAAGATAGCTGCCAAGGTGGCTATCCCCACCGACCACCTGGAGCACTACGGCAAGTACCTCGCCAAGGTAGACCTCTCCGAGCTCCAAGCTGGTCATAAGCCTGGCAAGCTCATCCTCGTCACCGCCATCACTGCTACGAAGGCTGGTATCGGCAAGACGACGGTCTCTATCGGCCTCGCTCTCGGTATGAACCGCCTCGGTCATAAGGCGGTCGTCGCACTGCGTGAGCCCTCTCTCGGCCCTTGCTTCGGTATGAAGGGCGGTGCTGCTGGTGGTGGCTACGCTCAGGTCCTTCCTATGGAGAAGATCAACCTGCACTTCACCGGTGACTTCCACGCCATCACCTCTGCGCACAATATGATCACTGCGCTCCTGGACAACTACATCTACCAGAACCGCAATACGGACAAGGGCCTCAGCGAAGTCCTCTGGAAGCGTGTCCTCGACGTCAACGACCGTTCTCTGCGCTCCATCGTCACGGGCCTCGGTGGTCAGGTCAATGGTATCCCAGCCGAATCGGGCTTCGATATCACGCCTGCCTCGGAGATCATGGCGATCCTCTGTCTGTCGACTTCACTCGAAGACCTGCGTCGCCGTATCGAGAATATCCTCCTCGGCTACACGAAGCAGGGGGAGCCCTTCACCGTGCGTGACCTCGGTGTAGCGGGTGCGATCACCGTCCTTCTCCTCGACGCTATCAAGCCCAATCTGGCGCAGACGACCGAGCATACCCCTGCCTTCATCCACGGCGGCCCGTTTGCTAACATCGCCCACGGCTGCAACTCGATCCTCGCCACCCGCATGGCACTGGCGCACTCCGACTACACGATCACGGAGGCTGGCTTCGGTGCGGATCTCGGCGCAGAGAAGTTCTACAACATCAAGTGCCGCACGGCAGGCCTCCAGCCTGCGCTCACCGTCCTCGTGGCTACCCTCGGCGGGCTGAAGATGCACGGTGGTGTCGATGAGAAGGATCTCAAGACGCAGAATATCGAGGGCGTCCGCCATGGGCTGGCTAACCTCGATCGCCATATCGAGAACCTCAAGAGCTTCGGGCAGACGGTCGTTGTAGCCTTCAACCGCTTCGCTACCGATACGGAGGAGGAGATCGCACTGGTGCGTGAGCACTGCCACGCTGCTGGTGTGGGCTTCGCTGTCAATACCGCCTTCGGCGAAGGTGGTGCTGGTGCGGAAGAGCTCGCTCGCCTCGTCGTCGAGACCATCGAGCAGAAGCCCTCGCAGCCCCTGCAGTTCACCTATCCCCTCACCGCCTCCATCGAGGAGAAGGCTACGGCTATCGCTCAGCGCATCTACGGTGCACGCTCCATCCACTTCTCGGCGAAGGCACAGCGCCAGCTCGAGCGTATCGAGCGCCACGGCTGGTCGAAGTTCCCCGTCTGTATCGCCAAGACGCAGTACTCCTTCAGCGACGATCCCACGGCCTATGGTAGCGTGCGTGACTTCGACCTCGAGGTGCGCGACGTCGTCATCAACACGGGTGCTGAGATGATCGTCCTCGTCCTCGGCGCTCTGGTGCGTATGCCCGGTCTGCCCCGCGTCCCCCAAGCAGAAAAGATAGACTTCATCGATGGACACATCGAGGGTCTTAGCTAATAATACCTATATAACTCACTCACTACACTCAAACTCATGAACTACGATGTAGCTATCATCGGTGCTGGCCCCGGCGGTACCGACGCTGCAGAGCATGCAGCAGCCCACGGCCTCCGCGTCGTCATCTTCGAGAAGAATAAGCTCGGTGGTGTCTGTCTCAACGAAGGTTGCGTACCTACGAAGGCACTCCTGCACTCTGCCCATCTCCTCTCCGAAGCCCTCGATGGCAAGAAATATGGTCTTACGATCCCCGAAGCAGCCTTCGACCTCGGTAAGGTGATGGCGCGCAAGACGAAGATCCTCAAGAAGCTCGGTGCGGGTATCCGTATCGGTCTGCAGGGTCACGAGGTCGAGATCGTCACCGAAGAGGCTCGTCTTACGGGGCGCGGTGATGAGGGCTTCACCATCGCTGCAGGCGAGGCGACCTATACGGCGCGCCACGTCATCATCGCTACGGGCTCACGTGCCTTCATCCCACCCATCGATGGGCTGAGCGACGTGCCCTTCTGGACAGCTAAGGAAGCGCTTGAGGTCGAGGAGCTCCCACAGAGCCTCGTCGTCCTCGGTGGCGGGGTCATCGGTATGGAGTTCGTGTCCTTCTTCTCTACGCTCGGCGTGGAGGTCACGGTCGTCGAGATGCTGCCTAAGATCCTCGGGCCTATGGACGAAGAGCTCTCTGGGGAGCTGCAGAAGGCCTTCGAGAAGCGCAAGGTGAAGTTCCACCTCTCCACGAAGGTCACTGCCGTGCGTGAGGGCAAGGTCATCGCTGAGCATGAGGGCGAGACGCTGGAGATCCCCTTCGACAAGCTGCTGGTCAGCGTCGGTCGTCGTGCTGTGACCGATGGTCTGGGACTGGAGACGGTCGGTGTCGAGCTCCAGCGTGGGGCTGTCGTCGTCGATGAGCACCTCCAGACCTCGGTACCTGGTATCTATGCCATTGGTGATGTCAACGGTACGTCTATGCTCGCTCACACGGCTGCTCGCGAAGGGCAGGTCGCTGTACACCACATCACCGGCACGGAGGATGTGATGAGCTACCGCGCTATCCCTGGTATCGTCTATACCGATCCCGAGATCGCTGCTGTCGGTCAGACGGAGCAGGAGCTGCGCACGGCTGGCATCGACTACGAGGTGCATCGTGTGCCGATGACGCTCTCTGGTCGCTTCATCATCGAGAACGAGCAGGGCAATGGCTTCTGCAAGCTCCTCACGGACAAGGAGGGTGTCATCCTCGGTGCGCACCTCTTCGGTAATGGCTCTTCGGAGATCCTGGTGCCTGCGATCATGGCTGTCGAGCAGCGCATGAAGCTCTCTGAGCTGTCTCGCATCGTCTTCCCGCACCCCACGGTCTGCGAGATCGTCCGCTCGGCTACCCTGCACTAAGGGAAGCTACTCCCCATAATAAGCCCGCCGGCTACGCTCCACGAAGGAGGGTAGCCGGCGGGTCTTTTTATGCTGATATGTGTGGGGGCGCTTTGCTTTACACCGCTGTGAGGCGGAGGATCTGCAGGCCGTGGGGAGCGAGGCTCAGGCGAAGGGGAGCCAGCGTGGTGAGGCAGAGGAAGTCCACTGCATCCGTGAGCTGGTCTGCGGCACGGAAGGCCGTGCCCTCGGTGATGCCCGTAGCGGCGAAGAATTCGGCGGGTAGGGGGAGGGCAATGTCAGCCTGCTCGCTGGAGAAGTTCGCCAGCACGAGGTAGAGCCCTTCCTCCGAAGCGCGGGCGAAGGCGAGGACACGCTCTCTGCCAGAGCCCTCGGCACGCAGGCCGTAGTAGCTCCCTCGGCTGATGATGGGGTCGGTGTAGCAGGAGGCGAGGCGCTGGTAGTCGCTGAGTAGGCGGGCCTCTTCGTCCGTCAGCTGGGCGGGGGTGTAGCCACCAGCTTGCAGGCGCTGGAGCTTGTCGAGGCTCCAGTAGTCGAAGATCGTCGTGCGGCCATCACGCCCGCTGAAGCCCTCGCTGTCCATGCCCTGCTCGCCCAGCTCCTGACCGAAGTAGAGGAGTAGGGGATTGCCACCACTTAGGGCTGCGACAGCCGTAGCGAGGAAGCCCTGACGGGGTGAGGCGAAGACGAAGTCCGAGGCGAGGCGCTGCTCGTCGTGGTTCTCCGTGAAGTAGCACATCGCTGGCTGCTCGCCACCGACGGCATCACGCACACCCGTGAAGTCCGCTGCGTCGCGTGCGCCCTTGCCGAGAGCGATGAGGAAGTCATAGACGCCGACCTTGTCATAGAGGTAGTCGAAGCCTGCATAGAGGTACTCGCCGTAGCGGTGGGGCTGGTAGATCTCTGCGAGGAAGAGCGTCTTGGGGTACTGCTCACGTACCGAGGGGATCGCCCAAGCCCAGAAGGCGGGCGGGACAAGCTCGGTCATATCACAGCGGAAGCCATCGACACCACGTGCAGCCCAGTAGCAGAGGATGTCACGCATCTTCACCCACGTGTCGGGGATGGGGTCGGCATGTAGGCCACTTCCCCCGCAGTAGTCCACCCCGTAGTTGAGCTTCACCGTCTCGTACCAGTCCGTGATGCTGGGGTAGGGGCTGAAGCAGTCGTTGCCCGTAGCGCGTGCTGGACACTCGGTGTATGGGGATGACTCTGTGGATAAGGGTAGGATAAGTGAGGTGTCGGGGAGGTAGTAGAAGTTGTTGCGCGGGGAGAACGCCAGCTGTACATCGTCCGTAGCACCGAGGTCTGCGACGCCCTCAGGGCACGCATCGGAGTGATAGGTGCGGGCGACGTGGTTGGGGATAAAGTCCATCAAGACCTGCAGCCCTGCCTGGTGGGTACGCTCGATGAGGGCATCCAGCTCTGCCTGTCGCGTGTGTGGATCTTCGGCGAGGTCGGGGTCGACGTCGTAGTAGTCCTTGACGGCATAGGGCGAGCCAGCCTGCCCCTTCACCGTGTCGGGGTGGTCGGGACGGATGCCTTGGGCGCTGTAGTCGGTCTTCGTAGCGTGCTCCAGCAGGCCGATATACCAGACGTGAGTTGCTCCGAGACTGCGGATATAGGCGAGGGCTTCGGGAGTGAAGTCACGGAGCTTCCCCGAGCCGTTCTCGGAGAGTGTGCCATGGGGCTGGCGGGTCGTATTCTTATTCCCCCAGAGTCGAGTGAGGGCGGAGTAGATGACGATCTTCTGCTGCATAGGTATGGGTAGGTGGTGGGGCTAAGGCTTTTTCGTGCCCTTCTTCTTTTTGACCAGCGGGGCGAGCTCAGCTTTCGCCAGCTCGTAGCCTATCTTCATCAGCTGCTCGGAAGCGCTGACCTCAAACATCCCGAACTTCATTACCTCGCTCGTCTCAAGGAGATAATCACAGGCTGCACAGTCAGGGGTGGTATTCTGGCGGAAGATTAGTTCCCATGCACGGTTAGCGATGTCCTTTATATTCATGGGGATTTCTGCGCTCTGCATGGGGCCGAGGTTCATACCGATGACCTCCTCGCAGTCCTCGCGGATGGCTGTGACGGGGAAGTTGCGGAAGAGCCCGCCGTCGACGTAGGTGTGACCGTCGATTTCTACAGGGCAGAAGAGGATGGGGATGCTTGATGAAGCCAAGATAATCTTAGCCAAGGGGCCCTCAGTAAAGACGTGGGGTTCTCCTTGGTTTAGGTCGGTGGCTACGATACGCATGGGGGTCGGTAGATCCTCCAGTTTGCGGTGGCGGAGGTTCTTCTTAAGCAAATGGAGGAATTTCGTCGTGCTGAAGATCCCGCCCCCCTTGGTGGTGAAGCTGGTCATCTGCATGAAGCCCGTCTGCGAGAGGAGCTCGTGGATCTCCTCAGGCGCATAGCCCGATGCGTAGAAGGCGCCCATGATGGAGCCGGCACTGGTGCCAGCGATGATCTCGGGGCGTAGGCCTACCTCATCGAGGTACTTCAAGACGCCGAGGTGGGCAAAGCCCTTGATGCTGCCGCCACTGAGGGCGATCCCCAGCTGATAGGGGCGGGTGGAGCGGTTGTCTGCCATTGGCTGAGTCATTTATTGGCGCAAAGATACGCCATGCCACGCATACCTACCCCGCACCTGTCTCTTAGCTGAGGGGGTAGTCCTTGCGTTTGTCCTCAGGGATGAGGTCGAGGATGCTCTTGTCTATGACCGTCTTGCCCTCTCTCTTGAGGGCTAAGATCAGTGTTTTGTCTTTTTTCTGATAGATCTTGCCAAGGAGCTGCTTGAAGTGCTGCTCTACAAAGTCTTTCTTTTCCTCTGCAGATGCTTGGGGCAGTAGTTCATAGAAGCAATACAGCTCCTTGAAAGCCTTGATGACGTCTTCTCTGAATCGCTTTCGTAGAGTGTTGTCGGGAGCATAGCCTCGGTTCTGTACATAAGAAGATAGTACATAGAGGAAGTTGATCTCATAAGTGAGGACAAGGAGCGTATCGCGGTCAAAGAGGCGATCCTCAAAGTGCTTGCTTTCATATCGCCCCTTCCCTTCTGGTTGGAGTTTGATTTCTTTGTCGGATAGATCCTTTCCGATCGTACCTCGTATGAAGAAGTTGGGAGTCGGGTTGTAGCCCTCGGTGAGTTCGTCTCGGTAGCGTAAGTCCTGCGTCTTCTTAAGGATGAGGTCGATGTGATATTGGATGACGTTCTTAGCGTAAGTGAACTGCTTGTATATTGAGTTCTCCCCGATGCTGTTTCCCTCCGAGTAATACTTGCTATCTCCGATGAAGTAGATCTCCCCATCTCCTATCAGAGACTCGCCCCGATAAATATGGTCAATGATCTTGCCGTCCTTCTGCTCCTTCAGCCCTGAGGGAAGCGATTCTTTCCCTATTAGGCTATCAATCATGTCCTCAAAAACGATGTTGAAGTTGCGCACTAAGAGGCGTTCGTTATGGGCTTGCCTTTGTGCGGCTTCTTCAGCTTTTTGGTAGAAAGCATAGAGCAATTCCCATAGCTGCACCAGCTCATCGGTAAAGTACTTCCCTCGTATTTGGCGAAGGCGACGCGTCCCCTTGCCGCCTTCGATGAGGCTTTTTATTCGATGGGGACGCTCCGTCTCATAGTTGAGGTTACGCTTGACTACGAAGTGGTAGCTCTGCTTCAGATAATCAAGGGTAGAGTAGAAGAGGCAGATCAGCTCCTCGTCATAGTTGATAGTCTTCTCCTTGGTCTTGCACTTGAGATAGTAGGGCTTGCCATCTTGTAGGACTGGGGATGTCGTGCGTATCGTCTTCGTCCAATGGATCTTGTGGCGCCCGCTGTGTGCGATTGTGGCGATGTAGGTGAAGAGCGACTGATGCTCTTTGCCAAAGCGGATTAGGGCAAGGATGAGATCAAGCAAAGTCGTCTCACCATCTCTCCGATGCCCGATGATGCCAGCCAGCTCGCGGGGAGAGGTGATCTCATTCTCGGGGTGACGCTCGCAGAAAAGGGCGATGGCTTGATAGATCCAAGTCGATAGCTCGAAGAGAAAAGCATGCTCTTCCTGTGCGAGTTGCTTATTCTCTGCGTTTATATGGAGCAGTAGCTCAGGCTTATATTTGCCCAAAGCCAGCTTATCTATGATAAAGACCTTGGGAAGGATGAAGATGGCCTCCTCTGCTCCGCTATCATAATAATAGCCGACATAGGGGAGTTTGACCTGTCCATCGTTGAGTTCGATAGGTGTGATGCCCTTCAATTCAGGGAGGTCAGTGGGACTGTAATGATAGTCTTCGATGAGGACTTTCATCTTGGCTATGCCTTATCAATTACTCGTCCCCCTCTCCAGCACTCTCTTCTCCAATAGCTGAAACTCCGAGGTAGGTCATGAAGCCTTGTAGAAGTTCTGTAGCAGAAGGGCTGGAGTCCTTATTGTACAGCTGATTGAAGCTGAATTTGTTCCCCTTCTCAGTGCAGAAAAAATAGTTTGTTGCGCCGTATTCGTCTTTGCATATCTCGTGCCATAGGTAAGCCATTACCTTGCTTTTGAACACCTCCTCCGTGATGTTACCCTTAATGAAAAAGTTCCCCATCTGCTTGTCTTCTGACTTTGTTAAGTCCCAGACTTTACCATTGACATGTTCAAGGAATTTTATCCACAGGTAGCTTTTCTCCCCAATGGTGATTTTAAATCCACTGGACTTTGCTTCCTTATAATTAATGGGTACATACTCCCAGTCCCATCTGCGCTTGAAGGCACTATCCATTTGGAAAAGGGATTGGTCGGAGGTATTCATCGTAGCGATGATGTGGAGATTAGAAGGTAAGCAGAGATTACCTCCTTCAATTCCAAGCTTGGCATCTTCACTTAGCTCCCTTTGTAGGTAATCAGCAAGATCCTTATCGGCATAGATCGGGTAGCAGGATGTACCATCCTCCTTGCGGTCAAGGAGCTGGAAGAGATCGCCAAAGATTTGAGCGCAGTTTCCACGGTTGATTTCTTCTATGATGAGGTATACGCTCTCTTTGGGGTGCTCCCACGCACGTACATAAGCGTTGGTGAAAACTTGTGGCGTGAAGGCATAGGTGATGGCAGAGTCATCGCACCACAATCCTTCTTTCTCCAAGTACTCCCCTAAGGCAATGGCTTTATCCATATAGGTATGTTGAGTCTTACCATCATTGTCGCGTTGCAGACATTTCTGAATCTCGGCACGTAGTTCTTCTCTTTGCGGAGTTTCTCGTAGCTTTTGAATGGAGCGGTAGTACTTTATGGTAAACTTACTAATGGTATTTTCTGGGTTCTTAGTTGCTTCTTCCTGTATGCGCCTCTTTAATTCTTCAAAGCTTAAGTCTTGGCGTGAGGGTGAAGCAATTATTGGCTTATAGCAGCCCACAAAACTGGCATAGTCGTAGTCGGGATGGAAGGTGGTGCGGAAGATGTTTTCCCTGCTTATCCCTGCAAGATCTTCAGCTACCTTGTGTGACTTCCCGCTGCCAGGAGCCCCAAAATAGATGGTTTGTAAGGATAAAGGCATCGATGATCGTTCCTTTGTACTCGGAGTAGCTTGTGATAGTTGCAGCGCAAGGAGATAGCGCCGATAGTAGGCGAGAGCATTGGTGTATTGATTGTTTCCTTTGCTATTATAGTTAAGGAAGTCTTTGTCATTCCGAAGGGATTCAATGATACGATCTAATTCGGAAACCTCCAAGATGCTGTATATGTCAAAACTCGGCAGCCCCTCTAATCTGGCTATTGTTTCATTGATTCGAGCGAAGCTCCTATAGTTATCAGCGCTTTTGTTGGCTGTGGTACAATTCTTTAGAAAGAATAAATAGCTTTCTTCTGGAGTCATCTTGATCATTTAATAGTGAGTTGTAGTCCATGACGAGAGTGAATTGTAGAGCGTTGCTTCAAAAGCAAGGGGGAGCTAAAATATCCTTGTCGGGACTTGATTATACTGGGTGCTATGCCAGGTTTATGGGCTGTTTCAGCGTTACAACCACAAAGATACGGCGTTAGTACCTTATATGCATAGTGTACTTTCGCTGACTGTAAGGTGGTAGTTTCTATCCCACTGATAGTCTCTCTTGGATACAGATAAAATCGCCTCTCTTAGGGGGATGATTGCACGTAGTTATATACCGCTGTGTGCGGAGCAGTGGGGAGGGGTGACGTGAAGCTATATTGGTCGGTGGGTGGACCTATATAGGTCGTCGAGTGAAGCTATATAGGTCGCTGAATGAACCTATATAGGTCCACCCGCGGACCAATATAGGTCGCGAAAGCAACCAGTACTGGTCGGGACGGCGAGCAGTACTGGTCACTCATAGTAAGTAGTACTGGTCACGAAAGCAACCAGTACTGGTCAGAACGGCGACCAGTACTGGTCAAATTGGGAGGGCTGCGAGGTCTGTGCTGTGACGACCCTGGGAGACGCTGTGATAGAGGTGCTTGAGAGGGGTGAAGAAGACGAGGAGAGCGGGGCGAAAAATGGAGGTGGGTGGTCGGTAAATCGCCTTCGCGGGCGGGCGCGCGAGCATCTAAAAGGCCTTTATCTACGGGCAAAAAGGAAAAGTGGGGGCTATTATGAAGAAATTTTAAGATCTTTGTACCGCAAATCCATAGGTTCTATTATACCCAAACAAGCAATAATGATTAAGAGTGCACTCCAGCAGGCTCGTAGTAAGTACAGCCCCAAGCTCCCTAAGGCACTGGAAGGTGGCGTGAAGACCGTCTTCGGTGCAGCTACGCAGAGCGTCAGCGATCAGGAAGCTATCGCCAAGCTTTTCCCTAACACATACGGTCTCCCCAAGCTCACCTTCGAAGCTTCGAGCGAGGCTACCTCTGGCACGCCCATCAATGGCGGTGTCATCCTCTCTGGCGGTCAGGCTCCTGGTGGGCACAACGTCATCGCAGGCCTCTTCGACGGTCTGAAGAAGATCCATCCCGACAGCCGTCTCTATGGCTTCCTCATGGGTCCTGACGGTCTCGTACAGCACAACTACATCGAGCTGACGGCCGATATCATCGACGAGTACCGCAATACCGGCGGCTTCGACATCATCGGCTCTGGCCGTACGAAGCTCGAGGAAACGGCTCAGTTCGACAAGGGTCTCGAGATCCTCAAGAAGCTCGACATCCGTGCGCTGGTCATCATCGGTGGTGACGACTCCAACACCAACGCTGCAGTCCTCGCAGAATACTACAAGAGCATCGGCGCTCCCGTCCAGGTCATTGGCTGCCCCAAGACCATCGACGGTGACCTGAAGAACGAGCAGATCGAGACCTCCTTCGGCTTCGACACCGCTACGAAGGTCTACGC
>ENA-OWLM01000142-OWLM01000142.1-metagenome-genome-assembly--contig:-NODE-142-length-26772-cov-3.388404_pt1 | contig 26772 bp, 19 predicted proteins | sample MGYA00245349_ERZ651102 | MGnify/ENA primary metagenome ERZ651102 (study PRJEB26857, sample SAMEA4031759) | metagenome | biome: human; feature: oral; material: saliva | place: Philippines | collected 2014... | reverse complement strand
GGCCCATCAGGACAGCGGCGGCGAGCTGGTCTTCTCCACCATCGAGAGCGACCTGTGGGAGAGCTTCAAGCGCCTGTGTCAGCGTCACAGCACCTCCAACTTCATCGGTCTGCACGCCCTGTTTGCCCTGCTGATGGTGCGCCAGAGTGGCGAGAAGGAGGTGGTGATCGGCACCCCGCTTGCCTATCGCGAGCGCCACGAGATCGAGTCCCTGGTGGGCTTTTTCGTCAATACCCTGGTGCTGCGCACTCAACTCAGCGGCAAGCCCAGCTTTGTCGACTATCTGCAGCAGTGCCGGGAGGAGGATCTGGCGGCCTTCGATCACCAGCTCTACCGCTTCGAGGCGCTGGCCGAGGCCATCGGCGCCGATCGCACCACCGCCATCAACCCCATTTTCCAGATCATGCTGGTCTATCAGGCCAAGGTGGACTTCAACGATCTCATCCCAGGCTGCCAGCTGGTGGAGGAGACCTCGCCTGTGCTGCCGGCCAAGACCGACATCTCGGTCAAGGTGACCGAGCTGATGGACTCCGTCAGGGTGGACTGGCTGTTTGCCACCGCCCTGTTCGAGCGAGAGACCATCCAGGCTTTTGCCGATCGCCTGCTGCACCTGATGCGCGCCGTGGTGGCGGCCCCCGAGACCGACATCTGGCAACTGCCGCTGGAGGCGGGCACCGACCAGGCCGCGATGGCCGCACAGCTTGCCGACCTGCCGCCGGACTACCCGAGCCGCGACACCCTGCTCTGTCATATCGAGCGGCGTGCTATTCAGTTGCCGGACGCGCTGGCGGTGAGCGACGGTGCGCAATCGTTGACCTATGGCGAGCTGGAGGTGCGTGCCAACCGGCTGGCCCACTGGCTGCAATCCTGCGGCATTACCCCGGGCGCCGCCATCGGCATCCAGGCCAGACGCGATGTCGCCTTCGTCATCGCCCTGCTCGCCTGCTGGAAGGCGGGGGCGGCCTATGTGCCGCTGGATCCTGCCTATCCCGCCGAGCGGCTGGCCCATATCCTGGGCGATGCATCCATCAGCCTGGTGTTGGGGGGCGTGCCGGACCTGCGGCTTGGCGAGGCGCTGGCGGGCCCGGGTGCCCAGTATCACGATCTGCACGGGCTTGCGCTGGACAAGATGCCAACCAGCACACCCGTACTGCCTCGGGACGCCGCCATGCTGGCCCAGATCATCTACACCTCCGGCAGCACCGGCCTGCCCAAGGGGGTCATGGTGGAGCAGGGCAGCCTGGTCAACCTGATGGCGGATCACGGCGAGCGCATCACCCTTGATCAGAATGGCGCCATGTTCAACTGCATGTCCCTCTCGTTTGATGCGGGCAACATGACCAGCTTGCTGCCCCTGTACTGCGGCGCGGCCCTGCACTTCGGCGAGCCGGGGGAGGGGGTGATCGGTGCCGCGATCGCTTGCGGTGCCAGCCATATGATTTTGCCGACCGCCTTGCTCGCGAACCTGTTGCCACCGACGGATCTCGGTTCCCTCAAGGCCATCGGCTTTGGCGGCGAGGCGTGCCCGAGCAGCCTGGTGGAGCGTTGGGGAGAGCGGGTGGCGCTCTTCAACATGTACGGCCCGACCGAGTGCACCGTCACCGCGCTCTGCGCGCGGCTAACCCCGGGGGCGCCCATCACAATCGGTCGCCCCGTCAACCACCTGAAGGCGCTGATCCTGGACGAGGCGGGCAACCTCTGCCCGGTGGGGGTCCCCGGCGAGCTCTGCCTGGCGGGACTGGGGCTGGCCCGCGGCTACCTCAATCTGCCGGAGCGTACCCAGGAGGCCTTTATCGAGCTGGCGCTGGCGGATCGACCCCATCGCCTCTATCGCACCGGCGATCGGGCCCTGCTGCGCCGCGATGGCAACATCCAGTATCTGGGCCGGATAGACGAGCAGATCAAGCTGCGCGGCTATCGTATCGAGCCAGGGGAGATAGAGACCCGGCTTGCCGAATTGTGCCCGGCCATTCGCCAGATCAAGGTGGTGGTGCAGGAGGGGCGCCTGCTGGCATATGCCTGTTTGCAGGCCGGGGCAAGGGAGCCCGACGGCGATGCCCTGCTGCAGCGAGCCGGCGAGTGCCTGCCCGAATACATGGTGCCGGCGCGCCTCTGCTGGCTGCCCGAGATGCCGCTCACCCCCAACGGCAAGCTGGACTTGCGCCGCCTGCCAGCCATCGTCTGGCAGCAGAGCAAGGGCGAGCCGCAAAACGAACTGGAGCAGACAGTGCTTGCCATCTGGCAAGGGGTGCTCAAGCAACCGCTCGGGGTGGAGGATGACTTCTTCCGGTTGGGCGGTGACTCCATCCTCAGCATCCAGCTCACCACCCGGTTGCGGGATGCGGGACTGCACTGCAGCGTGAAGGACGTGTTCGAAGCCAAGACGGTGCGCCGCCTCTGCCGCCAGCTCGGCCAGCAGCAGGCCGTCAGCCACAGAAGCGAGCAGGGCAGCCTGATCGGCGAGTTCCCGCTCCACCCCATTCAGCACTGGTTCTTCGAGCAGGGCTTTGCCAGGCCCGGTCACTGGAACCAGGGGGTGATCCTGCGCCTGCCGGCAGGGGTGGACGATGAGGCCCTGCGCGGCTGGCTGGATACCCTGCGCCAGCACCACGATGCCCTGCGCCTGGCGGTGACCCCGACCGGCCAGCGCTACCTGGCCGAACTGCCATTGCCGCCGCTGCCGACCCTGGATGCCGCCAATCTCGATGAGGTCGAGCTGCAGGCCCGCCTGACCGAGCTGCAGGGAGAGCTCGACCCTGCCAGCGGCCACACCCTGGCCTGGGCCCGCCTGCACAATCTCTCCCTCGAGGGGGAGCGCGAGGGGGAGCGCGAGACGGTGGAGGGGCTCTTCCTCGCCTTCCATCACCTGGTGATCGATGCGGTCTCCTGGCGCATCCTGGCCGAGGATCTGGCACGGGTGAGCAGGGGCGAGCCACTGCCCGCCAAGGGCAGCAGCTATCGCCAGTGGGGCGAGGGGCTCGCGGCCTACGCCAAACGGGAAGAGGAACAGCTTGGCTTCTGGCTGGCTCAGGGTGAAGGCAGCCAGGGTCACCTGCTGGAGGCGGCGCGCGCCGCCGATGGCCGCGCCGCCGCCAGCCTGCTGCAACTGAGTCAGGAGACCACGGCCCGTCTCATCGACACCGCCAACCAGGCCTACTTCACCCTGGTGCCCGACCTGCTGCTGGCGGCCCTGACCCGTACCCTGAGCGAGCAGGGTTACGGCAGCCGTCACTGCGTGATGCTGGAAGGACACGGCCGTGAGGCCATCGATGCCGAACTGGACGTGAGCCGCACCCTGGGCTGGTTCACCAGCACCTACCCGCTGGCGCTGGCGGATGCCGGGGCCTGGGACGCGCTGGTGTGCGCCACCAAGGAGCAGCTGCGCGCCGTGCCGGACAAGGGGGTGGGCTTCAACGCCCTGCGGCTGCACCACCCACGTGGGGCTGAGCTGCCCCAGGCCCTTATCGTCTTCAACTACCTGGGGGTCAGCCCTCAGGGCGAGGCTGCTCAGCCCTGGCAGCCCCTGCCGATGGCACCGGGGGCACCCACGTCCCCTGACAACCTGCCGCGGGAGCTGGTCAGCCTGCACGGTGGCGTGTTTGATGGCCGCCTCACCCTGCGCCAGGTCGGCGCTCTCAACCAGCAGGCGAGCGATGCCCTGATGGCGCGGCTGGCGGACAACCTGACGGCGCTGGTGGAGCACTGCTGCAACCTGAAGGCTCCGCGTCACACCCCGAGCGACTTCCCGGGGCTTGGCCTCTCGCAAGCCGCGCTCGATAGGGTGCTGGCCGGGCGTGAGGTGGAGACATTGCTGCCCATGACCTCGCTGCAGCAAAGCATGTTCCATCACAGGGCGTTGCTGCCCCGGGATCACGCCTATCACCTGCAGACCGAGATTGACTATCACCAACCGCTGGACATGGCGGTCTACCGTCAGGCTTGGCAGGGGCAGATCGCTCGCTGGCCGGCCCTTCGCAGCGAACTGGTGCTGGCGGACGGGGTGGCGCTGCAGCGCATCTTGAAGCACGCTGAGTTGCCATTCCACTATGAGGACTTGTCCGAGGTGGAAAATGCAGAGGCACGGGTCCAGGCCTATCGCCAGCAGGATCTGGCCCGCCCGATCCCGCTGGAGCAGGCGCCCCTGCTGCGCCTTGCCTGCTTCAAATTGGCCCCCGATCACCACAAGGTGATCTTCAGCGCCCATCACTGCGTGCTGGATGGCTGGAGCGGTCCCGTGTTGCTGGGGTCCTTGCATCGCGCCTATCAGGCGCTGATGAACGGCCTGTTGCCACAAGCCGAGCCGGATACCGCCTGGCTCGAGTTTGGCCGCCATATCGCCAGCCAAGCCCGCAGCGCCGACGCCTACTGGCAGGGGCGGGGCGATCTCTTGGCCCAGCCTAACGATCTCGCCTGCCTGTTCGGGGTGACGCTGGACGCTAGCGCAAGCGGGCGCCATACCCAGCAGCGACCGGCGGTGTGCGCCACGGTGCTGCCGACCGAGGTGGCAACCTTGCTCGCGCGCCGTGCCCGCGACCTTGGGGTGACCGCGGGTCTGTTGGCCCAATATGCCTGGCACCGTCTGCTGGCTCGCCGCTCTGGCGATGCCGTCACCCTGGTGGGCAACGTGACCCCGGGGCGGGATTACCCCATCGAGGGGATCACCGCGAGCGTCGGGCTCTACATCAACAGTCTGCCACTGGCCCTGGCGTGGCGCACCGAGTTGACCCTGGCCGAGCATATCGCCCGGTTGCAGGCCGACCTGATGGCGCTCAATGAGCACGGCACCCAGTCGCTGGCGGCACTGACCAAAGGCCGGGCGCGTCTGTTCCAGAGCCTGTTCGTGTTCGAGAACTACCCCATGCCGGCGGCCCCTGCCGCCTCCGAACCCCACCAGCTGGTGCCGCGCTTTGGCGCCGTGGTGGAGAAGGTGGAGCTGCCGCTCTCCTTGGTGGTCAGCAGTCGGGGCGAGACGCTCCAGCTGCGCCTCGAGTTCGATGGCGAGCAGATCCCCGAGGCCCGGGCCGAGGCGGTGCTGGCTGACTGGCTGGCCGAGCTCGACTGGCTGGCACAGGCGGATCTAGGCCAACCGGCCGAACCGGCGGTAGCACAGTCCCCGGTGATGCCGCAGGTGGCCACCACCAGGGCGGAGCCCAGCCTGGCTCAGCCGCCGGCCGAGGCCCGCGCGCTGGTGGCCCTGTGGGAGCGCCAGTGCGGCGTGCCTGGCATCTGGCAGCAGACCCTGTGTGAACTCGGGGTGGATTCGGTGCAGCAGCTCGCCCTGCTGGCGGCCCTCAACGAGGCGTTCGCACAGGATCGGGCGCCACTCACCCTGCCGACGCTCAAGGCCCACCCATCCCCCAGCCGGCTCTATGTGCACTGGCTGGTGCGCCAAACGGAGGCCGCGCTATGACAGTGACCATCAAGCATAAGGCCCCGGCCGTGTCCCCCCTGAGAGACGCCCCCAAGGGGGCGGCCAACCTGGGTGCGCGGCTGGCGGCCTGTCTGGCCGCCACCCCGCTGGCCCCCGCCATCCGTATGGGCAGGGAGGGCACCGGTGAGGGCGGATCAGATGAGCAGTGGCTTAGCTACGGCGCGCTCAATGCCAGGGTCGGCGAGATTGCCGCCCGATTGCAGGGGCTGGCGGTGGGGGAGCGGGTCGGCCTCTATCTCTCCCGTAGCCCCGATCTGGTGGCCAGCCTGCTGGCCTGCCTGCGCCTCGGCCTCACCTTCGTGCCCCTTGAGCCGGACTTTCCGGTGGAGCGGCTGCAGGGGATCGCCCGCCAGGCGCGGCTGTCGGCGGTGATCTGCGACGGCGACAGGCCGGCTCCCTCCTTCGGCTGTCCGCTGCGTACCCTCGACGGGCCGGCAGCAGCAGGGGCCGTCTCCTGGCCCCAGGTGGATGACGCCCTGGCCGCCTACATGATGTTTACCTCGGGCTCCACCGGCGAGCCCAAGGGGGTGGTCATCAGCCGGCGGGCCCTGCTCTGCTTCCTCGACGGGATCCGCGAGCGGCTCGGACTCTCACCGAGCTGCCACTGGCTCTTTATCACCACCCCGGCCTTCGACATCTCCCTGCTGGAGATGCTGGGGCCGCTCTGGGGGGGTGGCCGGTTGACGGTGGCAGGCAATCAGCACAACAAGGATCCCCTGGGGATGCTGGCGCTGCTGGGGGCGGATCCCTCCATCAACTGGCTGCAGGCCACCCCGGCCTGCTGGCGCATGCTGCTCAAGGCGGGCTGGCAGGGGCGCGATACCCTCACCGCCCTGTGCGGCGGCGAGGCGCTGGACGCAGGTCTGGCCGAGCAGCTCTGTGCCCGCACCCGGCGGCTGTGGAACTGCTACGGGCCGACCGAGGCCACCGTCTGGTCCCTGGTGAGCGAGGTGCGCTGGCCACCGACTGATGGCCAGATCACCATCAGCCACAGCCTGCCCGGCTATCGTCACTGGGTGCTAGACGAAACGGGGCAGCCGGTGGCCGAGGGGGAGTGCGGCGAGCTCTGCATCGAGAGCCCGGCCCTGTGCGAAGGGTACTGGCGCAAGCCTGCTTTGACGGCGGCGGCCTTCCTGCGGGTCGATGTCCATCGCCTCTATCGCACCGGCGATCGGGTGCGGCGGCTGGGGGCGGACCGCTTCCTCTATCTGGGGCGGCGCGACGATCAGATCAAGCTGCGCGGTTTTCGCATCGAGCTAGGCGAGGTGGAGGCGGGGCTGCGCCGCCAGGCCGGGGTGCAGGAGGCCGCGGTGCGTCTGGTGGGCGAGGGGGACGAGGCCATGCTGGTAGGCTATGTGGAGGCGAAAAGCGGGGTGACCCTCAACCGGCTGGCCCTGCGCAAGGGGCTGCAGGCGACGCTGCCGCACTACATGGTGCCGGCGCGGCTTATCCTGCTGGATGCCCTGCCCAAGACCGGCAGCGGCAAGCTGGACAGAAAGGCGCTGCCCTTGCCCGAGTAGGCGCCTTGCCGGACGGTAAGAGCGATGAATAAAAAAGAAGCCCGCATCATGCGGGCTTCTTGTTGGCCGTCAACCGGGGGGCTTAGTGAGCGATGGGGGCCGCATCCGGTTTGGTCAGCAACTGCTCGACGTCGTCGATCACCTTGAGGGCCGCCTGGGGGCCTCCGGTGGAGGTCCAGAGCGATCCGTCCACGGCGCCGAAGCGCTTGCCCCTGATGGCGCCGAGCTGCTGGAAGGCCGGGGTCTGCTCGGCCTGTGTCATGGCATCCACCGCATCCCCACTGGTGCTGAGAGTCCCGATCACCAGCCAGTCGGCATCCAGCAGGTTGAGGGACTCCAGGCTCAGGGCCGGGGAGTGAGGGCTACGGTCGCCGATCTGGTGGGCCGGGCGGGTGAGCCCCATCTCGGTGACCACGCTGCTGGCGAAGGTGCCGCCGTGCATGTAGCTCGGCCCCTTGGGGTTCCAGCGCACTATGCTCATCTGCTCCCCCTGATGCTGGGCGAGCTTGCTGCGGGCCTCCGCCAGGCGGGCCTCATACCGGGTGAGGAAGGCCTTGGCATCGGCGCTGCGGTTCATCGCGTCGGCGCTGCGGCCGAACACGGTTTTCCAGGGCTCGCCCCAGTTGCCGGTGACGACGGTGGGGGCTATCTCCTGAAGCAGGGCCAGGAGCTCGGGTTTGGTCTGGCCGGTCAGGATAAGGTCGGGCGCGAGATCGATGAGTTTCTCCAGGTTGGGGTTGTCCAGATCCCCGACCACAGCGATCTCCTTGCCCGCCTTGTCCAGCAGATAGCGGGGCAGGGTGGACTGGCCGCGACCGTTGACGGTGCCCACCGGCTGCAGCCCCAGAGTCAGGGCGCTGTCCAGATCGAGTTCGCTCAGCACCACGATGCGCTCGGGGGCATCGGGGACGGTCTGGGATTGGCCGTTGGCATCGATGACCTGGCGGCTGCCCGCCAGGGCCTGAACGCCCGTCAGGCTGACCAGCATCAGCAAGGTGGCCAGCGGGGAGAAGATCTTCATGGTGACATCCTTATGGGTGAAAGCGGCGGCGCAGGGGGCTTGTGGGTAATGCCCGGGGGCCGCCAGACCAAGCTCCAAATGAGCTGGAATATGCTACCACAAAGCAAGTGAGAAGCGTTGTCATTTGTATTTGTGGCGTCGATGGGAGCGGCTTTGCTACCATAGCGATTCACGTCAGGAGCCTTTGATGTTGCCTCGTTGCCCCACTTTCGGCGGGTCCTTTGTCCGTCAATCCGATACCTTTTTCATGCCGGGACGGGCTGACATCCCCCTCTACCGGATCTGCTTCGATCCCGCCGCCTTCTCGCCGGACGGCTTTGGGGAACAGGGCATCACCCTGCCGCCGTCATTGCAGGGCGCCGCCCCCAAGCGCCTCGGGGAGTTTCTGGCGGGGCGTCTCGCGGCCCGGGAGGCCCTGCGCCCCTTTGATCTGGCGGAGCATCCTGTGGCCATCGGAGCAGCCCGCGAGCCACTCTGGCCCGCGGGGCTGGAGGGGGGCATCAGCCACAGCGTGCTTTCGGGGGCGGGGGTGGCCCTGTGCGCGGTGCGCCCGGGCAAGGACGGGCTGGGTCTGGATCTGGAAGCCTGGCTCGAGGATGCGCAGGCATGCACGCTCTGGCCCGGTATCGTCGATGAGGAGGAGTGGGGGAGGCTGGAGGCCAGCGCCCGCGCCGTTGGTCTGAGCAGGGCGGAGGGACTCACCCTGGTGTTCTCCGCCAAGGAGAGCCTCTTCAAGGGGCTCTATCCCCGGGTGGGGCGTTACTTTGACTTTCTCGACGCCCGCTGGCTCGCCATGACGTCCCAGACCCTCACCCTGGAGCTAAAAACCCCGCTGACGCCGGCCCTGCCCGCCCGTTGGCGCGCCACCCTGCACTGGCAAGCCCTGCCGGGGGGCGTGATCAGCCTGCTGGCGCTCTGAGCCATCACAAGAAAAAACCGCCGTGATGGCGGTTTTTTACTGCCTGTCTCAGGCCCGTTGCCTGTCCACCCCGGTGTGCGCCAGGTGCGCCTCTTGGCCATGCCGGCGGCGTGGCACGATGACCGGGGCCCCATCGCCGGGGGCGTGCAGTATGTCCACGTCGGTCTGGTAGAGGCGATCAATCAACGGCTTGGTCACCACCTCCCGGGCCGGGCCCATGGCCTGGATGCCGCCATCCCCCAGGGCGATCAGCTCGTCGCAGTAGCGGGCGGCGGTGGCGAGATCGTGGATGACGATGAGCACCGTCTTGCCCTCGGCGGCGACTCTGTGGATGGCCTCCATCACCTCGGTCTGGTGGCCGATGTCCAGGGCGCTGGTGGGTTCATCCAGCAAGATGATGTCCGCGTCCTGGGCCAGCACCATGGCGAGCCAGACCCGCTGGGCCTGGCCGCCGGAAAGGGAACTGGCGCTCTGGTGCCAGATGGCATCGAGCTGCATCCGCTCCCGGGCCCAGCGCACCATGTGGGCATCCTCGTCGCTCCACTGATTGAACCAGCCCTGGTGGGGGTGGCGACCGTACTGCACCAGCTGCTCGACCCGGATGCCGGGGGGGACCAGGGGGCGCTGGGGCAGGTAGGCGAGCTCCCGGGCCAGGGCCTTCATGCCGTAGCTCGACAGGGGCTTGCCCTTGAGCAGGATCTCCCCGGACTGGGGCTGCTCCTGGCCCGCCAGCAGTTTGAGCAGGGTGGACTTGCCGCCCCCGTTGGGACCGACGATCCCCACCAGCTTGCCCCGGGGGAGGGAGAAGGAGATCTCCTCGAAGATGGTCTTGTGCTGGTAGCCGAAATGGAGGCGATTCACGGTGAGCGTCATCAGGCGGCCCTCGGTCTGTGATGAAAAAGGAAAAATGGCATGGTCAGTCGGCCTTCTGGCGGTCTTTGACCAGGATGAAGAGCAGCAGCAGGCCACCGAGAATGCGGGTCATGATGCCGGTGGCCACCTCGTGGGGGCTGGCCAGCACCCGCACCAGGGTGTCGCTGGCGAGCAGCATCAGGGCGCCGCACAGGGCCGCAATCCAGAGCGGCACGATGCGATCCCGGCTGAGCCAGGAGGCGAGGATGGGGGCGGCCATGGCGATGAAGACCACGGGGCCGCCGATGGCGGTGCCGAGGGCCGCCACGACGATGGCCTGGGCCAGCACCCCGAGCTGTACCCGGTTCACATTGACCCCGAGGGTCCTGGCGGTGACGGGGCCGAGGCGCAGCACCCCGAGGGCGCGGGAGAGAGAGAGGATCCAGGGGCAGACCAGCAGGATCAGGATCCCCACCGGCAGCACAGTGTTGTAGCCCTGGCCGACGAAGTTGCCCATGTTCCACAGGTAGAGGCTGGTGAGGTGCACCAGGGACTGGGTGGACATGACGAACTGGCCGACGGCGTTCATCAGCTCCGAGACGCCGATGCCGATCACCACGAACAGGTAGCCCTGCTCCCCCGGCTTGTTGCACAGGGCGTAGAGCACGGCGGCGGCAAACAGGGCGCCGAAGGGGGCGGCCCACCAGGGCCAGGTGCCCAGGGTCAGGTAGAGGGAGAAGACGATGATGGCAAGGGATGCCCCCTCGTTGACCCCGATCATGTCCGGGGTGGCGAGGCGGTTTCGCACCAGGGTCTGCACCAGGCAGCCGGAGAGGCCCATGGCGGCCCCCGCCACCAGCACGGCGACGATGCGCGGCAAGCGGATCTTGAACACGGTCACCTGGTCGAGGCGGCTCCCCTCCCCGAGCAGGGTCTGGATCACCCCGGCCATGGTGAGCTTGCCCGAGCCCAGGGTGAGGGCCAGCAGGGAGAGCAGGGTGAGGGCGACCATGAGCCCGAATGTGAGCCACCAGGCGCGGCGCTCCAGCAGCAGGCTGTGGCGACCGAGGCGCAGGTAGAGGGTGCCGCTGGGGGAGGCGTCATGATGGGGGGCACGGATCTGGGAGTCATGCATGGGAGATCACCTTATTTGACGGCCAGCAGGGAGCGGAAGCCGCCGCTGCGCACCACCAGGATGAGCACGGGGGCGCCGATGAGCGCCAGAATGACGCCGTTGGGCAGCTCGAACGGCTGGATCAGCCAGCGGGCCAGGATGTCGGCACCGAGCAGGAAGAGCACCCCGAACAGGGCGGAGAAGCGCACCTGGATGGCGAGGCGCACCGGCTCCACCAGGCGGGCGCAGTAGGCGGCGAGGAAGCCGACGAAGCCGATGGGGCCGACGATGGCGATGGCGCAGGCGGTGAACAGGGTGGCGGCCAGCAGCACGCCGATGCGCACCCGGGTCGGCCGGATGCCGAGCGCCTGGGCCTGGTTGTCCCCCATTTGCATCAGGGTGAGCTGACGGCACAGCGCCAGGGTCAGCAGCAGGGCGGCCAGCGCGAAGGGCACCACGGTCAGCACCGAATCCAGGCTAGAGGCAGCCAGCGACCCCAGGTTCCAGAAGCGGAACTGCTCCAGCACCACCCGGTTCGAGAGCAGCAGGAAGTTGGAGAGGCCGCCGAAGGTGGCGGAGAGGGCGACCCCCACCAGGATGAGCTTGAGGGGGTTGGAGCGCCCCACCATGAGGCCGAGGCCGAGCACGATGAGGTTGCCGAGCAGGGCCCCCATGCCGGACCAGAGCAGGTAGCCATAGGCGGACTCGACCCCGAACCAGGTGAGGCCGATGACCAGGGCGAAGACGGCGCCGGCGTTGACCCCGAGCAGGCCGGGCTCGGCCAGGGGGTTGCGGGTGGCGCTCTGCAGCATGGAGGCGGCGAGCGCGAGGCAGACCCCCACCACCAGGGCTGCCAGGGTACGCGGCAGTCGCAGGGTATGCACTATCATGGCGAGTTTCTCGTCGGCCACGAAGGCGGGGTCGCCCAGCAGGAAACCGGCGACCTCGCGGCCACCATAGACACCGGCCCCGGTGGCCAGTGACAGACAAATCAGCAGGAGGAGAAGCAGCATGCCGAGCCAGAACAGCCGAGCTTGGTATCCGAGCACTCAATGACTCCTTGAATTCGGGGAAGCAGAAACGCAAAAAGGGAGCCCCGTTGCCGGAGCTCCCGCAGCGGGGGGATTACAGCTTGTAATCGACCCCGGCGTAGACGGTACGACCTTCCAGGATGAAGTCGGCGTCGGTGGCCACCTCGTCACGCTGGGTATTGGTGAGGTTGGTGATGCCGAGCTTGAAGTCCAGGGCCGGCGTGACGGTCCACTTGGTGTTCACGTCCAGGGTCTGGTAGTGCTTGGAGGTGAACGCCTGGGCGTTGCGGGCCGGCACCTTGATCACCTGGCTGCCCACGTACTGCCAGGCCAGGTTGGCGCTGACCAGGTCGCTCGCCTTCCAGTCCAGGCCGATGTTGCCGGTGTGATCCGGGGTCTTGGCCAGATCCTCGCCCGTGCTCTTGTCCTCGGAGTCCAGCAGGGTCAGGTTGCCGGTCAGCTGCACGTTGTCCAGCACGTCGACCCAGCCGGTCAGCTCCAGCCCCTTGATACGGGCCTTCTTGACGTTGAGGTAGGTCATCACGCTCGGACGGTAGCCCGGGCCCCACTGATCGCTCTGGATCAGATCCTCGATGTCGTTGTGGAAGCCGGTCACCCCGGCCCCGAAGCGATCGGCCTCGTAGGCGGTGCCGAGCTCGTAGCTGACGGCGGTTTCCGGCTTGAGCTCCGGGTTGCCGATCACCTTGCAGGCGCCGCGGCAGGCGGTGGTGGCGAAACCTTCGCTGGACTGGGCCAGAGTCGGCGCCTTGAACGCCTTGCCGACGCCACCCTTGAGCACCCACTCGTCGGTCAGGGTGTAGAGGGCATAGGCGCGCGGGCTGAACTCGTTGCCGTAGGTCTCGTGGTGGTCGAGGCGGCCGGAGAGGGTCAGGGCCAGATCGCCAAAGCCGAACTCGTCCTGCAGGTAGAGGGCGCTCTGGCTCGCATCCACGCTGCCGCTCGTGATGTTGCGGCTGTGCTCCAGCTCGGTCTTGCGCAGCTCTGCGCCTGAGGTGAGCAGGTGATCCCCGAGGTAGCCGCTGACCTGGCCATCCACGGTGTGGTTGGTCTGGGTGATGTCGGCGGCGCCACCGTTGAGCTGGGAGTCGTCCATCAGGTCGGTCTGCTCGAAGTAGTAGCGGGCCCGGCTGTCGAAGTGCTCCCAGCGGCCGTTGTGGGTGACCCCCAGGCTCAGGCGATCCAGCTTCTGCACGTTGTGGGGAGTGGCCGGTGCGGTCGCGGCGCGGGGCACGTTGTTGAAGTAGCTGTCCATGTCGTTCTGGTTGTAGCCCAGATCGAAATCGATGTCCTGGTTGTCGGCCACCAGCCACTTCAGGCTGGAGAGCACGTTGACCACTTCCCGTTTCTCCAGGGCATCGGCGTCCGGGTTGTTGGACTGTTCGCTCTTCCAGCGGTCGCGCTGATAGCCTTCCACCACCACGCTGCCCAGCAGCTTGTTGTCGATGAGGGCGCCGGAGACGAAGGCGCTGCCCTGGTTGGCGTCACCGCCATCCCCCTTGGTGGGCATGGTGTGGGTGTAGCCGACGGCCGCTTCGGTCTTCTCCCTGGCCTGGCGCAGGATCACGTTGACCACGCCACCCAGGGCATCGGCCCCGTACAGGGAGGAGACGGGACCGCGGATCACTTCGATGCGCTCGATGGCGGCCATGGGGATGGAGCTCAGATCGAAGTCGTTGCCAAAGGAGCTGCCCAGAGTCTCGCGGGCGTTGACCCGCTTGCCGTTGACCAGCAGCAGGGTGTAGTCGCCCCCCATGCCACGGATCTTGATCTCGTTGCGACCCGTGGGGTTGGTGGCAATGATGTTGACGCCCGGCACGTGCTTGAGGGCATCGCCGATGTTGTTGACGTTCATCTTGTCCAGATCGGCGCGAGTCACCACGGAGACGCTGGCCGGGGCGGAGAACTCGGTGTGCTTGGTCTGGGTGGCGGTGACCACCATGGTCTCGTTGGCCTTGACCGATTCTGCCTGGGCCAGGCCCGGGACGGCCAGCAGGCCGAGGGAGAGCAGGATCGGGTTCAAGCGAAATACGCCATGCTGCAACTGCATTGTCAAAACTCCATGAATAAAACCGAGGTTACGGGGTTGGGCAAGGTGGGCCCGGGTGCTCACTGACTTCCTTATCTGGCAGTGCCAGAGGCAGGATTGTTGTTATCTCTTGTGCTCTTCAGGCCACGGATGAGGAGCCCGACACCGGCGCAGGCCAGCAGGCCGCAGGCGATGTTGATCCAGGCCAGGGTGGCGAAGCCGTGGAGGGCGCCATGTTCGTCCGACACCAGGTATCGGGCGGAGAGCAGGCTGCCAATCCCGGCAGCCACATTGGTGACCGTGCCCTGGAAGGACATGAAGGCGGCGCGCTGGTGGGGGGCCGGAATGGCCGCCGTGATCGCGAGGGTGGTGCTGGCGCGGGCCGAGCTCAGGGCCATGAAGAGGGTGAACAGCAGGTAGACGGGCAGGCCCGCCGGCAGGGCGAAGCCAAGCAGGGTGACCAGGGCCAGCAGCAGGCTGGTGATGAGGATGGCCCCCTGGGCCCGGCCGCTGTCAATCCAGCCGCCGCACAGGCGCATGGTCCCCATGCTGGCGAGGCCGCCGCACAGATAGAGGGCGGCGATCTGCTCGCGGGGGAAGGCGAGGTTGAACTGGAAGTAGTTCGCAAAATGCGGGATCAGCAGGAAGTGGCCGAACATCTGCAAGCAGAGGATGGCGAGGGCCCCCTGGCAGAGCGGTGAACCCAGCAGCTGGCGCAGCCCCTGGCCATGGGGGGCGCGGCTGACCGGCAGGGACGGCAGCCAGATGGCGCACAGCAGGGCCAGCAGCAGGCCGCAGGCGCCGAACAGCAGGAAGGGGCTCTGCCAGCCGAGCCACTGGGCCAGGGTCAGGGCGACGGGCACCACCAGGATGGCGGCCAGGGAGAAGGCCATGCCCACGTAGGCGAGGCGGCGTCCGCGCTCGCTTGGGGGCACCAGATCCAGCACCGCCGCCATCAGGATGGCGGAGAGCGGCCCGGCCACGCAGCCTGACAGGATGAAGAGCGCCAGCAGGGTCTGGCTCTCCTCTGCCCAGGCGCAGGCCATCAAGAGCACGAAGCGCAGGGTGAGCAGCACCAGCAGGGCGGGTTTGCGATTGACCCGATCGAGCCAGGGGGCGGCGATGAGCCCCATCAGGGCCGCGGCCAGGGTGGCGCCGCCGCTGAAGTCTCCGGTCTGCTCCGGCAGCATCCCCAGGCTCGTCACCAGATCCGGCCCAAGGGGCATCACCATCATCATGCTGCCCATGGAGAGCATGTTGATCAGCAGCGCCAGATGGATGGCTGCAGGGGTGGAGACGACGGATTCTGGCTTCATCAGAGGCTGACTCGAAAAAATGAGTCCGAATTGTATCCGAGGGTTTTTGATGTGACAACAAATGATAACCATTTTTATTTGTATTGAGTGGTTTCTTAATGAGTCTTTCGCACGGGGCTGCTTCAGGGCTCACAGAAGGGGCATTCGAACCGCTCATTGCATTCGCGGTGTCATGGCCCATGATGGCAAGGTGCAACGATCACGACGAAGAGGGAGAGGTGATGATGAGAGTCTGGCGAGGGTGCTGGGTGCTGTGCTGTTGCGGGCTCTGGGCACTGCCCCTGCGGGCCGAGGTGAAGGTGGTGCCTGTCTTCGAGGCCGAGGCCATGGTGCAGACCCTGAAGGAGCTGTATCCGGATCTGGGGGTGAGCGCCATGGGCAACCAGCTGGTGCTGAGCGGCAGCGCGGCTCAGTTGCAGGAGGCGGAAGCGACCCTGAACCAGCTCAACCAGCCCCCCCAGAGCCTGCTGATCGAATGGCGGGTTGACGGTGCCTCCAGCAGCGGGCAGGCGGGGTTAGGCATTGGCAACGACAATCGCAAACGTCAGTGGCTGATAGAGGGAGGGGCCCGGGATTACCAGCGCACCCAGCAGGACAACTGGCAGGTGCGCGGTCTCTCGGGGCGGCCCGTGCTGTTGCAGATGGGCTCTTATCAGCCGGTCACCTTCTACCAGTGGCAGGGGGGGCGGGTGGTAGGCATGATGCCGCTGGTGAGCGGTCTCTACGCCACCGCCACCCTGATAGGAGACAGGGTGCAGGTGGCGCTCAGCAGCGAGCAGGCGAGGCTGGAGCGGGGCAACATACGCACCGGCCAGAGCGCCACCGAGGTGAGCGGTGCGCCGGGCCAGTGGTTGACGGTGGGGGAGCTGTCCACCACCGGAGGAAATCAGGCAGCTGCGCTCTCCAATCCATCAGGCATCGGGGTGAGCCGTGACAGCGAGCGCCAGACCCTGCAGATCCGGGTCACGCGCCAGTAAACCTCAATGGGGTTGGTCCACGGCGTAGTCACGCAGCTGGCGGCTTCTTAGCAGGTACCAGAGTGCCCAGAGGCTGGCGATGAGCACCAGGGCGGTGGGCCAGCTGAACGACCAGTGTTGCAGGTTGAGGCTGTGCAGCTGCATCACCAGGCCGCTCGCGGTGGAGCAGAGCAGCAGGGCACGGCTGTGGCGTCTGAGCCAGGCGCGCGGGCTTCGGGTCTGGCGATAGGTGCCACCGCAGGCGAGCAGGGCCAGCATGGCGGGCACGTCAGTCAGCAGGCTGAGGTAGAGGGTGAGCCTGTCCGGGTAGAAGAGGGTCAGGATGGCGCTGCCGCTCTCGCGAGTGACACCGGCCATCAGGAAGAGCCAGACCGAGCGGGTCAGCAGCAGGGCGATGGGCCAGAACCAGATCGGCGGGCGCAGCTGGCCGTGATCGTCGTAGCGGTGTTCGGGGTAGAGGGTCATGGTTGCCCGGTCTTCGCCTGGATAGTGCAAGTGGTGGAGAGGATATGGGGCGGGAGCGGGCCCTTTGCAAGGCGTGGGGGGGAGAGGGGAATTAATCGGGGGACCTAGCCCCCCAATCCAGATGTCTGTTGCGGTCGTTACAGCCAGCCCCTGCGCTTGAAGAAGAGGCCGGTACCGAGGGAGGACATCACCATCAGCACCAGGGAGAGCGGGTAGCCGTACTCCCAGGCGAGCTCCGGCATGCGGCCGAAGTTCATGCCGTAGATGCTGGCGATAAGGGTCGGCGGCAGGAAGATGACGGCGGCTACCGAGAAGATCTTGATCACCTTGTTCTGCTCCAGGTTGGTTACCCCCATGGAGGCTTCCAGCTGGAAGTTGATCTTGTCGAACAGGAACTGGGTGTGGGGCAGCAGGGACTCCACGTCGTGCAGCATCTCGTCGATCCACTTGTTCTGCTCGCTCGTCATGCGCTGGCGCAGGCTGCGTTTGAGGAAGCGCAGGGCGCGGCGGGTATCGTGCAGGGAGAGGCGGATCTGGCCGTTGGCCTCTTCCTGGGCCATCAACTCCTTGAGCATGGGGTTGATCTGGTCCGGCTCGAAGATCTGATCGGCGGTGTTTTCCAGCGTCTTGTACCCATCCTCGATAAGGTCGGAGAGGTATTCGACCTTGAGGTTCTGCACCTCCAGCAGGATGTCCAGGGCATCTTCGACTTCCAGCCTGTCCTGGCGCATGTAGTGGCGCAGCAGGCGCACCAGACCGATGTCATCCTCGCGGATGCTGATCAGCAGGTTGTTGCGCAGGGTAAAGGAGACGTGGACACCCTTGGTGTCGCGGCCGATGCGCTGGGGGAACAGGGAGTGAATGTGCAGACCGTCGGTGTCCCAGTAGAAACGGGCGGACGCCTCGATGTCATCCAGCTCTTCCTTGTCGGGGACCTCTTCCAGGAACAGGCCCGTCAACCATTCTCGCTCCGCTGTATCCGGCTTGTAGGCATCCAGCCAGACGGTGTTGTCGGGGACGATGTCGTCCGGCCCGAGCGTGACTATGTCCAGCACCTTGTTGTTGAGAATGTAGGCGGTGATCATCTGTCCCCCCTTAAGAAGTCATGGGTAATCAGGGATGGTTGCACAGGTTCATGCGGCCTTAGATCGCACGGAAAGCGATCCCATGAAATAGCATAACGAGGCCGATGGACAACCTGAATGCGGCGAACTATACAGGGGCGGGCCTCGCTTGTCAGGGCCTATTCATCGGGGGTTCAGCCTGTTTGCTCAAAAAAACGGCGAGGTCGGAGCAGCGGATCCGGCCCCGAAAGCGCGGATCTTTCCCTCGCTTTTCTCCACTTCCCTGGCCGCCACCATCAGCCTGCGACGTGGTTGAGTCCAGACCCCGGGACGGCGCGGGGCCCAGATGCTTTCACAGATTGGGGTAGTTGGGGCGGGAGCCGCCCTGGGGCGAGGTCCAGACGATGTTCCGGGGCTGCGCATGCTTGACAGGGCCGTCCCCCTGATGCATCAGGCCGGCCCAGAGCTTTTACATATTGGGGTAGTTGGGGCCCGAGCCGCCCTGGGGAGGGGTCCAGACGATGTTCTGGCTGGGATCCTTGATGTCGCAGGTCTTGCAGTGAATGCAGTTGGCGGCGTTGATCTGCAGCCTTGGCCGCGTCTCCCCATCCAGGATCTCGAACACCCCGGCCGGACAGTAGCGCTGGGCGGGTTCGGCCCAGGTGGGCAGGTTGACCTCGACCGGAATGCACGCGTCCTGGAGTGTGAGGTGGCAGGGTTGATCCTCGTCGTGGCTGGTGTTGGCCAGATAGACCGAAGAGAGCTTGTCAAAGCTGAGCCGTCCGTCCGGCTTGGGATAGTCGATGGGCTCGCAGCGGCTTGCCATGCGCAGCTGGCGATAGTCCGGCTCCCGATCCTTCAGGGTGAAGGGGGAGGCGCGGGCAAAGAGGCGCTGCTCCAGCCAGTTGAAGGCACCGCCGAGCCAGGGGCCGAAGCGGTGCAGGGCGGCGCCGAAGTTGCGGGCCGCCTTCAGCTCGCTCGCCAGCCAGCTCTGGTGCAGCGCGTCGTTGAATTCGGCCAGATCCCGTCCCCCCTCGTCCCCGCCGCGCAATGCCATGGCAACCGTGCTCGCCGCCAGCATGCCGGACTTCATGGCGGTGTGGATCCCCTTGATGCGGGAGAAATCCAGGGTGCCGGCGTCGCAGCCGATGAGCAGGCCGCCGGGGAAGTGCATGCGCGGCAGGGAGTGCCAGCCCCCCTTGGCGATGGCGCGGGCGCCGTAGCTGATGCGCTCGCCCCCCTGCAGGGTCTGGGCGATCAGGGGGTGATGCTTGAGGCGCTGGAACTCGTCAAAGGGGCTGAGCCAGGGATTCTGGTAGTTGAGGTCGACGATGAGGCCGACCGCCACCTGATCCTCCGCCAGGTGGTAAAGATAGAAGCCTCCCTGGCTCTTGTTGCCCCTATTCTCTCCCAGGGGCCAGCCGCTGCCGTGCAGCACCCGGCCGGGGTGGGACTGGCCGGCGGGCACCTGCCACAGCTCCTTGAACCCGATGGCGTAGTGCTGGGGCTGGATGGCGCTCTCCAGGTCGAAGCGGGCGATCAGCTGCTTGCCGAGGTGGCCGCGGGCCCCCTCGGCAAACAGGGTGTAGCGACCATATAGCGCCATGCCGGGCACGTGATCCGGCTTGGGGTTGCCCTCCTTGTCGAGGCCAAGATCGCCGGTCACCACCCCTCTTATCCTGTTCGCTTCCACGATGAGCTCGCTCGCGGCGAAACCCGGGTAGATCTCGACGCCGAGGGCCTCGGCCTGCTTGCCGAGCCAGCGACAGAGGTTGCCGAGACTGATGATATGGCTGCCGTCGTTGTGCATGCGCGGCGGCACCGCCCAGTGGGGCAGTTGCAGGGCGCGGCTGTCGTTTTGCAGCAGGTGGACCTGATCATCCGTTACCGGCACGCCGAGGGGCGCCTCCTGCCAGCTGTCCGGCAGCAGCTCCTTGAGGGCGACGGGGTCGAGCAGGGCGCCGGAGAGCAGGTGGGCGCCGATCTCGGCCCCCTTCTCCAGCAGACAGACCGAGAGGGCCGGGGCCTGCTGCTTCAATGCGATGGCGGCGCTCAGGCCTGCCGGGCCGCCACCGACGATGACGACATCAAATTCCATTGCTTCGCGTTCCATCTTGCCTCTGCGCTCGACTTGGCCTAGGGTAGTGCTGGTAGTTTACGTAAACGTAAACCACTTTGTCAGCAGAAAAGTGAGCGGTGACAAAGTGGACCCACACAACAGGTACGAGGGATGACCGCCATGAAGCTGCTGGTCGCAGTCAAACGGGTCGTTGATTACAACGTCAGGATCCGGGTCAAGGGCGATGGCTCCGATGTGGAGCTCGCCAACGTGAAGATGGGCATCAACCCGTTTTGTGAAATCGCGGTGGAGGAGGGGGTCAGGCTGCGGGAAGCCGGGGTGGCGAGCGAGCTGGTGGTGGTGACCTTCGGCCCCGAGGCCGCGGCCGAGCAGCTGCGCCACGCCCTGGCGCTGGGGGCGGATCGGGCGCTGCACTATGTGACCGACGAAACCCTGACTCCGCTCACTGTGGCCCGCGCCCTGCAAACGGTGTGCGGGCAGGAGCAGCCCGATCTGGTGCTGCTCGGCAAGCAGTCCATCGATTCTGACAACAACCAGGTGGGGCAGATGCTCGCGGCCCTCAATGACTGGCCCCTCGCCACCTTCGCCTCCGCTGTCAGGCTGGTGGAGGGGGAGTTGCAGGTGACTCGCGAGATAGACGGCGGCCTCGAGACCCTCGGCATGGCACTGCCCGCCGTGGTGACCGTGGACCTGCGCCTCAACGAGCCGCGCTTTGCCTCGCTCCCCAACATCATGAAGGCCAAACGCAAGCCGCTGGAGAGCCAGCCGTTTGCGGCCCTCGGGGTCGAGCCAGCCGGCCAGACCCGGCTGCTCGGGGTGATGGCCCCGCCGGTGCGCCGGGCCGGCATCAAGGTCGGCTCGGTGGACGAGCTGCTGGACAAGCTCAAGCACGAAGCCGGGGTGATCTGATGGGCACGGGCTGGAAGAAGAAGCTCTCCACAGGGAACGCCGCCTTGGGCGAAACAAGGACCCAGAGGGGGACAGGATCAATGGATGACATCAAGGTGCTGCCATGAGCGTACTCGTGATTGCGGAACATCATCAGGGGCGGATCGCCGACAACCTGGCCCAGCTGGTTACGGCGGCGGGTCTGCTGGGGGGCGAGGTGCATGTCTTGCTGCTGGGGCAGGGGCTGACGGAGGCCGGGGAGCAGGCCGCCTCCCTCGAGGGGGTGAGCCGGGTGCTCCTGGCCGAGCACCCCATGCTGGCGGAAGAGTTGAACGACGGGGTCGACAAGCTGCTGGTCAGCGTGGTGCAGGACTACCGGCACTGCCTGATGGCGGCCAGCAGCCAGGGCAAGGATCTGCTACCGCGGGTGGCGGCCAGGCTCGGGGTGGAGATGATCGCCGAGGTGACCGGCATCGAGGGGCCCGACACCTTCCTGCGCCCCATCTATGCGGGCAACGCCATTGCCCGGGTGGCGAGCTCGGCCCCCATCAAGGTGCTCACCGTGCGGTCCACCGCCTTCGCCAAGGCGGCGTCCGGCAGCACACAGGCACAGATAGAGCGGCTGCCGGTGAGCGAGGTGGCGTGTCGCACCCGGCTCATCGAGCGGCGTGCGGTGCGCTCGGCACGGCCCGACCTCGCGGCGGCCCGGGTGGTGGTCTCCGGCGGACGGGCGCTCGGTTCCAGGGAGCAGTTTGCCCTGATTGACGCCCTTGCCGACAAGCTGGGGGCCGCCGTCGGCGCGTCCCGGGCGGCGGTGGATGCGGGTTTCGTGGCCAACGATCTGCAGGTGGGGCAGACCGGCAAGGTGGTGGCACCCGAGCTCTACATCGCGGTGGGCATCTCGGGGGCCATCCAGCATCTGGCGGGCATGAAGGAGTCCAAGGTGATCGTCGCCATCAACAAGGACGCCGAGGCCCCCATCTTCCAGGTGGCAGACTACGGCCTGGTGGGGGATCTCTTCACCCTGCTGCCTGAGCTCACCGCCAAGCTGTAAATTTGCTACAAAGGGGCGAAGAAAGCCGTCCGTGCTGTCTCGCCCCCGTTTCCATGCATATTCTCTGCAAGCCCTGACCCGTTCAGGGCTTTTGTCTGAATGGTGCCCGGTGGCACCGGGGCAAAAGCTTGCGCCAGATCCCAAAAAGCCTTTGCCCCCACGGGGGCCTGTCGTGTAAAAACGTTCGAGTCATCGATCACACTCATCCACTCACGGAAAGCGTCATGAGCAAACAGATTTACAACTTCTGCGCCGGCCCCGCCATGTTGCCGGTTGAAGTCATGGAGCGCGCCCAGCGCGAATTTTGTAATTTCCAGGGGCTGGGAGCCTCGGTCATGGAGCTGTCCCACCGCGGCAAGCCCTACATGGCGGTCGCCGAGAAGGCCGAAGCCGATCTGCGGGATCTGCTGGCGGTGCCTGACAACTACAAGGTGCTCTTCATGCACGGTGGCGGCCGCGGCCAGTTCTCCGCCGTGCCCATGAACCTGCTGGGCGGCGCCAACAAGAAAGCGGATTATCTTGTGACCGGCGTCTGGGCCCAGAGCGCCGTGGATGAGGCACAGAAATATGGTGACATCCAGACCTATCAAGGGGTTGCCAAGAACGAGCAGGGCGTGTCGCACCTGCTGCCGACCCCGGCGTTTCGCGCCGACGCGGCCTATGTGCACTACTGCCCGAACGAAACCATCGACGGCATCGAGATGTTCGACATCCCGGCCACCGGCGACGTGCCTTTGGTGGCGGATCTCTCCTCCACCATCCTCTCCCGTCCCCTCGACGTGAGCCGCTTCGGCATCCTCTATGCGGGTGCCCAGAAGAACATCGGCCCCTCGGGCCTGGCCATCGCCATCGTGCGCGACGACCTGCTGAACCAGGCTCGTGCCGACGTGCCGTCGATCTTCGACTACCAGCTCACCGCCAAGAACGACTCCATGTTCAATACCCCGCCCACCTACGCTTGGTATCTGGCCGGCCTGGTGTTCGAGTGGCTGAAAGAACAGGGGGGCCTGGCAGCCATGGAAGCGCGCAACAAGGAGAAGGCCGACTTCCTCTATGGCTACCTCGATCAGTCGAGCTTCTATGGCAACAAGGTGGACGCGGCCTGCCGCTCCCGCATGAACGTGCCGTTCCAGTTGAAGAACGAGGCCCTGGACAAGCTGTTCCTGGCGGAATCGGAAGCGGCCGGTCTGCTGGCGCTCAAGGGGCACCGCATCGTCGGCGGCATGCGTGCCAGCCTCTACAACGCCATGCCCCTGGAAGGGGTCAAGGCGCTGGTCAGCTTCATGGATGAGTTTGCCAAACGCCACGGTTGAGGCGTGTCTCCCCATTGCCAGACGCCGGGGACTCCCCGGCGTCTGTTTTTCAGGCCTATCCTGACCCCGGCGCCCGGGTCCCGCAGTTGTGCCACCGCCGAACTTGCCGTGCGGGGCGCGGGCTGTTAACGTCCGGTCAGGTGATTTACTTGAGATCGTACAGGAAGTCTATGAATTCGTTGCGTTTGGAACCCATTTCTAGCGTGGCCGGGGTAGTCAATCTGCCTGGCTCCAAGAGTGTCTCTAACCGGGCCCTGCTGCTGGCCGCCCTGGCGCGCGGCACCACCCGGCTGACCAACCTGCTCGACAGCGATGACATCCGCCACATGCTGGCGGCGCTGACCCAGCTCGGCGTGAAGTACAAGCTCTCCGCCGACAAGACCGAGTGCACCGTGCACGGACTGGGTCGCAGCTTCGCGGTGAAAGAGCCGGTCAATCTGTTCCTCGGCAACGCCGGCACCGCCATGCGCCCCCTCTGCGCCGCCCTCTGCCTGGGCTCGGGCGAGCACACCCTGGGGGGCGAGCCGCGCATGGAAGAGCGCCCCATCGGCCATCTGGTGGATGCCCTGCGCGAAGCGGGTGCCCATATCCAGTATCTGAAGAAAGACGGCTATCCGCCCCTGGTGGTGGATGCCAAGGGCCTCTGGGGTGGTGACGTGCACGTGGATGGCTCCGTCTCCAGCCAGTTCCTGACGGCGTTTTTGATGGCAGCCCCCATGGCGGCCGGCGACACCCGCATCCACATCAAGGGGGAGCTGGTCTCCAAGCCCTACATCGACATCACCCTGCACATCATGAAGCAGTTCGGGGTGGTCATCGAGCACGACGACTACAAGGTGTTCTACATCAAGGGCAACCAGACCTATGTCAGCCCGGGCGACTTCCTGGTGGAAGGGGATGCCTCCAGCGCCTCCTACTTCCTCGCGGCGGGGGCCATCAAGGGCAAGGTGCGGGTCACCGGCATCGGCAAGCACAGCATTCAGGGGGACATCCGCTTCGCCGACGTGCTGGAGAAGATGGGCGCCCGCATCACCTGGGGTGACGACTTCATCGAGGCGGAGCAGGGGCCGCTCAAGGGCATCGACATGGACATGAACCACATCCCGGATGCGGCCATGACCATCGCCACCACGGCGCTGTTTGCCAAGGGGACCACCTCCATTCGCAACATCTACAACTGGCGTGTGAAGGAGACCGACCGCCTGCACGCCATGGCGACCGAGCTGCGCAAGCTGGGTGTGGAAGTGGAGGAGGGGCACGACTTCATCACCGTCACCCCGCCAGAGCAGCTCAAGCATGCGGCCATCGACACCTACAACGATCACCGCATCGCCATGTGCTTCTCCCTGGTGGCGCTGTCGGACACCCCGGTCACCATCAATGATCCGGGTTGTACCTCCAAGACCTTCCCGGACTACTTCGACAAACTGGCCAGTATCAGCCAGGCCGTTTAAGCCCGTCGGGCCCGCCTTGGTGCGGGCCTTTTCGTTTCTGCTCCCCGCCTGCCTTCCGCCCCATTAGCAGCATTGTTTAAACTTGCAAGGTCGCGTAACAAAATTCTTTTAATGAGGATGTAATTTTCTATTTACACCGTCCCGGCAGAGGGCTAGATTGGGATCTCTTCATCGCAGTCATCTAGCAGGAAACTTGGTCATGCAGCATCAAACCGACGACGTACGTATCAGTGAAATCAAAGAGTTATTGCCCCCGGTTGCGGTGCTTGAGAAGTTTCCGGCGACCGAGACCGCCTCTTCCACCGTGTTTGAGTCCCGTCAGGCCATCCATAACATCCTGGCCGGTGAGGATCAGCGCCTGCTGGTGGTGATCGGCCCCTGCTCCATCCACGATCCGGTTGCCGCCCTGGAATACGGCAAGCGCCTCAAGGTGCTGCGCGACGAGCTGAAAGATCAGCTGGAGATAGTGATGCGTGTCTACTTCGAGAAGCCGCGCACCACGGTGGGCTGGAAGGGGCTCATCAACGACCCTTACCTCGACAACAGCTGCCAGATCAACGACGGCCTGCGCCTGGGGCGCAAGCTCCTGCTGGATCTCAATGACATGGGGCTGCCGACCGCCTCCGAATTCCTCGACATGATCACCCCGCAATACGTGGCGGATCTGATGAGCTGGGGGGCCATCGGCGCCCGCACCACCGAGTCCCAGGTACACCGCGAGCTGGCCTCCGGTCTCTCCTGCCCGGTGGGCTTCAAGAACGGCACAGACGGCACCATCAAGGTGGCCATCGATGCCATCGGCGCCGCCAGCGCGCCGCACCACTTCCTGTCGGTGACCAAGTACGGTCACTCCGCCATCGTCTCGACCGCCGGCAACCCGGATTGTCATATCATCCTGCGCGGCGGCCGCGAGCCGAACTACAGCGCCGCCCACGTGGGTGAGGTGGTGAAGGGGCTGGAGAAGGCCGGTCTGCCCCAGAAGGTGATGATCGACTTCAGCCACGCCAACAGCAGCAAGCAGTTCAAGAACCAGATGCTGGTGGCCGAGGATGTGTCCGGTCAGCTGCGCGCCGGCAGCAAGGCGGTGTTCGGCGTCATGGTGGAGAGCCATCTGGTGGAAGGGCGTCAGGATCTGGTGGAAGGGTGCGAACTCACCTTCGGTCAGAGCATCACCGATGCCTGCATCGGCTGGGCCGATACCGAAGTGTTGCTGCGCAACCTGGCCGATGCGGTGGCCACCCGCAACGCCCTCTGAGCCTATGGGCGGTGCGCCCAGGCAATGAACACAATAAAAAAGCGCGACCCGGGGTCGCGCTTTTTGTTGGCTCTTGAAGAGGGGGCTTACTTGGCCCGCTCCTGGTGGCCACGCAGGCGGATGTTGATCATCTCCACCACCAGCGAGAAGGCCATGGCGAAGTAGATGTAACCCTTCGGAATGTGCAGATCCAGCCCCTCGGCCATGAGGGCGACCCCGACCAGAATGAGGAAGGAGAGGGCCAGCATCTTGATGGTGGGGTGGGTGTCGACGAAATCGCCGATCGCCTTGGCAGCAAACATCATGACGCCCACGGCGATGACGATGGCCAGCACCATGACAGGCACGTGATCCGCCATGCCGACCGCGGTGATGACGGAGTCCAGGCTGAAGATGATGTCGAGGATGGCGATCTGCACCAGGGTCGACAGGAAGCCGGCGGTCTTGCTCACCGTGCTCTGCTCATCGGCGGCCCCTTCCAGGCTCTGGTGGATCTCGTGGGTACTCTTGGCGATGAGGAACAGGCCCCCCACCAGCAGGATCAGGTCCCGTCCCGAGATGGCTTCTCCCAGCACGCTGAACAGCGGCTCGGTGAGGCGCATCACCCAGGCCAGGGAGAGCAGCAGCAGGATGCGGGTACCCATGGCGAGGCCGAGTCCCAGGATGCGCGCCTTCTGGCGTTGTGCTTCCGGCAGTCGCCCCACCAGGATGGAGATGAAGATGATGTTGTCGATACCCAGCACGATCTCGAGCAGGGTCAGGGTGGCGAGCGCGACCCAGGCGGAGGGGTCCGCAATCCATTCCAGCATGATTGAACCTTGGTTGAACATTGGTTGAGGTTGAAGTCGCGCATTTTAGCAGGGGGTCATGGCTTGTCCCAGTGGCGGGAAAAGATAAAAATGGCGACCAGTCAACGGGAGGGCAACATGTTTCGATTAGGGCTTATCATCAACCCCATCGCCGGTATCGGC
>ENA-OWLM01000141-OWLM01000141.1-metagenome-genome-assembly--contig:-NODE-141-length-26894-cov-6.827751_pt1 | contig 26894 bp, 20 predicted proteins | sample MGYA00245349_ERZ651102 | MGnify/ENA primary metagenome ERZ651102 (study PRJEB26857, sample SAMEA4031759) | metagenome | biome: human; feature: oral; material: saliva | place: Philippines | collected 2014... | reverse complement strand
AGGGGGCTCAGCTTACTCTCGCGAATGGGACTACAAGCGTATCCGTGAGATCGCAGATAAGATCGGGGCTATCTTCCTCGTCGATATGGCTCACCCCGCTGGGCTGATCGCTGCAGGTCTCCTCGACAACCCTGTCAAGTTCGCTCATATCGTCACCTCCACGACGCACAAGACGCTGCGCGGTCCTCGTGGTGGTATCATCCTTATGGGTAAGGACTTCGATAATCCTTGGGGCAAGACTACGCCTAAGGGTGAGATCAAGAAGATGTCCGCACTCCTCGACTCTGCAGTCTTCCCAGGTGTACAGGGCGGTCCTCTGGAGCACGTCATCGCAGCTAAGGCAGTAGCCTTCTACGAAGCTCTCCAGCCCTCATTCAAGGAATACGGTCGTCAGGTCAAGAAGAACGCTCAGGCTATGGCTGAAGCCTTCGTACGCCGTGGCTACGGTGTCGTATCTGGCGGCACGGACAACCACTGCATGCTCATCGACCTGCGTGGTAAGTTCCCCGAGCTCACGGGTAAGGTGGCTGAAAAGGCTCTTGTAGCAGCCGACATCACGGTGAACAAGAATATGGTTCCCTTCGATAGCCGCTCGGCTTTCCAGACCTCGGGTATCCGTGTCGGTACGCCTGCTATCACTACTCGTGGTGTCAAGGAAGATAAGATGGAGTACATCGTCTCCCTCATCGACCGTGTCCTCTCTGCGCCCGAAGATGAAGCTGTCATCGCTGCTGTCCGCAAGGAAGTCAACGAAATGATGGCTAACTATCCTATCTTCGCTTGGTAGATCTTACCGATCAGGTCGGGCCAGTCGGCGTGAACCTGAGTTAACAAGTGACCCGAGGCTATTGCCTAGAGTAGTGTATGCTACTCCGGCGCAAGCCTCGGGCTACTCGTTTTTCCATATATTTGTATTACAGCGTTCGATGAGCCTTCTCTTGAGGATTTATCAGTAGCGCTGATCATATCATTCAAATAGACTCAATGAAGAAGTTATTTACAAGCATGGCCTGTGCGCTGGCTCTCTGTGTAGGAGGGACTGCTGCGTGGGCTGCCAGCGCTCCCTCTCGAGTGTCTACCCCCGTGCCTTCGTATGACAAGGGGATCAACATTATCCCTCGTCCTAAGCAACTTCAGGAGCTCAAGCTCCCTGCTTTTCGCCTGACAGCGACTACGCCTGTCATTGCCTCTGGTGATTCAGCTGTGACGATCGCTCGCTTCTTCACCGAAAAGATTAACCGCTCTACGGGCTTCTCTCTGCGTGTAGTGCCTGATACTAAGGCTACTCAGCAGGCTATCTTCGTTCGCATTGATCCTAAGCTCGCCCTTGGCGATGAGGGCTATACGCTGAACTCTTCTTCTCGCGGTGTCGAGATCGTTGGGCGTTCGGCGAAGGCTCTTTTCTGGGGCTTCCAGAGCTTGATGCAGCTACTCCCTGCGGAGGTCGAGTCTGCAGGCAAGGTCGGGACTCTTCCCACGACTGCTTGGACGATCCCTGCCGTTCGTATTTCTGATGAGCCTGCCTTCGAGTATCGCGGTGTGATGGTCGATGTATGCCGCCACTTCCTCACGGTAGATGAGATGAAGAAGCACATCGATATTATCTCTATGTTTAAGATCAATAAGCTCCACTGGCACCTCACAGAGGACCAGGGCTGGCGTATTGAGATCAGGAAGTATCCCCGCCTTACTGAGGTCGGTGCTTGGCGTATCGAAGGTGATGGCAGTCGCTACGGTGGCTTCTATACGCAGGATCAGGTCCGTGAGATCGTCCGCTATGCTCAGGATCGCTTTGTGACGATCATCCCTGAGATTGAGATGCCAGGTCACGGTATGGGTGCTATCGCCTCTTACCCTGAGCTTACCTGCTTCCCCAACCGTCGTAAGTATATCGTACGTAATATTTGGGGTATCGAAGATGATGTCTATTGCGCTGGTAAGGAGTCGACCTTTGAGTTCATCCAAAATGTACTTGACGAAGTCGTCCCCCTCTTCCCTGGCGAATACTTCCACATTGGTGGGGACGAATGTCCTAAGGATCGCTGGAAGGAATGTCCCAACTGCCAGAAGCGCATCAAGGCTGAAGGTCTGAAGGATGAGCACGAGCTCCAGAGCTACGTCATCCGCCGTGCTGAGAAGATGCTCGCTAAGCATGGGAAGAAGCTTATCGGCTGGGATGAGATCCTCGAAGGTGGCCTTGCTCCTACGGCTACCGTTATGAGCTGGCGTGGTGAAGATGGTGGTATCCAGTCTGCCAATATGGGTCACGACGTGATCATGACCCCTGGTAGCGGTGGCCTCTATATTGACCACTATCAGGGTGACCCCAAGATCGAGCCTGTAGCTATCTGCTGCTATGCTCCTCTTGAGAAGGTCTACAACTACAATCCGATCCCTGAGGCTATCGCACCAGATAAGCGGCACCACATCAAGGGTGCACAGACCAACCTCTGGGCTGAGTATCTCTATACCCCAGAGATCATGCAGTACCGTGCCTTCCCTCGTGAGATCGCTCTTGCAGAAGCCGTCTGGTCGCCCATCTCTGGTCGTGACTTCAAGGACTTCAGCCGTCGCCTCGACAATGCGTATGTGCGCCTTGATATGCACGGTGCGAACTATCATATCCCTCAGCCTGAGCAGCCCCTACCTAACGTAGATCCAAAGGAAAGCTACGAGAAGACGGTCTCTTCGCTCAACTTCATAGCCTTCACTGATAGCGCTGAGCTGTCTCTCAAGACGACTCGTCCTATCCGTATCGTCTATACGCGTGATGGTAGCACGCCCACGCTGTCCTCTGAGAGCTACACCATGCCTCTCAAGGTCACCAAGAGCGAAGTCATCCGTGTAGCTTCTATCCTTCCCTCAGGTAAGACAAGCCCCGTACGTGAGATCACCTTTGAGAAGCAGACCCTTGCTCCTGCAGCTACCGTTGCTAACCTCAAGCCAGGTCTGGCTACGAAGACCTCTATTGGAGACTACTACCAGGCTACTGATCTTATCGGTGTGACGAACTGGACTAAGGGTATCGCCAAGCGTCCTCAAGACCTTCGTCCTGACGTCGTTAAGAATCACATGGCAGAGATCAAGCCTAAGGCTGTCATCGGTGATGGCTATGTGAAGATTCCCAAGGATGGTGTCTATGTCTTCTCTACGGACCTCGATCAGATGTATATCGATGGCAAGCTCCTCATCGACAATAGCGGTGAAGTAGCTAAGTCGAGCCGTCGAGACAAGAGCGTAGCTCTGAAGGCTGGCTGGCACAAGATCCGCCTGATCTTCATCGGAGCAGTTCGTGGTGGCTTCCCCACCTATTGGGATGGTGCTGCTGTTGCCTACCGCAATATCAAGGACAACAAGTTCACCAACATCACCGAAGATATGCTGGCCCACTAAGCCGCTTTGCACACCTCTTCCAATCCTTTCGACTGAGCCCTCGCCTCTCTCCTTCCGCTGGAGAAGGGTGGGGGCTCAGCCTTCTCTCCTCCTTTTACCTTACCATCTATGCCATCCAACCTTACTCCGACCGAGCGGACCTATACCATTGCACTCTCCCTCACTAAGTACGTCGGCCCTCGCTCTGCTATTGAGCTTATTGAAGCCCTCGGCTCTGCTACGGCCCTCTTCACTGATGCGGAGCTTCGTGCTCGTATCCTTCCCCGCCTGCCTCAGCGTATAGCGCAGCAGCTGGCTTCGCCTACTTTGGTTGAAGAGGCTCTGCGTATCGAGGAGCGCAGTCAGAAGGAAGGCATTCGCCCCATCTTCTTTCTTAGTGAGGACTATCCATCTTCCCTTCGTGAGATTGCCGTTCCACCCATGGTCTTGTATGTGCGCGGGGAGTATGTAGCTTGGGCGGAGCGTAAGCATGTGAGTGTCGTCGGTACGCGGAGTATCTCCGACTATGGACGTGCACTTACCCAGCAGGTGGTGAGAGAGCTGTCGGCTACTTGCCCTGCATCTACGATTGTCAGTGGGCTGGCCTACGGAGTCGATATACAGGCTCATGAGGCTGCGCTAAATCTAAGTCTTCCGACGGTGGCTGTGCTCGCCCATGGGTTGGATACGCTCTATCCGAGTGCGCACTGGCGGACCGCTGAGCAGATTCTGCGTGATGGAGGTGCTTGGGTAAGCGAATATCCGCCAGGGGTAAAGCCCTATCGTCAGGCTTTCGTTGCGCGTAACCGTATCATCGCTGGGCTAAGTGCCGCAACTATCGTCATCGAGGCGGGTGAGCATAGCGGGTCGCTTTCTACGGCAAGCTATGCTCTGGAATCGGGACGCGAAGTCTTCGCCTGCCCAGGTCGCCTGATGGACCCTGAGAGTATCGGCTGTCATAAGCTCATCGAGGAGCAGCGTGCCCATCTCTATCTTGGAGCGTCCTTGATGATGAAGGAGTTGGGTTGGGGAACATTGGATGAAGGAGCGGAAGCACATCCCTTCTCTGCCCCTCATGCTGAAAAGCCTGCTCCTTCTTCTCCCACGAGGGAGTATCCACCTCATCCTTTGCTCGCTATCTTGATAGAGCAGGGTGTGCTTTCTGTCGATGAGCTATCCCGCCTATCGGGTATGGACTTGATGACCGTCCGAAGTGAGCTCTTTGACCTCGAGCTGGATGGTTGGATACAAGCCCGAGCGGGAGGTTGCTACAGCTTGTGCTGAAGGCGATGAAATAAGAAGAAGCCCTTAGGACTGATCAGTCCTAAGGGCTTCGCTTATTTGATACGTTCGGCTATTTACCGAAGCTCCATTTGAGGGCGAGTGTCGGTGCTACGAGCCACTGAGGGGCATCGACATTCTTCGATATGCGCACTTCGCTACCTATGCTGAGGTTGAAGTCTGGTGCGACACCTGGGATCTTGTTGAGGTTGCACCACACCTGTGGCTGCGACATGAACTTGAAGTCTGTGCCCCAACCGATGCGGGGATCCTTCTGATGCCACCAGCTGAAGAAGCCCGTAGCGGTGATGAGACCATTGCCAGGAGCGAACTTCCATACCCCGCAGAGCTCATAGTTGTGTGGCTGGGCTATCCCGCGGATATACTTGTAGAGTGGGGTGAGGCTGAGCATCGTGCGGCGCTCGGGGCTGAGGTAGGTGTAGGTCACCCCCGTCATGAAGGCATCATTGAGCGAGATCGCACGCGAGCCCACGGGCTCGGGGGTATTGGCATTGATGAAGCGTAGGCCGCCATCATAGCGCACGTGCCAAGAGAGTGGACCCTGCCAAAAGCGTAGGTTGCGCATGAACTTCCAGTTGGCACTCACTGCACCCTGCTGGAGGAAGGACATATCGACGAAGTAGAACGTATCGCCGAAGCGGTCAAGGCTCTGCTGCTCGACGGTCATCGTTATGCGTGGGCGGTCAGCCTGTACCTTGGGGTAGAGGTAGCGACCGAGGTCATAGTGCAGCTGGATATTCTGCCCCATAGCGGGTACAGCGAGGAGGGAAAGACTCGTGAGGACGAGAGCCCGAAGGCCGAGGCGAAGGCTTTGTTTCATCTACGGATTAAGTGTGTTAAGCTAAGGATGGAGGTCATCTCGTGCATTCGTTTGCAAAGGTAAAAGAACTGAATGGATTAGTATTAGGATGGGTAGGGCTTCTGCATCAAAGGAGAGCGACTGATGCTCAGCATTGCTTCTCACCTGAGCCTTCTCGAGAAGCTAAAGTCATTGGGGCAAGACTATAGTAATAGTCGTTTGCCCTCAAATCAATAGTGCTTTCGTGTACGATTCAATAGGTGTTTGCATGCGAAACGAGTAGTTGTTTGGTCCCTAAACCAGTCATCCGTGTGCAGACCAGTAGTCGTTTGTGAATCGGCTTCGCGAACCTCATCTATATCTTGTACTCCCTTATTGCTGATGAATGCGAACCTATACTGCTTCGAAATTGAACCAGTATTGGTCACCTCTCGAAGTAGTACTGGTCACTTTCACGAGCAGTACTGGTCGCGCATCTGACCAGTACTGGTTGCTTCGCTGACCAGTACTGGTTCATTTTTATGGCTCTACGGTAGAAGGGATGCCGTGATTGCAGATGGGGTATTTGATCGGGTAGTGTGATGCTTACTCCTCCGGAGAGGAGCCGTCTGGTGCAGGGCGAATAAAGCGACGTACTGTACTTGTAGGCTGAGTTATATCCACGGTCAAGGTAAAGTTGTCTCGAAGATTACGCATCGTGCGCTGTAGGCCCGCAAGACCAGCTCGCTTGACAGCTGTGCCAGCAAAGAGAGCTAAGTACTCTTCTTCGCTCATCGCTTCGAGTTCCTCGGGGGAGAGGGAGAGCAGGGCTTCGCGTGGAGTGTAGTCGGCGATGGTCGTGGGGCGAGCATAGCGGTTCCATGGGCAGCACTGCTGGCAGGCATCACATCCGTAGACCCGACGCCCCATGCGTTCGCGGAGCTCGGGGGGGATCTCACCCTTCTGCTCGATGGTGAGGTAGCTGATGCATCGGCGTGCATCGATACGCCCAGGCTCGAGGAAAGCCTCTGTCGGGCAGGAGGTCTGGCAGCGCTCACAGCGTCCGCAGAGGTTGCGCATCGGACTATCCGTCGGTAGCTCTATGTCAATGAGTAGCTCACCCAAGACGAAGTAGCTCCCTGCACGTGGGATGATGAGTAGGCTGTTCTTCCCGCGCCATCCAAGCCCAGCTTGCTCGGCCCAATAGCGCTCCATGATCGGTGCGGAGTCGGAGAAGGCGCGCCCCGTGACGGGGAGCTGTAGCTCGGAGCGCATGAAGGCTAAGAGCTGGTCAAGCCTTTTCTTGACGACCTTATGGTAGTCTCGTCCGTAGGCATAGTAGGCGAACTGTGGGGCTTCGGGGGCTTGCTTCGTCTCAGGGTAATAGTTCATCGCTACCATGATGAGTGTCTTTGTCCCAGGGAGAAGCACGCGCGGGTCACTTCTTAGCTCACGATTGCGGGCTAAGTAATCCATATCGCCATGGTAGCCCGTCTCGATCCATGAGTCGTATTCCTGCAGAATAGCTTCGGGGACAGCACCAGCTTGGGCGATGCCACATGCAGAGAAGCCGAGGCGAAGGGCCTCGGCTTTAATCTGTGTGACGATGTCGTGTGGGGAGGTGGACTCCAAGTTGTATGGGGAGGTGCTGCTGTTGTCTTGGGAGCAGCTAAGTCTTAGTTGTTGTGGAAGACCCACGCTGAGCGGTGGGCAGGATGCTCCTTCACCAGCTCATTGAGGTAAGCATAGGCCTCTGCGGAGGTGTCGAAGGAGGTAAGAGCAAGACGAATCGTGCGGCCACGGGGGGAGCGAAGTGCTGTGAGCGAGGCGTCGGGGAGGGTAGTGCGAGCCTGCTCTACGTAGGTCTGGATACGCTCTTCGGTGCGCTCGGTAGCGATGATGATATAGTAGCGCCCATCCTGCTCGGTAGACCAGCGGAGGTTGCCTTGTTCGTCCTTGGCTGTGGCTTCGGTAGAAGCATCGACCTTCTTCTCCTCACCGAAGAGCTGGCGTGCCACTTCGACGGAAGGAGTGAAGCCTGCCTGATAGTGCTGCTCCGTCTCGACCTTGTTCCCCCAGGGGAGGAGTGCAAGGATGGCGATGACGACGGCAGCTGCATAGCCCAGCGCACGCTTAGGGAGGCGCAGGGAGATATAGCGGCTGTCCTGCTCGCTCGAGAGTGCTTGTCTGCCGCTGGTAGCCTGAGGTAGTGCAGGAAGAGACAGGGGCGCATAGCCGTAAGCGCTGGCGCTTGTAGCGAGGGCGGCGCTATCTGGCGTGAAGCTGAGGTGCCCTTCGCGGGAGAGCTGGAGCTCCCCGATGCCTGAGAGATGATACGTACCCTGCTGGATGAGCTGGTGACGTAGCTGGCTTACTTCCTCCTCGAGTACGAGGCGAGCACGACGAAGCGATAGCCCCAGGAGAAGGGCATAGCGCTCCTCGAGAAGCCCATCGCTGTGGGTCATCTCGGCGTTGAAGTGGAGCTCGGCAGAGGGAGGGTAGGCCAGATGCTTGCTACGGTCATAGCTGGCGGGGAGCTTCTCTCTGATGAATCCACCCAACTGGGGTACGACGACGTACTCGTGGCGTAGTAGGAGATAGGATATCTGCTCGGCGAGGCGACTATTCATACTCTTAGTGCATTATATATACTGTCACAAAGATAACGATAATAGCCATAAGTGCTCATAATTACGTACATTTGTGGGCAATTCAAGTAATGTATTATTAGCTCAATTACTCTATGACGATTGATCAGTTCAACTTCGCTGGTAAGAAGGCTTTCGTCCGTGTGGACTTCAACGTGCCCCTCGACGCAGACTTCAACATCACCGACGACACGCGTATCCGCGCTGCTCTCCCTACCCTCAAGAAGATCCTCGCTGACGGTGGCTCGGTCATCATCGGCTCTCACCTTGGCCGTCCTAAGAAGGTCGAGGATAAGTTCTCCCTCCGCCACATCCTCGCTCACGTATCTGAGTGCCTTGGCGTCGATGTCAAGTTCGCTCCCGACTGCGTAGGCGAAGAAGCTCGTGAGCTCGCTGCTAACCTCAAGCCCGGCGAAGCTCTCCTTCTCGAGAACCTCCGCTTCTACGCTGAAGAAGAAGGCAAGCCCCGCGGTCTGGCCGAAGATGCTTCTGACGAAGAGAAGGCTGCTGCTAAGAAGGCGATCAAGGAAAGCCAGAAGGAATTCACCAAGAAGCTCGCTGCTCTTGCTGACGTCTATGTCAACGACGCCTTCGGTACGGCTCACCGCGCTCACGCTTCTACGGCGCTCATCGCTGCTTACTTCGATGCTGACCACAAGCTCTTCGGTTACCTCATGGGTAAGGAAGTAGATGCTGTGAACAAGGTCATGCAGGATATCCAGCGTCCCTTCACCGCTATCATGGGTGGCTCGAAGGTCTCTTCTAAGATCGACATCATCGAGAACCTCCTCGGCAAGGTAGACAACCTCATCCTCACGGGTGCTATGACCTACACCTTCGCTAAGGCTGCTGGTGGCAACATCGGTGCTTCACTCTGCGAAGATGATAAGCTGGATCTGGCTCGCGAGATCGTCGCTAAGGCTAAGGCTAACGGCGTGAACCTCGTCCTCTCTACGGACTCGAAGATCGCTGATGCCTTCAGCAACGATGCTAAGACGGCCTTCGCTCAGAACGACAATATCCCCGCTGGCTGGATCGGTATGGACATCGGCCCCGACAGCATCAAGGCTTATCGCGAAGTCATCCTTGGCTCGAAGACCATCCTTTGGAACGGTCCTACGGGTGTCTTCGAAATGGACAACTTCGCTGATGGCTCACGTGCTGTAGCTGCTGCTATCGCTGAAGCTACGGCTAACGGTGCCTTCTCGCTCGTCGGTGGTGGTGACAGTGTCGCTTGCGTAAACAAGTTCGGTTACGCTGACAAGGTCTCCTACGTTTCCACGGGTGGTGGTGCTCTCCTCGAAGCTATCGAGGGCAAGAAGCTCCCCGGTATCGCGGCTATCGAAGACTAAGCGAAGACGTAGCTTAGGCTACCTCTTTTCATAAGGTGCTCCCCGCATTTGGCTGTCTCAGCTGGATGCGGGGAGCGCTTGTTTAGCCTACCCAAGCTCTCTGATTATACCCATCGGAGAGAGGGCAAAGGGGCTTCATCGTGGATCAGAAAGGAAGGAGAAGGATGCGCGTATATACGGCGATTCCCTTGGGTATATGCGGAGGGAAATTTCCGTATATACAGAAATCTTTTTTCGCATATACAGAAATTTATTTTCGTATATACGGAAATTTCTCTGCGTATATATGGAAGTTTCCCTCCGTATATAAGGCGTTCTTACCAGGGCTTAGCGCGCCCTGATTGGAGGAGTAGCCTGTTCCCCTCCAGCGAGGGGAGGCGGTCGGTATGGGGAGGGAGTGCGAAGATTGGACGGTGGTACCTTTCGGCGAAGCGCACAGTGTGCATCGTGCCGCTCTTTGCCCCACATTCGATGACGAGAAGCTCGGCGCTGAGGGCAGCTTGCAGGCGGTCGCGAGCAACGAGGCGGTACGTGTCGACGGGTGTAGCCAGCGGATATTCGGAGAGTACAAGCCCACCCGAAGTGATGATCCGATCTTGGAGTGCTTGATGTGCCTCGGGGTGTGCGCGGTCAAGGCCCGTGGCGATGACGGCGATGGTGCGCCCTGTCGCTTCGAGTGCCCCGTGGTGGGCTGCGGCGTCGCACCCATAGGCCAGGCCGCTTAGGATGACTCGCCCCTTCTCCGCCTCTTCGTAGGCGATGCGGTGGGCAGCGGCGAGACCTTCGGGACTTGGCTGGCGTGTACCGACGATACCGAGGATGGAGGTGGGGCTTTGAAGTAAACCCAGGTTGCCCTTAGCATAGAGCAGCACGGGGCGCGCTCCGCCCAAGGCGTGAAGTGCCGTCGGGTAGTCGCTGGCGAAGTAGGGGAGTAGCGTGATGCCCGCTTGACGACAGCGAGCGAGCTCCTCCTCGGCCAGAGGAAGGGCTCGCTCGATCATCTCGCGATAGCAATCGATGTCTTTAGGTAGATCTAAGGGAAGCTCGGCAGGCTTGGCTTCGTCCGAGAGGAAGAGGCGAAGGAGCTTGCGTGGCGGAAGGCCCGCTGCACGTAGCGCCAAGAGCTCCAAGAGCTGGGCTTCGCTGGTCGCTCCTTCCTCGTTGAGCATAGCTGGGCTATTCTTCGGCTTCGCCTTCCTCCTCGTCTTCGGCGAGGGTGAAGATGGAGAAGTTGACCGAGCCATATTCGCGGTGCTCTGCGAAGTGGGGGAGCTCGGAGAAGTCATACGTGCCAGGGTGCTCCACGACGACGACACCGTCGCTCTTGAGGAGCCCTGAGCTAAGGATCATCTGCGGGAGGGTAGCGATCTCCTTCAGCTTGTAAGGCGGGTCGGCGAAGATGAAGTCGAACTGCGGCCTTCCGCCCTTCGAGGCCTGGAGATAGCGAAAGACATCGGACTGCAAGACCTGCAGGCGCCCTTCCTCCTTTAGCTCGCGAGCGATGGAGCGAATGAAGAGTGCGTGCTCTCGTCGCTGCTCAAGCGCGATCACACGGCTACAGCCTCGGGAGATGAGCTCTGCCGATATGCTGCCCGTCCCGCTGAAGAGGTCAAGGGCCGTGGCGTCCTCAAAGTCGATGTAGTACTGAAGGACGTTGAAGAGGTTCTCCTTGGCGAAGTCTGTCGTGGGGCGAGCATTGAAGCTCTTGGGTACGTCGAAGCGGCGGCGCTTGTACTTACCTCCGATGATGCGCATGTTCTCTTAAGCTTGTGGGGATACAGCTGCCTCGCTCCCAGCGTGAGGGAGGCTGCGGTAGCCTTGGATGGTGATCTGTGAGATGTAGGGGCGAAGCAGTTCGCTCGCCTCGCGGGCTGCTCCTTGGAGCTGTGCAAGTGCAGGAGCTTTCTCCTCCTCACTGAAGGCGATCGTGAGGCGGTCAGTATTCCCCTCGAGAGCGAAGTGACGCCAGAAGGCAAAGGTATAGAAGACGACTTCGCCTGCTACGATCTCCTGACTGTGCCCCGCGATGATGGAGGCACTATTGTACGCCTCGACTTCTCCGCCTGCGATGATGAAGAGGTCCATTGCATTGGGGCGAAGGAGGAGAAGGAGCTCACGTCCTTGGGCCGCTCTGCTCTTAGACCGCTCTTCCTCTACTATGGGAGCGAAGTGTGGCTCGGGCTTGACAAGCAGGAGCGTGCGGCGAAGGAACTGATAGGCTTCGCGCTGCCAGCTGAGGACGAAGGTCTTCGTGTCGTCAGGGAGCGTGTAGCGTAGGGCGCTCAAGGCCTCTCCTTGTCGTGAGCCTACAGAGTCCTCGGAGTGGGGGAGCCAAAGCTCATCCCTTCCCTCTTGGAGAAGAGACGTGGGGACGAGGACAGCCTGCTCAGGCTCGTAGAAGAATTGAATGGAGCGGTAGGGGTAGCTGAGGAACTCATACGTGAAGTACAGCTCCTGCAGTACCTCGTAGACGGAGTGAGCCGAAGCCGATGCCTCGAGCCTCCCGCTATGGGTGCAGCGGGGAGTAGCGGCACCTTCCGTCCCTTCGGAGGTGATACAAAAAGCAAGTCCACCCGAAGTGGTTCGGATGGACAAGCTGTAGTGAGCAGCCTCAGCTGCTGTGATCTGTGGGATCGGAGTCATTACTCCCAGTTACCGTTCGTCTTAGCTTCGGTCAGAGAGCCGACACGAAGACCGGGGAAGGCGTTCGTCTTAGCCTTAGCAGCTTCGACCTTCTCACGTACACGACGCTCGTTCTTCAGAGGGTTCAGGTAGCTTTCGTAAGAAGCTGATGCCTGGAAGACGGGCATCTGGATCTTCAGTTCGCCCACTTCCTGCTCGATAGAGCTGGCTACGACCTGGATAGAAGAGTCGGGGTTGTTGGGGATGATGAAGAGCTTAGCCAGATCCGTGCCGTCGTTGAGCAGGGTATCCTTAGCTGCGACCCAGACGGTGTCACGACGGATGAGCCCGCGACGAGCTGCATCTTCTTCGGTGAGGCCCTGATCACGCATAGCACTGGTGTAGTCGCCCTCTGCACGGATGTAGAATACACGACCATTCTGTACGAAGTCGATCAGCTCTTCCTTGTTGGCGTACTTGTCGTAGACGCTCTTGTAGGCTTCTTCAAGGCTTGCGATCTTCTTGAGCTGCTTCTGGAGCTCTACCTCAATCTTAGCCTGCTTCTTGTCGAAGTTTACTGGTGCCAGCACGCTCTGGATCGTGATGTAGGCAAGTGCCACTACGGCCAAGGCTACTAATGCGAGGATAACTTTCTTCATTGTTGGATCTATGTAGTAGTTTGAGTTAGACGAGTCTCATTGCGTGGAGCTACTAAGGCCGTTCCTATGCCTATAATTCGTAACTTCACACGGACAAAGATAGAAATTATTATTACATGCCGTATACAGCGCTCCTTAGCGCCCTCAGCTCTCTTCCGCTGGATGGCTATACCAGCGACCAGCGGGAAGCACTGGGTACCCTCTACGAATATATAGAAGAGCCCTCGCCCTATGCGCTCTTCCTCCTCACAGGCTATGCCGGTACGGGGAAGACGTTCCTTCTGCGTACGATAGCTGATCTGGCTCAGCGAGCGGGTTTGCGCGTGGAGCTTATGGCTTCGACGGGAAGAGCTGCAAAGGTCTTGTCCGCCTCTACGGGGCGCCCAGCTTCGACGATTCACCGCACGATCTATCGAGCCTCTACCCAGATGCAGGAGGAGGGTGGAAGCTTTCAGCTGGGGCGAGTAAGCGGGGCGACTCCGACACTCTTCATCGTCGATGAGGCATCGATGATCTCTGGAGATACGGGTGAGATGACGCCCTTTGGCTCGGGCAATCTTCTCGATGACCTCCTATCTTATGTTTGGTCTGCGAATGAGGCTAAGCTCATCTTTGTCGGCGATACGGCTCAGCTCCCTCCCGTGGGTACTCCCCTCAGCGATGCGCTCAATGCCGAGGTCCTTACCTCACGCTATGGGCTCCATGTCTACGGGATGGAGCTGCGTGAAGTCGTGCGTCAGAAGCGTGGGGGGATCCTGCATAATGCTACCCAGCTCCGTGAGCTTCTGGACGAATATGCTGATGAAGACCCTGAGGAGATCCTGCCGATTCATCTGGAGACAGAGGGATGGCGAGGAATCTTCCCCGTCGAAGGCGGTACGTTCATTGAGACGCTGGATGAGGCTTACCGCAAGTATGGGGAGGAAGAATGCTTGGTCATCTGCCCATCAAATAAGCTCGCCCTGGAGTGCAACCATGCTATCCGTAGCTCCGTCCTCTTCTATGAGGAAGAGCCTGTGGTGCGAGGTGAACGCCTCATCGTCGCTCGTAATAACTACCATTACACCAAGCGCCCCGATCGATCTGACTTCATTGCCAACGGGGAGATTATTGAGGTACAGCGTATCGGTCGCCACTACTACGAGTATGGCCTGCACTTCGCCGATGCTACCATTTACCTCCCTGATCGAGATGACTCGCTGGAGGTGCGCCTCCTGCTTACTTCGCTCGAAGATCCCACCCCTCAGCGCAGTCAGGCCGAGCGTCAGCGACTCTTTGAGCTAATTGCAGCAGACTATGCTGATATCCCTTCGGTCACGGATCGCCGCAAGGCTATACGTCGTGATCCCTTCTGGGGGGCGCTGGAGGTGAAGTATGGCTATGCCGTCACGGCGCACAAGGCACAGGGGGGGCAGTGGGCTTGCGTCTTTGTTGACCTAAGCTTCGTCGGCTACCTCCCCGAAGATCGCAATTTAGTTCGCTGGATTTATACGGCGATCACACGTGCTACGAAGCGGGTTTACCTTTTAGGATATCCCGCAGGTCTCGTAGACTAAACTCACATTCTTCTCTTATTCTTAATCCCAAGATGGAGCTTGCCTGAGTATGGTACGCTTTCGAGAGCTGTATACGGGTGAAAAATGAACCAGTACTGCTCAGCGATCGGACCTGTACTGGTCGCAGCGGTGACCAGTACTACTTCATATATGTGACCAGTACTGGTCAACTCGTCGACCAGTACTGGTTCACACTACCTTTCTTCTGAGATTGCTTTGATATTTCTGTTATATTATTCATTTGTAGCTGTATATGACACGTGTTCGCTCGTGAGGTAAACTCCACTCATCGCAACGGAAAAAGGTGTGATTGCCTGCACTTCAGATTGGGTTATCTAATGCATCTCTTTGGCTTGCCTTCAAAGCCTGCAGAGAACCACAGAGGGTAGGCGCTTTTTTGCTATCTTTGGGCACTTCGAAATTGGAACAATAGCACGCTTACACATCATTATATGGAAGAACAAACCCTTACTACAGAGGTGTCCCGCGCGAAGCGACGTAACCCCATTGCTTGGGTACCCAGCGTCTACTTCGGGATGGGGCTACCGTATGTCGCTCTCTCGCTTGTCTCCGTCCTCATGTTCACTGACCTCGGTATCGATAAGGAGGCTGTGACTTTCTGGACCTCACTCTTAGTCCTACCTTGGTCACTGAAGCCCCTCTTCTCCCTCGTCATGGAGCTCTTCGGGACGAAGCGCCAGTATATCTATATCACCGAAGCGATCTCAGCCCTGATGTTCGGCTTGGTTTGCTTCTCGCTACCCCTGCCGAGCTTCTTCTCTATCTCTATCGCTCTGATGGGGGTGCTGGCTATTAGTGGCTCTATGCATGATATCGCTGGGGACGGGGTGTATATGCAGGAGTTGAGCCCAGCAGAGCAGGGACAGTTCGCTGGCTGGCAGGGTGCCTTCTATAACCTCGCGAAGATCCTGACTAATGGCGGGCTTGTCTATCTGGCTGGCTATCTCTCGAAGAGTATGGGTCTGGAGAAGGCTTGGATGGTCATCATGGGGATCTGTGCTGTGCTGATGCTTGCCCTCGCGCTATATCATATGCGTAGCCTTCCCCGCGAAGCTGCACGCGTACGCCGCTCTGCGGACGAGAGCTGGAAGGAGCTGGTGCAGGTCTTTATCTCGTTCTTTGAGAAGAAGCATATCTATCTCTACCTGGTCTTTATCTTCCTCTATCGCTTGGGCGAAGGGCTTGCGATGAAGATCGCTCCGATCTTCCTCAAGGATGAGATCGCTAAGGGCGGGATAGCACTCTCCAATGAGAACTATGGTCTGATCTATGGTACGGCAGGTACGATTGCCTTCATCCTCGGCTCCATCCTCTCGGGCTACTATATCTCGCACTTTGGTCTGAAGAAGACGCTCTTCTCGCTGGTCTGTATCTTCAATATCCCCTTCGCTGTCTACCTGCTCTTGGCTATCTTCCAGCCCTCCAACCTCTGGTGGATCGGTACGGGTATCGTCTTCGAATACTTCAGCTACGGCTTCGGGTTCGTCGGGATCACGCTCTTCATGATGCAGCAGATCGCTCCAGGGAAGTACCAGATGGCTCACTATGCTTTTGCTAATAGCTTGATGAACCTCAGTGTCATGGTGCCTGGGATGCTCAGCGGTAAGCTTGCGACGGCCTTCGGCTACCAGACCTTCTTCATCATCGTCCTCTTAGTCACGCTGCCAGCTATCATCATGGCGATCCGCCTGCCCTTCGCTCACGCAGTAGAGGCTAAGAAGTCCGACTCAAAATAGATTCTCAACTACTCCAATATTATATAGTACGTACAATGAGTGAACTTAAGATCGTAGGGCAAGCCCTACCCAACATGCCTTGGGAAGATCGTCCCGAAGGCTGTAAGGATGTCGTCTGGCGCTACAGTGCCAACCCCATCATCCCACGCGACCTGCTGCCTACCTCCAATAGCATCTTCAATAGCGCTGTTGTTCGCTTCGGCGAAGGCTATGCTGGGGTATTCCGCTGCGACGATACGAACCGCCGTATGCGTCTGCACGTCGGCTTCAGCGATGACGCGATCAACTGGAATATCAATCCCGAGCCTCTGACCTTCGAATGCGAAGACAAGGAGATCGGTGAGTGGGTCTATGGCTATGACCCTCGTGTCGTCTTCATCGAAGACCGCTACTATGTCACTTGGTGTAATGGCTACCACGGTCCTACGATCGGTGTCGCCTATACCTTCGACTTCAAGACCTTCCATCAGCTGGAGAATGCCTTCCTGCCCTTCAACCGTAATGGTGTCCTCTTCCCCCGTAAGCTGAATGGCAACTTCGCTATGCTTAGCCGCCCCAGCGACAATGGTCACACGCCTTTCGGTGATATCTTCTACAGCGAATCTCCCGACCTCGAGTACTGGGGCCGTCACCGCCACGTCATGTCTCCTGCTCCCTTCGAGGATAGCGCATGGCAGTGCACGAAGATCGGTGCAGGTCCTATCCCCATCGAGACGAGCGAAGGCTGGCTCCTGATCTACCACGGCGTACTGGCTTCGTGCAATGGCTTCGTCTATGCCTTTGGCTCTGCGCTGCTTGATCTTGATGAGCCTTGGAAGGTAAAGTTCCGCTCAGGCCCTTACCTCATCTCTCCTCGTGAGCAGTATGAGTGCATGGGTGACGTCCCCAACGTGACGTTCCCCTGTGCAGCTCTGCACGATGCTGAGACGGGTCGTATCGCTATCTACTACGGCTGTGCAGATACGGTCACGGGTCTTGCCTTCGGCTATATCGACGAGATCGTCGAGTTCACGAAGAAGCACTCGATCATCTAAGCCCCAGAGCATAGACTCATCCAATTAAGATGAGGCGCATAGGTATATCACTCCTATGCGCCTCATTGCCTTTATTTATAGTGCTCTCACGGGCTCTATATATCATATAATCTTATTATCTTTGCCACAGATATTTGGAGCCCACAGACCCTATGACGGCCCTGCACCAAGAGGGTGAGTGGCTGATGGGCTTATCTGGACGACAGACCAGTGGAGAGCCGAGAGGCTGTCCTCAACACCCTCAGACAAGTATAAGTATACAAAACAAGACCCCACATGGCAGACGAAAAGGAGTTCGCTCCTCGACCAAACCACAGTAGCTCCGAGGAGACTACCCAGCGCCCAGCTACTCGCGCGCGACGCGTACCTGCGGCCTCTACCGATGGACAGCACATCTCATCCACCCCTAACTCAGGGACCCCCACACGACGCAGACGCGTCTTCATCGTCTCCGAAGAGGAGCAGCAGATGCACACTGGACGTCCTGCTGCTCGCCCCTCGCGTGCAGAGCACTCCAACTACGACGGCTCTTACTCCTCCTCGGTAGAGCGCTCTCGCTACGACGAACGCTATCAGGCTGAGCGTGCTGATGGCCGCTATAGCTACAACTACAACCGCTCCGAGCGCCCCCATCGCTCTGCAGCCCCAGGTCAGCCCGGTGAGGGTCAGCCTCATAAGGGGAAGCATGCAGGCAAGGGCCCCAAGAAGGGCGGTCCATCTGCAGCACCTAAGGCAAAGAAGAAAAAGAAGCAGCCACAGCTCCCCGTACCCGTAAAGTACGAGGAGATCGTCGATCCATCGCAGGATCTGCGTCTCAATAAGTTCCTCGCTAACGCTGGGGTCTGCTCACGCCGTGAGGCGGATGCCCTCATCGCCGCAGGTGAGATCATGGTCAATGGCGTCGTAGTCACGGAGCTGGGCTCACGTGTAACCCGTCTTGACGAGGTCGTATATAAGGGTATGCGCGTCTCTACTCAGAGCAAGGTCTATATCCTTCTTAATAAGCCTAAGAACTGTGTAACCACGAGTGACGACCCCGAATGCCGTCGTACGGTGATGGACCTTGTCAAGGGCGCTTGCGAAGAGCGTATCTATCCTGTAGGCCGTCTTGACCGCAATACGACGGGCGTCATCCTCATCACGAATGACGGTGATCTCTCCAGTAAGCTCACGCACCCCTCCTTCATGAAGAAGAAGATCTACCACGCATGGCTGGATAAGCCCGTGTCTGTGGAGGATATGCAGCGCATCGCTGAGGGTATCGAGCTTGAGGATGGTGAGATCCATGCTGACGCACTCAGCTACGTCAGCGAAGAGGACCTGAGCCAGGTAGGTATCGAGATCCACTCGGGTCGTAACCGTATCGTCCGTCGTATCTTCGAGCATCTGGGCTACCACGTCGTCAAGCTGGACCGCGTCTACTTCGCTGGCCTGACAAAGAAGAACCTGCCCCGAGGTCGCTGGCGCTACCTCACCGAGCAGGAGGTCAACAACCTGCGTATGGGTTCCTTCGAGTAATAGCTACTCGTAGACACCTCACATCGCTACACACCCTCAATCATACATCTATGAAACGTACCAGAATCATCGAGCTTCTTCAGGGCTCACTCGTTGGACAGCAAGTGAACGTCAAGGGCTGGGTCCGTACCCGCCGTGGCAATAAGGCTATTAGCTTCATCGCACTGAATGACGGCTCGACGATCCATAATATCCAGATCGTCGTCGACCTCACGCGCTTCGACGCTGATCTCCTCGCTAAGATCACCACGGGGGCAAGCCTCAGCGTGGTCGGCGAACTCGTCGCCTCTCAAGGTCAGGGGCAGAGCGTAGAAATACAGGCAAGCGAGATCGAAGTCCTCGGGACGGCAGATCCTGCTACCTATCCCCTGCAGAAGAAGGGTCACTCGCTGGAATTCCTCCGTGAGATCGCCCACCTGCGTCCTCGCACGAATACCTTTGGGGCGATCTATCGCATGCGTCACCACATGTCGATCGCTATCCATACGTTCTTCCACGAGCGTGGCTTCTTCTATGTGCACACGCCTCTGATCACGGCGAGTGATGCCGAAGGTGCTGGGCAGATGTTCCAGGTCACGACACTCGACTTGGACAACCTCCCACGTACCGAAGACGGTCAGATCGACTATAAGGAAGACTTCTTCGCTCGTCACACGTCGCTCACTGTATCGGGGCAGCTCGAGGGTGAGATGGCTGCGCTGGCACTTGGTGGTATCTACACCTTCGGGCCAACATTCCGTGCGGAGAACTCCAATACACCTCGTCACCTCGCAGAGTTCTGGATGATCGAGCCCGAAGTAGCTTTCCTCGAGATCCAGGAGAATATGGATCTGGCAGAGGAGTTCATCAAGTACTGCGTGCAGTGGGCGCTTGATCACTGTATGGATGACCTGACGTTCCTCGCTGAGCACTTCGACAAGGAGCTCATTGATCGTCTGCGCTTCGTACTGGATAAGCCCTTCAAGCGTATGACCTATACCGAGGGGATCGAGATCCTCGAGGCAGCGGTCAAGGCTGGTCGTAAGTTTGAGTTCCCCATCTATTGGGGTGCCGACCTGGCGAGCGAACATGAGCGCTATCTCGTAGAAGAGCACTTCCAGCGCCCCGTCATCGTCACCGACTATCCTAAGGAAATCAAGAGCTTCTACATGAAGCTCAACGACGACGGCAAGACCGTCCGCGGTATGGACGTCCTCTTCCCCAAGATCGGGGAGATCATCGGTGGCTCCGAGCGTGAAGCTGACTACGACAAGCTCGTACAGCGTGCACAGGAGGTAGGTGTTCCCGAGAAGGACCTCTGGTGGTACCTTGACTCGCGTCGCTACGGTACGGCTCCTCACTCGGGCTTCGGTCTGGGCTTCGAGCGCCTGCTGCTCTTCGTCACGGGTATGGCTAACATCCGCGACGTCATTCCCTTCCCCCGTACGCCACGCAACGCTGAGTTCTAAGTCGCGACGGAGTACCTGCTCCTTCGCGCCACATACAGAATCAAGTCGGGCCGATTCCCTTGGGAGTCGGCCCGACTGCTATTTGGTTGGGCACCGTGCTATGAACTAAAGTCCGTCCCTACGTATTATCTCTATGCGCTGCCGTCGTAGCGCATCCAAATATTTACCCCAATGAAAGTCCTCGTTATCTATTCGCACTCTTATCACGACACCAGCCACGCAGGGAAGGTTATCCTTGACGTCTTCAAGGCACAGCCTGACTTTGAGGTTCGTAATCTCGAAGAGATCTACCCCAACTGCGCTCCGATTGATATCGCCCTTGAGCAGCAGCGCCTGGCAGAGGCGGACGTCATCATCTTCCACCATCCCATCTTCTGGTTCAACATGCCTGCAGGCCTCAAGCACTATATGGATGAAGTCTTCCAGTATGGTTTCGCCTACGGTAGCACGGGCGACAAGCTCCGTGGGAAGAAGTTCATTCACTCCTATACGACCGGCTCTGGCGCAGCTACCTTCGCAGGGGAGCTGGGCGAAGTCCTGCCTGCAGCGCTCAAGGCTTCGGCTGGCTTCTGCGGTATGGACTATCAGGGTGCCTTCCCACTTTATGGGCAGCTGGCTCTGACGAATCCGAACGTGCCTGCCGAGGCGAAGGCGCACGCTGAGCGTGTCGTGGAATTCGTTCGCTCGCTCTAAGGTCTCAGTCTTCCTTCCCTTCGGGGAAAGCCTCCAGCCGCTCCCTCACTGACGAAGCTCGTCAGTGGGGGAGCGGCGCTTTGTGTAAGGTCACTTGCGGAGAGAGTAAAGTCTGGGTGCTTCGTGAGGAATATACCTCGCTGTCGTGAGGTATATACCTGTTGCCCGAAAGGTATATACTATTCGCTCGAAGGGTATATACCATTTGCTCGGAGGGTATATACTATTTGCCCGAAGGGTATATACCTTTCGTCTAAAAGCTCCTTATGAGGGAAGGGGAGCGAAGCCTTTTTCCCCTGCCTACGTGGGGAAATTCGGGGAATGGCCTCTTATTCGGTATCTTTGCTTAGGCAAGCCCCAGACGTGGGGACACCTTTATCCGCTTAGAATTGATGCAAACAGATACTTATACGAGTGCCCATGGGGCCTCTGTGACTCGCTTTGCCGACGTGGAGATCCTCCGCTATGAGATCCCAGGCTTCGAAGCCTTGCCACTGGAGCGCAAGCTTTTTGTTTACCATTTAAGTGAAGCTGCCCTTGCTGGCCGCGATATTACCTTCGACCAAAATGGGCGCTATGGCCTGCGCTTGCGTGCGCTCTTCGAGGGCATCTACCTCGGCTACGAAGGCGATCGTACGAGTGTGGACTTCCGTGGCGTGGAGGAATATCTCTTCCGCCTGTGGTTCTCCTCGGGCATCCATCACCACTACGGCTCGGAGAAGTTCGAGCCGCATTTCTCCGAAGCCTATCTCCGAAGCTGCATTGAAGAGCTTCAGCGAAGCAAAGGACAGCTCCTCCGCTTCCGTGGGAGAGAGCTTGACGAGCTCCTCGCAGTGGTCTTCGACCCCGAGCGTGAGCCACGCCGCACGGTACAGAGTGGCGAAGGCGACCTGGTGCAAGCTTCTTCGGCGAACTTCTATGCTCCCGACGTCACGCAAGCCGAGGCCGAAGCCTTCTACCGTGCAGCTTATGACTACCTCACCGAAGAGGAGCGCCAAGAGCCTCCTTCTCTCGGCCTGAATAGCCGCTTAGCAAAGACCGAAGACGGCCAGCTCTACGAAGAGGTCTACAAGCAGGACGGACTCTACGGCGAGGCCTTGAGCCAGATCATCGCCCACCTCAAGGCCGCTGTGGCTTATGCTGAGAGCGAAGCCCAGCGCAAGACCATTCTTTCGCTCATCGAATACTACAAGAAGGGTGAGCTGGAGGAGTACAACCGCTATTCTATCCATTGGGTCGGCGATACGGAGCCTGTCGTGGACTTCATCAATGGCTTCACCGAAGTCTATACTGACCCCCTCGGGATGAAGGGGATGTGGGAATCGCTCGTGCATATCCGTGACGAGAAGGCGAGCGAGCGCACGGCGAAGATCTGCAGTGAAGCAGCGTGGTTCGAAGCGCATGCTCCCATCGATGCCCGCTTCAAGAAGGAGAATCCCCGTGGTGTATCCGCTACGGTCGTCTCGGTAGCTATGCTTGCCGGCGACTCTTATCCCGCTACGCCCATCGGTATCAACCTGCCGAACGCAGACTGGATACGTGCGACCTACGGCTCGAAGTCCGTCACCATCGACAATATCCACGAAGCCTATCGCTTGGCAGCTCGTCACAGCGGGATGGATGCAGCCTTTGTCCCCGATCCTGCTACCCGTGCCCTGCTTGAGAAGTACGAAGGCGTGACGGAGCACCTACATACCGACCTGCACGAATGCTTGGGCCACGGCTCAGGAAAGCTCCTTGACGGCGTCTCGCCTGATGCTCTCGGCGCTTACCATTCGACGCTGGAGGAGGCACGTGCCGACCTCTTTGCCCTATATTATATGGCGGATGAGCGTCTCGTAGAGTTGGGGCTCCTTCCCGATACGGAGGCGTACAAGGCTTGCTACTACCGCTACCTGCTCAATGGGCTTATCACGCAGCTTGTACGTATTCGCCCAGGGCACGTCCTCGAGGAAGCCCACATGCGCAATCGTGCCCTCATCGCTCGCTACGTACTGGAGCGTGCCACAGCTTCGGGTGCTGCTGAGCTTCGCGGCCTTGAGCTCGTCATCCACGACTATGCAGCTCTTCGCCCCATCGTCGCTGAACTCCTGGCTGAGGTACAGCGTATCAAGAGCGAGGGAGATCAGCCTGCGGGTCGCGCCTTAGTAGAGCGCTACGCTATTGACGTAGATCCCGAGCTTCACGCCGAGGTGCTGCGTCGCTACGCTACGCTTAATATCGCTCCCTACAAGGGCTTTGTCAATCCCCGCCTTGAGCTTGTCTACGATGCCGAAGGTGGTATCACCGATGTCCGTGCGACCTATACCGAAGGCTACGCCGAGCAGATGCTTCGCTACAGCCGTGAGTATGCTACGCTCCCCGAAGACCCAACGACAGCCGAGCAGGTTCGTCACCCCGAGCCCTCCGATGCTACACTGGAGGCAGCTAAGGCGCTTCGAGGAAGTCTACGCCATGCTATGGACGGGCAAGTCGCTTCGTCTATGCGCTCGAAGGGGCTTTATTACGGCATCAACTTCGGCCTTACGCTGGACTATATCCTTCGCCTGGCGGAGAAGCAGCCGAAGTCTGCCGATCTGGCTCGCTACATCCTCAGCCGAGATGTGCGTGAGCTGAAGATCATCGGGCAGCTTATCTATCCCGAGGAGGCCGTGACGTACGAAGTGGCTACGCAGCTGGCTCTCTCGTCCTTCTCTAACCCTGAGCTGCGTGACTATCTGGCGAAGCACTTCTTTGACCGCATACCCGAGGCTCCCTATTGGGCGCTGGACTGGATCTTCACCGAGCATTCGCAGCGCTGGGGTGATTTGCTCCCCGTAGCCTTCACGATCTTAGCACGCTGGCTCTCGCAGGGCTTCCGCATCGAGCACGAATCGCACCGCAAGCGCTTGCTCTCGGAAGTCCTGGAGATCCTCTCCGATAGCGAAGTGCCTTTCCCCACGCCTCTTCAGCGCACGGCTCTGCTTATGCTCAAGCGCTGGGGACGCTCGGATGAGGAGCTACGTAGCGAAGTCCTTGCCTCGCCGCTCCTCAAGGCTTGGGCTGAGGGAGAAGCTCCCGTGCAGCGTGAGTTTGCTGACGACCTGACGTTTGAGTTCGAAGAATTTATCACTAACCCATCATAACCATTTATGAAGACCTTCCTCTTAGTCTCGGCTTGCCTGCTACTTGCCTCGGGGGCTTCCCTTCCCGCAGTAGCGAGTAGCACGGTCGCTCTCGAGAGTGTCAGTCCGGATAGCACGGCGCGCTATCAAGAGCATGGGACGAATGCCAGCCTCATCGGGCGCGGCTTCGACCAAGCGCTCTTCACCTTTACGCTCCCCGTGGCTGTCGGCTCTACGCTGGAGTCCGTGACGATTGATCTCAGCGGTACCTCCCGAATTAAGGATGTCCGTCAGCTGAAGCTCTATCGCACGAAGAACAAGGATCGCTTTGACCACCGCACGCCCGGGCAGCTCGTAGCCTCTGCGCCCGTCAAGCGTGCTTCTCGCGTCAAGCTCGACCTCTCTCCACGTACGACGATCTCGAGCGATGATGCCTTCTGGGTCGTTTGTGATGTAGCCCCTTCGGCACAGGAGGGTGGGGAAGTCGTCTCTCGCCTTAGTGCGCTGAAGACGTCGAGCTATGAGCTCTCTACGCTCCCCGATGCTAAGGAGCACCGCCATGGTATCGTCCTGCAGCGTAGCTTGGTCTGGGCACCTGGCGAAGGTGGCTCACTGCACTACCGTATCCCCGGTGTCGTCCGTCTCTCCGATGGTACGCTCGTGGCAAGCATTGACCGTCGAAAGAAGAATGTCAATGACCTGCCAGGTGATATCGATGTGGAGATCAAGCGCTCGATAGATGATGGTAAGACTTGGAGTGCGCCTATCACGGTGGCTCGTGGTACGTCTGAGCACGGCTACGGCGATGCTGCCATGGCTACCGACGGACGTACGATCTACATGGTGATGGTCGGTGGCGCTGGTCTTTGGCATTATCCTTCGCATGCCACGCATCCTATCCAGATGTACTTCACTAAGAGCACAGATGGTGGCCGCACATGGGAGCCTGTGACCAATATCACGAAGTCTATCTACCGTGATCGCTTCGAGTACGGTGGCTTCTTCGCTTCGGGCAACGGGATCATTACCTCCACGGGCCGCATCATCTTCGTCGCAGCTATCCGCACGGAGGAGGCTTGGGGCGGACGCGCTGATAACGTCTTGGCTTACTCTGACGACCAGGGGAAGACATGGCAGATCTCCGAGACCGCTCGCGTCAATGGCGACGAGTCGAAGATCGTCGAGCTCTCCGACGGCTCGCTGCTGGTCTCCTGCCGCAATCGTGCTGGTGGCCTGAATGCGCGTACCTACGTGCACTCCAGCGACGGTGGCAAGACGTGGTCTGAGCCCAAGCAGTGGAATGAACTGATGGGTAATGCTTGTAATGGTGGCTTCGCCCGCTACGCACCCGTCGGTAGCAAGAAGAATGCCAACCTCCTTCTGCACACCCTTCCCGCCAGCGCCACGCGTGACCACCTGAAGATCTTCCTTAGCGAAGACGAGGGTAAGACCTGGCTTTATTCGCGTGAGATCTGCCGTGGCGAGTCGGTCTATAGCGAACTGGTGATCTTCCCCGACGGGACGATCGGGATCATCAGCGAAGAGGACGACAACCCCGGATTCGACATCTACTTCACGCGTGTAAGCCTTGACTGGATCCGCAAGGGCAATGCACCTCGCAAGAAGTAGCACTCCCCAAGCAGAGGCACGCTCATAAGCCTTTCCGCTCTCGGAAGTAGGCTTAGAATTAAAGGGCTGATTTCGCACTGGCGAAGTCAGCCCTTTCTCCCAAAGTGCCCGAGGAAGCGCCCGTATAGAAAAATAGGAACTGGAGTAATTGATTAAAAATCAAACGCTTGATTTGATGATACGTTATGATAGGTAACGATTTAGAAATGAGCGAGGTGCTTAGATGTACTTTGCTCTACATTAATAAAAGAACGCTCACTATTCCACTTGCAACGGTAATACATTGCGGGGGAAAGTGAGCGTTTCTCTTGCCTTTTCTTCTTGGCGGTGAAAGAGAAGTGTCGAGTGTATTGCTACCCGAGAACTGCGAGATCTTAGAGGAACTACCTTGTTGCACTACAATCTTTGCGAGCGATTGCGTTTGATAAGCTGCTGCCACTTATGTTCGCTCCAATCGGGGACAGATAAGCCATTGATGGAGAGGAAGAGCTTTTGCTTTTGATCTTTCTCAATACAGAGCATCGTGTCGTCCTCCTTGAAGTAGCGTCTGTACATCGAGGAGTAAACCTTGGCTTTGGCTCGCACGGCATTGCCTGTACGATACATTTGCGTTATCTGCTCGCCCGAGAAGCCCATAAACGCTAAGAGTCTGCGGACATTCAGGAGGGCAAAGAGTGAGGGCATATATCGCTGAATGAAACTTCGCTCCTCTTCATAGGCTCTCAGCTCCTTCCGCTGTTGTTCCAGCTCTCTATCCTTGTCTTTGAGCCTATCTTGTAGGATAATGACCTCCTTGCGGATGTCGTTTTTTCTTTTTCGCTGAGGTATTGAGCTTGTTCCGCCTCCTTTTCAAGGGCTTCGATACGTTGCTCGGCTTTGTCGAGTTCGGAGTTACCGAAGAGAGCATGATGGGTTCCTTTGATGCGGAGCTTGCCTGCTTTCTTTTCCAGTTGGGCAACACGCTCCTTAAGCTCAGTTTCCTCTGTCTTCTTATTTTCGGCTGCTTTGACCAGCTCTTTGTAATACGCCATGTTCGTGCGGTGCTTAGCTTCCGAGCCGTGAAGACCTCGCTCTAAGCTAAAGCCTGCCATCGCTCGGGCATAGGTTGTTTGATACTCCTCCAGCTTCTTAGGGGTGAGTACATCATCGGCACAGAGACGCACCTTGTTTCTCTTCGTCTTGTATTTGCGTTTGCCGTTGTCGGCTTCGTCCTTGGCTTTGCGTCTTTCGCCTTGCACGATTGGCACGACGGTGGCGTGGATGTGGGGCGTCTCTTCGTCTGCGTGGAGCGTGGCTGCTACGACATTCTCAGCCCCGAAGGTCTGTCGTAGCCAATCCATCGAAGCCTAGCACCATTCGCCCAGTCGCCCCTCCTTTTCGATACGGAGCATATCCTCGTGCGATCCTGAAAGGATAAATCGC
>ENA-OWLM01000139-OWLM01000139.1-metagenome-genome-assembly--contig:-NODE-139-length-27006-cov-4.364217_pt1 | contig 27006 bp, 25 predicted proteins | sample MGYA00245349_ERZ651102 | MGnify/ENA primary metagenome ERZ651102 (study PRJEB26857, sample SAMEA4031759) | metagenome | biome: human; feature: oral; material: saliva | place: Philippines | collected 2014... | reverse complement strand
CCGCGCTGCAATCCATCGACAAGTCGCTCTATGAGGCGGCGGCGATCGACGGTGCCGGGAAGGTCAGGACATTCATCTTCATAACCTTGCCTCTTCTGACGCCGGTGATCTTCTTCAACTTCATCATGCAGACCACCCAGGCGTTCCAGGAATTTACCGGGCCGTACGTGATTACCGGCGGCGGGCCAACCTACTCGACCTATCTGTTCTCGCTCTACATCTACGACACCGCGTTCAAATACTTCGATATGGGCTACGGCGCGGCGCTGGCGTGGATCCTGTTCCTGGTGGTGGCCGTCTTTGCCGGTATCGCCTTTAAGTCGTCGAAATACTGGGTGTTCTACTCCGCCGATAAAGGAGGCAAAAATGGCTGATATTCAGGAACTCTCCACGGCAAGAAGCGTTGCAGAGCGCGAAGTCGCCCGTACGCTGCGCAGAGAGAAAATCAACGCCACTATTCGCTACGCGATCCTGCTGTTTGTCGGCCTGCTGATGCTCTACCCGCTGGTGTGGATGTTCTCAGCATCGTTCAAACCGAACCACGAGATCTTCACCACCCTGAGCCTGTGGCCTGCGCACGCCACCTGGGACGGCTTTGTGAACGGCTGGAAAACCGGGACCGAATACAACTTCGGCCATTACATGCTCAATACCTTTAAGTATGTGATCCCAAAAGTGATCCTGACCATTATCTCCTCCACCATCGTGGCGTACGGCTTTGCCCGCTTCGAGATCCCGTGGAAGAAATTCTGGTTCGCCACGCTCATCACCACCATGCTGCTGCCCAGCACCGTGCTGCTGATCCCGCAGTACCTGATGTTCCGTGAAATGGGCATGCTCAACAGCTATATGCCGCTGTACCTGCCGCTGGCCTTCGCCACGCAGGGGTTCTTCGTCTTTATGCTGATCCAGTTCCTGCGCGGCGTGCCGCGTGACATGGAGGAAGCGGCGCAAATTGACGGCTGTAACTCCTTCCAGGTGCTGTGGTACGTGGTGGTGCCGATCCTGAAACCGGCCATTATCTCCGTCGCCCTGTTCCAGTTCATGTGGTCGATGAACGACTTTATCGGGCCGCTGATTTACGTCTACAGCGTGGACAAATACCCGATTGCACTGGCGCTGAAAATGTCCATCGACGTCACCGAAGGTGCGCCGTGGAACGAAATTCTGGCAATGGCGAGCATCTCCATTCTGCCATCCATCATTGTCTTCTTCCTGGCACAGCGCTACTTCGTACAGGGCGTCACCAGCAGCGGAATTAAAGGTTAAGAGGGAAATATCATGGCTGAAGTAATCTTCAACAAACTGGAAAAGGTCTACTCCAACGGCTTCAAAGCGGTACATGCTATCGACCTTTCCATCTCCGAAGGGGAGTTTATGGTGATTGTCGGGCCGTCCGGCTGCGCCAAATCCACTACCCTGCGCATGCTGGCCGGGCTGGAAACCATCAGCGGCGGCGAGGTGCGTATCGGCAATAAGATTGTGAACAACCTCGCGCCGAAGGAGCGCGGGATTGCGATGGTGTTCCAGAACTACGCGCTCTATCCGCATATGACGGTGCGCGAGAACCTGGCCTTTGGCCTGAAGCTGAGCAAGCTGCCGAAAGATCAGATTGAGTCTCAGGTGAACGAAGCGGCGAAAATCCTGGAGCTGGAAGAGCTGCTCGACCGCCTGCCGCGCCAGCTTTCCGGCGGCCAGGCGCAGCGCGTGGCGGTAGGCCGCGCGATTGTGAAAAAGCCGGACGTGTTCCTGTTCGACGAGCCATTATCCAACCTCGACGCCAAGCTTCGCGCCTCGATGCGAATCCGTATTTCTGACCTGCACAAGCAGCTGAAAGCCTCCGGAAAACCGGCCACCACCGTCTACGTGACCCACGACCAGACCGAAGCGATGACCATGGGCGACCGCATCTGCGTGATGAAGCTCGGCCACATCATGCAGGTGGATACGCCGGATAACCTTTACCACAAGCCGAAGAACATGTTCGTGGCGGGCTTTATCGGCGCGCCGGAGATGAACATTCGTAAAAGCCTGCTGGTGGAAAAAGCGGGGCAGCTGCACATCGCCATCGGCAATGAAACCATGCCGCTGAACGCGGAAAAGCAGGAGAAGGTTTCCGCTTACGCCGGTCGGGAGGTCTTCTACGGCGTGCGCCCGGAGTTCGTGTCGATCTCTGACGAACCGTTCCAGGACGGTAGCTGCAGCGGCGAGATGGTGCGCGTCGAGAACATGGGTCACGAATTCTTTGTGTATCTGAAAGTCGCGGACTACGAACTGACCGCCCGAATTCCTTCCGATGAAGCTAAGCCACTGATTGATAAAGGTCTTCACCGTAAGGTGTATTTCACGTTTGATATGAACAAGTGTCATATTTTTGACGCAAAAACTGAACAGAACCTCTCTCTCTGATGGAGTGACAAAAATGAAAAAAGTGCTTTTAAGCGCAGCAATCTCCGCGACTCTGGGCCTTACCGCTTTGCCATCGATGGCGCAAGATGTTGATTTACGTATGTCCTGGTGGGGCGGCAACGGTCGTCACCAGGTCACCCTGAAAGCCCTGGAGGCGTTCCACAAGCAGAACCCGGACATCAACGTGAAGGCGGAATACACCGGCTGGGACGGTCATCTCTCCCGTCTGACCACCCAGATTGCGGGCGGTACCGAGCCGGACGTGATGCAGACCAACTGGAACTGGCTGCCGATCTTCTCCAAAACCGGCGACGGCTTTTACGATCTGAACAAGATGAAGGACGTCATCGACTTAACGCAGTTCGATCCGAAAGAGCTGCAGTCCACCACGGTTAACGGCAAGCTGAACGGCATTCCGATTTCCGTGACCGCGCGCGTGTTCTACTTCAACGACGAGACCTGGAAAAAAGCAGGCGTTGAATACCCGAAAACCTGGGACGAGCTGATGGCGGCGGGCAAGACGTTCGAGAGCAAGCTCGGCAAGCAGTACTACCCGGTTGTGCTGGAGCATCAGGACACGCTGGCGCTGCTGAACTCGTACATGATCCAGAAGTACAACATCCCTGCGGTGGACGAGAAAACCAAAAAATTCAGCTACTCCAAAGAGCAGTGGGTGGAGTTCTTCCAGACCTACAAAAAGCTGGTGGATAGCCACGTGATGCCGGATACCAAATACTACGCGTCGTTTGGTAAGAGCAACATGTATGAGATGAAGCCGTGGATCCAGGGCGAATGGGGCGGCACCTACATGTGGAACTCGACCATTAACAAGTATTCCGACAACCTGAAGCCACCGGCGAAGCTGGAGCTGGGCAGCTACCCTATGCTGCCGGGCGCCACCGATGCGGGACTGTTCTTCAAACCGGCGCAGATGTTGTCGATTGGTAAATCCACCAAAAACCCGGAAGCGGCGGCGAAGCTGATTAACTTCCTGCTGAACAGCAAAGAGGGAGTGGATACGCTGGGTCTGGAGCGCGGCGTTCCATTGAGCAAAGCGGCGGTGCAGTTCCTGACCGAAGACGGCACCATCAAGGAGAACGACCCGTCCGTTGCGGGCCTGCGCCTGGCGCAGTCGCTGCCAGCGAAGCTTACCGTATCGCCTTACTTTGACGACCCGCAGATTGTGGCCCAGTTCGGGACCTCGCTGCAGTATATCGATTACGGTCAGAAAACCGTGGAAGAGACGGCGGCTGACTTCCAGCGTCAGGCAGAGCGTATTTTGAAACGCGCGATGCGGTAATAGTCTCCTCCCTGCCCGTCCTGCGCTTAGCAGGGCGGCAAACTGTGCCTTTCCGCGATCCGGAAAGGCACAGCGGTATTAGAGATTACTCAAGTTGCCAGGCGCCAGCCTCGGTTAAAACGGCCAAACCACTCCAGGCGAATAACGCTAAATCCCGATGATCGGCATCCGGATAAATACGGCTGCTCAGGCAAGCCTCACCGTCGTTAACAAAAACTTCCACTGACGAACTATCGAAGAACAGCCGTAGCCTCAGCGCCTTCCCGGCGGTTAATGGCACGCTGCGCACGCCGCACAGTCCATACTGCGGATAATGACGCTCCAGCACCAGCCGCTGCATCTGCGCATCAATATACACGCGCAGGCCATTACCGAAACGGAGCCCATACTGTTCTGCACTGCTGTTTGCGCAGTCCCAGTGAAGGATAACCTCCAGCGCCTCGCCGTTTTCCATCATAACGCTTTGCTGGTTTTTAACGGTGGTGATCGGCCATGGGAACCAGGCCCCGCGCATTCCCTCAACCTCTTTGGCTGGACGCATTTGCAGGCGATTGTCCGCACTCAGACTCAGCTCGCGCGGCAGTGAAAGCATGCCCGCCCATCCGTCCCGTTGCTCCGGCAATGGCGATTCCCACATGTCCAGCCAGCCAATGACAATGCGTCGGCCATCTGGCGTCAGGAAACTTTGCGGCGCATAAAAGTCGTGACCGTGATCCATTTCAACAAAGTCGCCCTCGCGGGCAAACGCCTGCCCTGGCTGCCATTCGCCGAGCAGATACCCGCTCTGAAAAAGATTACGGTTCTGGTAGCCGTTTGCCTCCAGTCCCTGGGGAGAGAACATCAGAACCCGCTTGCCGTTGAGGGTGAAAAAATCCGGGCACTCCCACATGTAACCCATCTCTTTTTCCGCTTCATCAAGCACACCCGCGTCCTGCCACTGGCGAAGATCGGCCGATCGATATAGCCGCACCTGCCCGGTATCACCGTCGCGAGCGCCAACGATCATGTACCAGTCATCCCCTTCACGCCACACTTTCGGATCGCGGAAATGATGTATCCCTGCCGGGGTGTCCACCACAATACCCTGACGTTCAAAGTGAATACCGTCGCGGCTGGTCGCCAGACACTGGACCTGATAGAGGTTAGACTCATCACTGGGATCGCCATGAAATTTATGCCCGGTGTAAATCAGCGCCAGCGTATCGCCATCGACCACCGCCGAACCGGAGAAGCAACCGTCTTTGTCCTCCGGGCCTTCCGGGGCCAGCGCCACCGGCAAATGTTCCCAGTGCACCAGATCTTTACTGCGCGCATGCCCCCAGTGCATTGGTCCCCATTCGGTTGAATACGGGTGATGCTGGTAAAACGCGTGGTACCAGCCATCGAACCAAACCAGCCCATTCGGGTCATTCATCCAGCCCGCACGGGCGGCCAGGTGGTAGCGCGGATACCAGCGCAGATTCAGCGCCTCGCGTTTAGCCTGGAGTTCCTGTTCTGCGTTAGAAATGGTGTACATCATAGTCTTCACTCTTTTTGATTCAGATAGCGGAGGGTTGCGAGACCAGCGGGTCTGAGGACGACCGCGAGGAGCGCAGCAAGAAAATGGAGATAAAGGTGGTACTAAACACCAGCAGCCCCATAATCAGATAGGACTGGGCGAAGCCGTACTTCTCGTAGCTATAGCCTGCCAGCGGCGAAAGTACCGTGGCGATGACCGAACTGGTGCACGCAAAGCCCACCAGATACAGCGTGGATGAAAGTCGTTTATCGAAGTTAAGGCTGTTGTATTTGAAGATGGCCACCAGCAGAACCGGCAACTCTAGCGCGTGCAGCAGCTTGGTGATAGAGATAAGCAGCGGGCCTTCCACCAGCCCGGAGGCGACCATGCGGCTCGCCATCACCATTCCGGCGAAGATGAGGCCGTTTTTCGCGCCAATGCGGTTAACCAGCCATGGCGCGCAAAACATGCCAGCCGCCTCAAGGAAAACCTGGAATGAGTTCAGATAGCCATACATGGCGTTCCCTTCCTGGAGGGTCGGGAACTGAGAAGAGAAGTAAACCGGAAACTGCTGGTCGTAAACGCCGTAAATGCAGGTGCCGATCACGAAGAAGACGAGCGCCCAAAAGCGCGGTAGGGTGAGCAGGCGCAGCGCATCTTCCAGCGTCACCTTACCGCCCGCCACCGCTTCTTCCATCGCCTGCGAGGCGGAGAAAACCCGCAGCCGCGCCAGCAAAATGAAAAATACCAGCCCTGAGCAACTGGCCACCGCAAAGTTGAGTTTTGGGTTGATATTGAAGAGTAAACCGGCAAAGAACGTCGCGACTGCCCAGCCCAGCGAGCCCCACATCCGCGCCTTGCCAAACTCAAACTGGCTCTGTCGTGCCACACGCTCGGTATAGGACTCTAAAACACCGATACCGCCGTTAAAGGTCAAGCCGATGTAAATTCCACCGAAAATGCTGCCAAGCAACACGTTAATCTTCAGCAGATAGCCAAACAGTAAAAAGGCCGGGCCAGAGAGGATCAGCAGTACGGTGATGTACCAGAGTAGATTTTTACGCAGGCCGAGCTTGTCCTGAATAAAACCGTAGCAGACCTGTGCAAACAGCGCGGAGACGGAGAGCACCGCGTAGATAATGCCAGTATCCCCCGGCTTGAGCCCTACCTCCTGGTGCAGCCAGATAGAGAGCAGCGATCCGGAAGAGGACCAGCAGACAAAAAAGAAAAACAGTAACGCACTGAGTAACGGGTAGCTGTGAGAGTGATGTTTCTTCATCATGACATTCTCATCGTGGAGGAATGCCCAAATGGTAACGTTAACAAATGAGTTAACTCATGTCATTTTGCTGAGATACATGATGTTAATCACAAAAGTTAACGTTAACATTGATGGAGTGCGATCGCGATCAACTATTTCTTACCTGCGCGCACGTCACGCGTAAGATAGAATATCGAACGATCTTTTACATCAGCAGCTTAGCAAGGGCGGAGTAATCAACATGGCATCGCTTAAGGATGTGGCAAAGCTGGCCAATGTGTCACTGATGACGGTATCCCGCGCGCTAAACAGCCCGGAAAGGCTAAAACCGGAGACGCTGGCCCGGGTTCAGGCCGCTATTGAACAGACCCATTACGTGCCCGACCTGTCAGCGAAAAAAATTCGCGGGGCTCACGCCATGCCGAACACCATCGGGGTGCTGGCGCTGGATACGGTGACCACGCCCTTTTCGGTAGACATCACGCTGTCGATTGAAGAAACCGCGCGGGTGCACGGGTGGAACAGCTTTGTGGTTAACATGTTTACCGACGATAGCCCGGAGACCATGGTAGACCTTCTGCTCTCTCATCGCCCGGACGGGATCATCTACACGACCATGGGGCTGCGCAAGGTGCCGCTCCCGTCCAAGCTGCTAACCCTTCCCTGCGTGCTGGCAAACTGCGAAAGTTTGCACGATCCGGTGGCCAGCTACATACCCGATGACGAGCAGGGCCAGTTCTCTGCGGTTCAGGCTCTGCTGGCTGCGGGCTACCGCCGCCCCCTTTGCCTGCATCTGCCAGCTAACCATCTGGCTACCCTTCGCCGTCGCCAGGGGCTGGAGCGCGCCTGTCGGGAAGCGGGAATCGACCCAAATACCCTGGTTCACTGCTATATGGAATATGGCGATGAGCACTATCGCGATATTCCGGCACGCGTTCTGGCTCATATTCAGCAGCAAACGCCGCTGTTCGACTCCGTGATTTGCGGCAACGACCGCATTGCGTTTATGGTTTATCAAACGCTGCTGGGACACGGGTTGCGCATTCCGCAGGATGTGGCCGTGGTGGGGTACGATAACATGGTGGGGATTGGCGATTTGTTCTTACCGCCCCTCTCAACGGTGCAGTTACCTCATTATGAAATCGGGCGCCTGAGCGCCCTGCATATTATCAACGGTGACAGCCATCGTGAGACGGTTCGGGTCGCCAGCCCGTGGCTCCCCCGAGAGTCGCTATAATCAGATGCCGATGTTGCGCAATTTCTCCCCCGCCATCAGCTTGCGTTCAATATGCTCCAGCGTCACGCCTTTGGTTTCAGGGATCAGCCAGAAGGTGACACCGATAAACGCCACGTTCAGCACCGTATAGAGCCAGAAGGTTCCCGCTGCGCCAATCGCATCCAGCAGCGTCAGGAAGGTCGCGCCGATGATCATGTTCGACACCCAGTTGGTGGTGGTGGAACAGGTGATACCAAAATCACGGCACTTCAGCGGCTGAATTTCAGAGCACAGGATCCACACCACCGGCGCGGCGCTCATTGCGTAACCGGCGATGCACATCATGGTCATGCCGACGGAGAGCCAGGACAGCCCGCTTGAGGCCGTGCCGTTATCAAACTGCATCAGGCAGTAGCCGAGGATCAGCGTACCCAGGGCCATCACGCTAAAGCCAATCTTCAGCGCCGGTTTACGTCCGGCTTTATCCACGGTGAATACCGCAATAAAGGTCGCGAACATAAAGGTCAGCCCCACCACCAGCGTGGCAATCATCTGCTGTTCAGTGGTCGTGAACCCGGCCATTTTGAAGATGCGCGGCGCGTAATACATGATGATGTTCATCCCGGTGAACTGCTGCATCGCCTGGAGCAGCATGCCGAGGAACACTGCACGACGCACGTTGCGGTTGACCTTAAACAGCGCCCAGCCGCCCTGCTTCAGCTTCAGGCTTTCGCGGATTTCATTCAGCTCTTCACGCGCTTTCTCCGAGGTATCGCGCAGCATGCGCAGCACCTCTTCCGCCTCCACGTGACGACCCTTTTGCGCCAGCCAGCGCGGGCTGTTCGGCAGGAAAATCACCAGCACGATCAGCAGCAGCGCGGGCAGCGCCAGTACGCCCAGCATCGCGCGCCAGTTGCCGCTGTAGCTGAAGTACGTATCGGACAGGAACGCCAGCACGATGCCGAGCGTGACCATCAGCTGGTACATGCTGATCATCTTCCCGCGCACGTTCTCGCTCGCCATTTCGGAGAGGTACAGCGGCGCGGTATACGATGCAATCCCCACCGCCACGCCCAGCAGCACGCGGGAGAGCAGCAGTACCTCCACGTTCGTGGCAAACGCCGAGCCAATCGACCCCGCGACGAAGAGGATCGCCCCGACCATCAGGCTGTATTTGCGCCCGAGGCGGAACGACAGCCAGCCGTTAAACAGCGCCCCGATAGCCGCACCGAGCATCATGCTGCTCACCACCCACTCCTGCAGGCGGTTACTCAGCGTAAAGTGATCGGTAATAAACGGTAGCGCCCCGGCAATCACGCCGATATCCAGACCAAACAGCAAACCCGCCACGGCAGCCGCAACAGAGACGAACTGATTCATGCGTCGGGTATCGCGCAACGCGGCGGGCATCAGGGTAGAGTCATTTATAGATGTCATATTTTTCCTGCCTCAACAGCAAAATTCGTTAAGTGAAATTACGAGATAGTGAAGAAAAGTGTCAGGCGGGAACTCGTGAAGATATGGATTATTTCGCTATGGCATCGCGATCTGTGATGGACATTACAATTTCAATTAATGCTGAAATAGCACCGTTTTTTATTAATCACCTAATATTTAAGCAATAAAACTGTGATACGCGTCATTTATGAATTTTCAGTATGGATTTTTCATCTTATGTCATATGGATAATGACAATTTTTAGCCAAAAAAAAACCTCTGCCCGGAGGCAGAGGTTCATCATGCAGGCGGAATTAACGCGCCAGCCAGCCGCCGTCGACGGCCACGGTGTAGCCGTTGATATAGTCAGAAGCCGGGGATGCCAGGAATACAACCGGTCCCATCAAATCGCTCGGCAGACCCCAACGTCCCGCAGGGATACGCTCCAGGATTGCCGCGCTGCGCTCTTCATCCGCACGCAGCTGCTGGGTGTTATTGGTGGCCATGTAGCCTGGCGCAATCGCGTTAACGTTGATGTTGTGCTGCGCCCACTCGTTGGCCAGCAGACGGGTCACGCCCATCACCGCACTTTTCGACGCGGTGTAAGACGGCACGCGGATACCGCCCTGGAATGAGAGCATGGAGGCGATGTTGATGATCTTGCCGCCTTTGCCCTGGGCGATAAAGTGCTTCGCCGCGGCCTGAGACATAAAGAACACGCTCTTAATGTTCAGGTTCATGACGTCGTCCCAGTCGCGCTCGCTGAAGTTGATCGCGTCTTCACGGCGGATCAGACCCGCGTTGTTCACCAGGATATCGATATGGCCGAATTCCGCCACCGCGCGATCCAGCAGTTCAGGGATCGCGTCGATTTTACGCAGGTCGGCGGTCAGGCTCAGGAAACGGCGACCCAGCGCGGTGACGCGCTCGATGGTTTCGGTAGGCTCAACAATGTTGATACCGACAATGTCGCAGCCCGCTTCCGCCAGACCCAGCGCCATACCCTGACCCAGCCCGGTGTCACAACCGGAAACCACAGCCACTTTACCCTGCAGAGAAAATGCATCCAGAATCATGTTTGTTCCTTAATCGTTCAGCGCCTGTCACCAACAGGCAGGTTTATGCTTCACTGCCTGCGACTAGCGCAGATCCTTAACAGCGACATGGTCCATGTCATCAAAGACCTGGTTTTCACCGACCATTCCCCAGATGAAGGTATAGGCTTTCGTCCCTACGCCTGAGTGAATGGACCAGCTTGGCGAAATCACCGCCTGCTCGTTGTGCATCACGATATGGCGGGTTTCCTGAGGCTGCCCCATCATGTGGAAGACGCAGGCGTCTTCATCCATGTTGAAGTAGAAATAGACTTCCATGCGGCGCTCGTGGGTATGGCACGGCATGGTGTTCCACAGGTTGCCCGGCGCGAGTTCGGTCAGCCCCATGCTCAGCTGGCAGGTTTCCAGCACGTCCGGAACGAAGTATTTGTTGATGGTGCGGCGGTTGCTGGTGAGGTTATCGCCCAGCGTGACCGGCGCGACGTCCGCTGGCGTCACTTTTTTGGTTGGGTAGGTGGTATGCGCCGGAGCGCAGTTGTAGTAAAACTTCGCTGGCTTACCGCCGTCAATGCTGGCAAAGACCACCTCTTTCGCCCCTTTTCCGACGTACAGCGCGTCGCGATGGTCAATCTCATAGCACTGGCCGTCGACGGTAACGGTGCCCGGCCCGCCAATGTTGATCACGCCCAGTTCACGACGCTCGAGGAAATAGCTCACGCCCAGCTGTTTGCCCACTTCTCCACCCACGGAGACGGTTTTCGCTACCGGCATAATCCCGCCCACAATGATGCGGTCGATGTGGCTGTAGACCATGGTGTACTTGTCGGCTTCAAATACCTGTTCCACCAAAAACTCATTACGCAGTCCCTGCGTATCCAGCGCCTTAGCATGCGCACTGTGGATGCTTTGTCTGATGTCCACGTTGACCTCCAGAAATGATCGTGCCCGAGGGCAAAGATGATTAACGAAACGACGTTCCGTTTTCTTGATGATCACATAGTATCCGCTGAGATTTGGCTTTTCAATTGCATTTAAAACAACGTTTCACTTTTTCTGCATCTTAATACCGAAAATGATGTTTTGATCACGATAATGTCAGAACATCCTTATCTATCCCGATGATTCTTACGAATTGCGCCACCAGTCACACATAATGAAACATTGTTTTGATAATTTAACACCCAGTTTTTAACTCAACCTCATCCAAAGGAGTGCATTATGGCTAAAGGTATGCGGGTCAAGCTGAACTACGAGGTCAGCCGCGATCCGGATACAGGCGTGGAAGTCACCCGCCTGACCCCCCCGGAAGTCACCTGTCATCGCAACTACTTTTACCAGAAGTGCTTCTTCAACGACGGCAGCCATCTGCTGTTTGCGGGGGCGTTCGACGGCAACTGGAACTACTACCTGCTGGATCTGAAAAAGGCCGAAGCGGTACAGCTGACGGAAGGCGCGGGGGATAACACGTTTGGTGGTTTCCTTTCGCCGGATGACACCGTCTTCTATTATGTGAAGAACGATCGCACCCTGCTGGAAGTGGATTTGCAGACGCTGCAGGAACGCGAAGTGTATCGCGTCTCTGACGACTGGGTCGGTTACGGCACCTGGGTTGCCAACAGCGACTGCACCAAACTGGTGGGTATCGAGATCGCCAAAAGCGACTGGACGCCGCTGAACGACTGGAAAATTTTCCACGACTTCTTCCACAAGGGGCCGCACTGCCGCCTGCTGCGCGTGGATCTGAAAACGGGCGCAAGCGCCACTATCCATGAAGAGAAGAACTGGCTGGGCCATCCTATTTACCGTCCGTTCGACGACAACACGGTAGCCTTCTGCCACGAAGGCCCGCACGACCTGGTCGACGCGCGTATGTGGCTGGTTAACGAAGACGGCAGCAACGTGCGTAAGGTGAAAACGCACGCAGAAGGTGAAAGCTGCACGCACGAATTCTGGGTGCCGAACGGATCTGCGCTGGTGTACGTCTCGTATCTGAAGGGTCAGCAGGGTCGCACCATCTCCCGTTTTAACCCGGAAACCGGCGTTAACGAGGAAGTGATGCAGATGCCCGCCTGCTCGCATCTGATGAGTAATTTTGACGGCACGCTGCTGGTGGGCGACGGTTCCGGTACGCCGGTCGACGTGAAGGATACGGGGGGTTACACCATCGATAACGACCCGTACCTGTATGCCTTCGACGTCGCAAAAAAAGCCCATTTCCGCATCGCGCGTCACGACACCTCCTGGGCAACGGTGGCGAACAGCCGCCAGGTCACCCACCCGCACCCATCCTTTACCCCGGATGATAAAGCGGTGCTGTACAGTTCCGATAAAGACGGCAAACCGGCGCTCTATATCGCGAAACTCCCCGAGCAACCTGAAATGTTGCATGCATGATTTGAGTGAGTGTTTCTGTAACTGGCCTTGCCCTCCCCTAAGGAGGGCTTTTTTTTGGGCCTGGTGCGCGCGTTTTGCCCGGTGGCGCTAACGCTTACCGGGCCTACAGAGTGAAATGGGAGGGATCAAAGTAGGCCGGGTCAGCGCAGCGCCACCCGGCGGTTTTTAGAAAAGGAGCTGGATTATCAGAAGGAGTAGGCCACGCCTAAACGGAAACGGGTCTGGCGCTCATCGGTGTCTTTTACGCCCACGTTACCCACTTCAACATACGGCGCCCAGTTTTGATCCCATTTATAGGCCAGCTTGGCGTTATATTCGTTAGAATAATCTTTATTATTATTACGAATCATACCCTCGGTACTTTTCGCATAAACGTAATTCAGCTCGGTACGCCAGTCCCCCATGACCCAACCCACCCAGGCATCGCCACGGTTAACTTTGTCATCGTCTTTATTTGCGCTGGACGGATAACGGGTATATTCGTAACGGTAACGCGCCGCCACGTAAAAACCATTATCGAAGCTGTATTGCAGGTGCAGGTTCGGTTTATAAATGGTACGGCTGTCATTACTCTCAATGGTGAATGCAGGCGTCAGCGCAATATTGTCGGTTGCTTTCCAGCGCCAGCTAATTTGGTCTTCATGACCGTTACCCACAACATCGGCAAACGGCTGGTCGGCCTTGTCGCCACCGGATTTCCATTTCGCTTCAACAGAGAAGCCGAAGCCGTTAGCAAAGCGATGCGAGACCGCAACGCGATCTGCGTTCGCCCCGTTATCAATATATTCATGGCGCAGATCGACGGTAACCGCCTGAGCCGCAAAAGACGCACCAATAAGAGAGGCAAGGACCAGAGATTTATTAAACATGAAAAAACCCTCAAATAAAATAGCGTTTCGTTTTTATGGAACTGCAGTTTATTTTTTAATAAACGTTATTTTAGTGATCGGGATCGTAATTATTTGTTTCATTTTTTTTGGCAAGGATGGACGTGATGCCAGTCAACAAAAGGGGATTATTAACCTTAAATTTCGGGGGGAAGATCACAGTAAGACGTTAGCGAGGAGAATAATACAGCGCGTAATTATTCCACTCTGCATTGAGAATGAACTGATAATCGTAAAAACATCACGCCAGGTGTAAAAAAAACCTCCCGAGGGGAGGTTTACTTTTTGAAAGGGAAAGATCACCGCTCAATCGCCAGCGCCACCCCTTGCCCGCCGCCAATGCAGAGCGTGGCAATGCCTTTACGGGCGTTACGCTTCTTCATTTCATGCACTAAGGAGACCAGTATACGGCAGCCGGACGCACCGATAGGGTGCCCCAGCGCGATAGCGCCACCGTTGACGTTGACCCGCAGCGGATCCCACTCCAGCATTTTGCCCACCGAGATCGCCTGCGCGGCAAAGGCTTCGTTGACTTCAATCAGATCAACGTCGCTAAGCTGCCAGCCTGCGCGCTCCAGACAGCGCCGCGTCGCATAGACGGGGGCGATCCCCATCAATGCCGGATCCACCCCTACGCTGGCAAAGGCTTTAATCCGCGCGAGCACGGGAAGGTCCAGCTCCTGCGCTTTGCTTTCGCTCATCATCATCACGGCCGCAGCGCCATCGTTAATGGAAGAGGCATTCCCTGCGGTCACCGATCCCAGCGTTTCAAAGGCCGGGTTAAGCTTCGCCAGCCCTTCTGCGCTGGCATCGGTGCGCGGCTGCTCGTCGGTATCCACCATCACGGCTTCACCGTTCTGACGCCGGGTGCTGACCGGGACGATTTCATCGCGAAACCGGCCGGAATCAATTGCGGCGCGGGCTTTTTGCTGCGAGCTGAGCGCGTAGGCGTCCTGAAGCTCGCGGCTGATGCCATATTCACGCGCCAGGTTTTCCGCCGTGACGCCCATATGATAATCGTTGAACGCATCCCACAGGCCGTCATGCACCAGGCTGTCGAGCAGCTGGCTGTTTCCAAGCTGCGCGCCGGTACGGCTGTCGGTCAGAACGTGCGGCGCGCGACTCATGTTCTCCTGCCCACCGGCAATCACCACATCCGCCTCGCCGCACTGAATGGCCTGGGTGGCAAGATGCAGCGCTTTTAAGCCGGAACCACAGACGTCGTTGATGGTAATGGCGGAAACGGTGTTGGGCAGCCCGCCTTTCAGTGCCGCCTGTCGGGCAGGGTTTTGCCCGGCTCCGGCGGTCAGCACCTGGCCGAGGATCACCTCATCGACTTCATGGGCGGCAATCCCGCTGCGTTCCACCAGCGCTTTCACCACCACGCTACCCAGATCGACAGCCGAGTGGCGCGCTAATGCCCCCTGAAAACAGCCGATAGCTGTACGCAACGCACCCACTATAACGACATCTTTCATCACGACCTCAGTGTTAAATGACCTGACGATAGTAGAGTATTGTTATCAACAATTATCGCGATTGTTTAAAATTAGTGAGTTAAATCACAAGGATCAGCGCGCGTCCTGCAAATACTGTCGCAGCCAGCTTCCGGCGACGCCAGGGGGAGATCGTTTGTTCCAGAGCAGATCGACACCAATCGCGCGTGGCCAGCCGGGGACATTGAGCTGCACCAGCGATTTCGCCGCCGCAAATTCATCGACCAGCGCACAGGGCAGTACGCACCAGCCAAATCCCTGAACCGCCATACTCAAGAGTAACAGGTAATTCGGCGCTGACCAGACCGGCCCCCGGGCAAGGGTGGCTTCGCGTTCGAGATAGGTGCTCAGGCGCAGCTCGCGCCAGCCCTGTAGCTCATCCGCCCTGGTTTCGTGTTGCCCGGCAAGCGGGTGTTCAGCGCTGACGTAAATCGCCATCCGGGTCTGCAGGGGAAGCCGGGTCACGCCGATATCGGTGGGATAACTGCCGCGCACTTCCGTCAGGCCAATTTGCGCCCTCTCCTTCTGCAGCAGATCGATGACATCCTCTTCTTCGCCAATCAGACATTCGAATTCCGTATGCGGAAAACGCTGGTCGAACTGTTTCATCAGGTTTTCAAGCACGTCCGGGTTGAGCGTATCGGAGAGCACAAACGTCAGCCGCGCCTCGGTCTGCGCGGTTAACGACACCGCCAGTTCGTCCAGCCTCGCGCTGGCGGCCAGGATCGACTGCACGTAACCCAGCACCTGCTCGCCCTGAACGGTTAACACCGGCTGGCGCGCCGAGCGGTCAAACAGATCAAACCCGAGATCGGCTTCCAGGTTGGCTATGGACGTGCTGATCGTGGACTGGCTTTTACGCAGGCGGCGGGCGGCGGCGGAAAAGGAACCTGCGGCAACGGTCTCGACAAACGCGGTGAGGGCTTCAGGGGAATAGCGCATGAACTATCTACTTTATCGATGGATACCATCTTTAATATATCAGCTTTAGCGATAAAAATAGGCCACATCGACGCCCATCCTGGCGAATTAATGAGGTCACTATGCAACATCAAGATGCACTCCACCGTAAACTGCCGGAGCGGATCTTCCATGCCGTCTGCTTTGAAGGGATCGCCACGGCGATCCTCGCTCCTACTACAGCCTGGCTTATGCAGCGCTCCGTGGTGGAAATGGGTGGGTTAACCATTATCCTGGCGACCACGGCGATGCTGTGGAACATTATCTATAACTTTGGCTTCGACCGGTTCTGGCCCGTTCAGCGGGTCAAACGCACGGCAAAAGTGCGCGCCCTGCACGCCCTGGGCTTCGAATGCGGGTTTATTGTGATTGGCGTGTCCATTGTCGCCGCCGTTCTCGGCGTGACCTTGCTTCAGGCATTCACGCTGGAAATAGGTTTCTTCCTGTTCTTCCTGCCGTACACCATGTTCTACAACTGGGCGTACGATACCCTGCGCGAAAAATTCCTTAAGCGTCGCCAGCAGCGACGCGCCCTGGCTGGCTAAATGCCCTCTGGCCGGACGCCCGTTCCGGCCAAACTCCTTCGAAGCAACTGCGCTCTCCACGCATAATTATGGTAAATTGCACGCCATTCTGATGGTTTGATAGTTGAAACGTTGCTCTAATGTCGAAAATTTGGTCAAAAGATGAGACTCTCTGGAGTTTCGCTCTCTATGGCACGGCCGTGGGCGCAGGAACGCTGTTCTTGCCCATTCAGCTGGGCTCCGCAGGCGCCATTGTCCTGTTTATTACCGCCCTCGTGGCCTACCCATTAACCTACTGGCCGCACAGAGCGCTGGCGCAGTTTATTCTGTCGTCGAAGACAAAAGGTCATGAGGGGATCACCGGTGCCGTGTCCCACTACTACGGCAGAAAGATTGGGAATCTGATCACCACGCTCTATTTCATCGCCTTTTTTGTGGTGGTGCAGATTTATGCCGTGGCTATCACCAACTCGTTAACCGAGCAGCTGGCAAAACAGATGACCGTGGATACCGCCGTTCGCGTGCTGGTCAGTTTTGGCGTGGTGCTGGTACTGAATCTGATCTTCCTGATGGGGCGGCACATCACCATCAAAGTGATGGGATTCCTGGTATTTCCGCTGATTGCCTATTTTCTCTTTGTCTCGCTGTACCTGACGGGAAGCTGGCAGCCCTCGCTGCTCACCAGCCAGATGGCGTTCGATCGGCATACGTTGCATCAGGTGTGGATCTCGATCCCGGTGATGGTTTTCGCCTTTAGCCATACCCCGATTATCTCGACGTTCGCGGTTGACCGTCGTGAGAAGTTCGGTGACGAGGCCATGGGTAAATGCAAGAAAATCATGAAGGTGGCGTATCTGATTATCTGCCTGAGCGTGCTGTTCTTCGTGTTTAGCTGCCTGCTCTCTATCCCGCCGTCGTACATTGTGTCGGCGAAAGAGCAAGGGGTCACGATCCTGTCAGCGCTGTCGATGATGCCCTCTTCGCCTGCATGGCTGGGTATTTCCGGAATTATTGTGGCGATTATCGCGATGTCGAAATCGTTCCTCGGCACCTATTTCGGGGTGATTGAAGGGGCGACGGAGATTGTCAAATCGTCGCTGAATCAGGTGGGGGTCAAAAAGAGCCGCGCCTTTAACCGCGCGATTTCAATTCTGGGCGTGTCGTTGATCACCTTCGCGGTCTGCTGCATCAATCCGAACGCCATTTCGATGATTTATGCCGTTAGCGGCCCGCTTATCGCCATGATCCTGTTTATTATGCCGACGCTGTCGACGTACCTGATCCCGTCGTTGAAGCCCTATCGTTCCATCGGCAACCTGCTGACGCTGATCGTCGGCGTGCTGTGCGTGTCGGTGATGTTTGTGGGATAAGCCGCGGTGCCCGGCGCAATGCCGGGCACCTCAATCACGCCCGAATATCGTCATATTCCCGCGTATTATCAAATTCATGTTTGGCAAACGGGCACAGCGGGATAATTTTACGGTTTTCACCGCGCATCTTCTCCACCACCTTCGCCACCAGCTGCTTGCCCACGCCCTGCCCTTTCAGGCTCTCGTCCACGTCGGTATGTTCAATGATGCTGAGGTGTTCACCGGTCGGAACAAAGACAATCTCCGCCACCTGGTTCCCGTCTGCATCATTAACGTAAAATTTGTTATGGCCTTCCAGAATATCCATGGTTCCTCGCTTATTTTTGGCGATACTTCAGCGCGCCGCTCGGGCAGGTATCAATCACGCGTATGACGGTTTCAACATCGACTTCATCCGGCACGATCCACGGTTTACGTTTCAGGTTGAACAGCTTCGCGCTGCCGCGCACGCAGTTTCCTGAATGTTTGCAGATCCCGGTATTGAAGTAGACGTCGATCTTCTCACCGGTGTAGGCCCGGTATCCCGCTTCCAGTAGCTCTTTATCCACGACATAGCCTCTGTTGTTATTATGTTGGTGAATGGGTTATAGCACAGGAAAGCGGGAGGCGGTTAGCGTCGGTAAGCGAGCGATCGTACCAGCCTGTCGCCAAGTTTCTGGATAGTCTGCACCAGCAGCAGCAATACGATGACCGTGCCGGCAATCAGGGTGTTATCGAAGCGTTGATAGCCATAGCGAATGGCCAGATCTCCCAGCCCGCCGCCGCCGACAACGCCCGCCATGGCGGAAAAACCGATCAACATCACAATGGTCAGCGTAATTCCCGCCACCAGCGCGGGCAGCGCTTCGGGCAGGAGAACCCGGCTGACAATATGCCAGTGGCTGCCCCCCATCGACTCCACCGCTTCAATGCGCCCCCGATCCACCTCATCCAGCGCGCTTTCAACAATGCGAGCGAAAAAGGGAAAGGCACCAAGCGTAATGGGTACCACGGCGGCGGTGCTGCCAAGCGTGGTGCCGACAATCCACCGGGTGACGGGGATAAGGGCAATGAGCAAAATAACAAAGGGCAAGGCTCGACCAATATTGACGAGACTATTGAGCACGACCGCCACCGCCCGGTTGGGTAACACACCGTCTTTACGCGTGATAAACAGCAGCACGCCAACGGGTAATCCAATGGCGACCGTAAAGAGCGTCGCCAGCGCCACCATATAGAGGGTTTCCAGAGTGGCGTTAATCATTAAGTCCTGAAAGCGATCCCAGTTCACGCTACGCATCTCGCCCCCGTCTCTGACTCATATTTTGCCAGGAAAGCACGATCGGTTTCGCCATCCTGCAGCAGCATTTGCCGCAGCCGTCCTTCCCGACGCGACATAATGTGCGAAAGCGACCCGCTCTCAATGAGCGCGCCCTGCTCCAGCAGGGCCGCAGCATGGCAGATCTGCTTCACAACCGTCATTTCGTGGGTGATCAGCACAATGGTGATGTTGAGCTGCTGTTGAATATCTGCCAGCAGATCGAGAATAGCGCGGGTCGTTTCCGGGTCGAGCGCGCTGGTCGCCTCGTCGCACAGCAGGTAGCGAGGCTGCACCGCCAGCGCACGGGCAATGCCCACCCGCTGCTTCTGACCACCTGAGAGCTGCGAGGGCCACGCGTGACCAAAATTCCCCAGCCCCACCAGTTCAAGCAGGGCGGCAACCCGCTGCTGACGCAACGGGCGCGGGACACCGGCAATCTCCAGCGGCAGATCGATATTGTCGTTGACGGTACGCGAGTGCAGCAGATTGAAGTGCTGGAAGATCATGCCCATTTGCTGACGCTGCTGGCGAAGCTGCGCCACGCCCAGCGTGGCGATGTCCTGGCCGTCGATGAGTACGCGACCCGACGTCGGCTGTTCAAGGCGATTCAGACAGCGCAGCAGGGTGCTTTTTCCCGCCCCACTGCGCCCGAGAATGCCAAAGATCGTCCCTTCTTCTATCGACAGCGAAATGTCCGTCAAGGCCGGCGCGGTTGCGCCGGGATACTGTTTACTGATGTGCTCGAGTTTAATCATGCTGTGGCGCCGTAACGGGGATCACCGAGCCGTTGTATTTCTCGCGGATAAAGGCTGCCACCTTCGGGGAGGTTAAGTCTTTCGCGAGTTCGGCAATACGCGGGTCTTTCAGCAATTCAGGCGTGGTGACCAGCAGGTTGGCATAAGGGTTATTGCTGGCGGATTCCAGCCCTAAAGCATCTTTCGCCGGGACCAGCCCCGCCTCCAGGGCATAGTTGCCGTTGATCACCGCAGCGTCCACATCGTCTAACGCACGCGGGATTTGCGGCGATTCAATCTCCACAATTTTGATTTTCTTCGGGTTGTCGCTGATGTCAGCAGGCGTCACCAGCGTAGAGGCCGCGTCGCCGCTGGCCTTCAGTTTCAGCACGCCTTTGCTCTGCAACAGCCACAATGAACGGCTGAGGTTAGTGGCGTTATTCGGCACGGCAATGCTTGCCCCTTCCGGTAATTCATCCAGTGATTTCACCTTACGGGAATAGATACCCAGGGGTTCAATATGAACTTCAGCAGCCACGCTGAAGGTTTTTCCCAGCGCCTTCTCCTGATCTTTCAGGTACGGCAGATGCTGGAAATAGTTGGCATCCACCTCTCCGGAAGCCAGTAACTCATTCGGGTTTATCCCGCCGCTGCTCATCTCGATAATTTTCAGATCGAGTTTAGGATCGATTTTTTTCACATACTCCAGGATTTCCGCATGGGGAATAGGATCGGCGGCGATACGTAACGGTGCGGCGTGCAGCGTTTGTGAAACCAGTAAAGCGAGCCCAGCCAGCGTAAAGAATGCAGATTTCATCATCGTCTTATCTCTTATTGTTTATTAAAACTGTGGTTCGCTGTTGAGGTGATCCGCGTAAAAACGGTTTGCCACATCAGGATGTGAACGCAGTCGGCCTTTCAAATAATTCCAGCCTACTTCGCGTAACAGGGGGTTGAGCGGATCGCTGGTTGGTCCGTGTGCCAGCCGCGCGAGGGAGTCGGGCAGTTGAAAGACCGGCACGACCGCATTCAGCTGTGCGCCGAGGAAGAAAGCGTATGACAGGCGTTCCCGGCCAGCCTGCGGGGAGACGACGCGGTGTACGGTGGCGCGCAGATAGCCATTGGTTGCCAGTTCGAGCAGTTCACCGATATTGACCACGAATGCGCCAGGCAGCGGCACCGCGTCCACCCATTCATTCGGCGAGACCTCAACCTGCAAACCGCCCTGCTCGTCCTGCAATAACAACGTCAGGAAACCCGAATCCTTATGCGCGCCAACGCCCTGACGGGATTCATTTTCACTGCGCCCCGGATAGCGGATGAGCTTGATGTGCTCGTTGGGATATTCGCCGTACAGGTCATCGAAGGCGTTTCTCGGCAGGGAAAGCGCTTCGGCAAAAGCCCGCAGAAGTTCAAGCGCCACGTCGGTCATTTTCTGCTGCCAGAGGGTAATCACGTCACGCATTTCCGGCAGCGCCTCGGGCCACTGATTGGGTCCCTGCATGCGTTGCCATACCGGGCCGGTGCTGCTTTCGATGGCAGAGCGTTCAGCGCCGATATCAAATTGCTCGCGGTAGTCCGGCTGGCTGCGGGTAATTTCCGAACCCGCGCGGTTATAGCCGCGAAAATGCGGTGAATTGGCCATCCTGACCTTCAGCTTTTCCTGCTCCGGCAGGGCAAAAAATTCACGCGAGACGCGCTGCACGTCGTCCAGCAACGCCTGAGAAATACCGTGCCCGGTAAGGTAAAAGAACCCCACATCGCGGGCCGCTTTCCCCAGGTCTTCAAGAAAGGCTATGCGCTGTTGAGGATCGCCCTGCAACCGGGAGAGTTCAATAACAGGTAATGAGAGATTTTGCGCTGTGCTCATCGTTTTTTTCCAGCTTATGACAATGCGCTCACCTTGCCATTTCGCCACATAGTGCACTACGAAGATTTCTGTCTATCGATATCAAAAAGCCAGCAATGGGCCTGCAAAAATAAGGGTTAAAATTTATTTCAGCGGAGATTTCGTTAATGACACTTTTATTTATAAATAACGCCTACACCTACCCCCAAATAATTACCACCTTATATTTTTCACCTTGAGAACATTCTCATTGCACACGTTGCCGCTTCATTCTCTTTCGCGCAATTTGTAAACTCATGTAATTCATTTTCGCGACGGGTTTAGGGTAAAAACACCCAGCACCCGGCGGCAGCGCCGAAGAATCGAACCAGTAAGCAACGGATATCGTAACCATTTATTGACACAGACCTGTAAAATAACGAAGCGGTATATTTAGCAGCGGCAACCATCTCTGCCAAAAATAAAGCAAAACTGTAGTTTGACTGTTCCAGAATAACGACTAATGTTAATTCCTGAACGACAAATGATACGAATTAAAAAATCGTATCTCCTGACATAAACGCAACAAGAGGGTTGAAATATGGCAGAGCATCGTGGTGGTTCCGGTAATTTCGCTGAAGACCGTGATAAAGCATCAGAAGCTGGACGTAAAGGCGGCCAGCACAGCGGTGGTAATTTCAAAAACGATCCGCAACGCGCGTCTGAAGCAGGTAAGAAAGGGGGACAGAATAGTCACGGCGGAGGCCGTAAATCTGATAACTCCTGATCTTATTTAAGTCTCTTATAAATAAACCAGAGAGCATGCTGCGGGCCTGGTGGCTCGCAGTACCCTTTACTTATTTAGCGAGAACATAAATATGAACATGAAAAGTATCGAAGACGTCTTTATTCACCTCCTGTCGGATACCTACAGCGCTGAGAAGCAGCTGACTCGTGCGCTAGGCAAGCTTTCCCGCGCAGCGTCAAGCGAACAGCTCAGCGCCGCGTTTACGGCTCACCTTGAAGAAACGCAGGGACAAATTGAGCGTATAGACCAAATTATTGAACAGGAATCCGGCATTAAATTAAAGCGCATGAAATGCGTGGCAATGGAAGGCCTGATTGAAGAAGCTAACGAAGTCATTGAGAGCACAGAGAAAAACGAAGTGCGCGATGCGGCATTAATCGCTGCCGCGCAAAAAGTCGAGCATTATGAAATAGCGAGCTACGGTACCCTGGCGACATTAGCAGAACAGCTTGGCTATAAAAAAGCCGTTAAACTTCTCGCCGAAACGCTGGAAGAAGAGAAAGAAACCGATCTTAAATTAACCGATTTGGCCGTTGGCAATATTAATCAAAAAGCCCAAAAAGGTTAACCCCGGAAATAAATGAGCATCAGCATTTAATTAAATCAAATAACTCACAGGAGTTTATTATGAATCATGTAGAACACTACCATGATTGGCTGCGCGATGCCCATGCAATGGAAAAGCAAGCCGAATCGATGCTGGAATCCATGGCCAGCCGTATTGAAAACTATCCCGATTTACGCGCTCGTATCGAACAACATAGTAATGAGACAAAACGCCAAATCACATTGCTGGAAGAAATACTCGACCGCAATGATATTTCACGTTCGGTTTTAAAAGATTCAATGAGCAAAATGGCGGCACTGGGACAGTCCATTGGCGGCATGTTCCCCTCCGATGAGATCGTAAAAGGCTCAATTAGCGGCTACGTTTTCGAGCAGTTCGAAATCGCCTGCTACACCTCCCTGTTGGCAGCCGCCAAAAAAGCAGGTGATACCGCCTCGGTCCCCGCTATTGAGACCATCCTGGCGGAAGAGCGCGAAATGGCTGACTGGCTGATTCGCCATATTCCGCAAACGACGGAACAGTTCCTGCTGCGCTCAGACGCGGACGGTGTTGAAGCGAAAAAATAACAGGAGAGGGAGAGTCTATGTTCCGACACGTAAAACAGCTGCAGTATACGGTTCGCGTGGCCGAACCCAATCCGGGCCTGGCCAATCTTTTACTGGAACAGTTTGGCGGACCGCAGGGCGAGCTTGCCGCCGCCTGTCGTTACTTCACTCAGGGACTGAGCGATGACGACCCTGGCCGCAAAGATATGCTGATGGATATCGCTACCGAGGAGCTGAGCCACCTCGAAATTATTGGCACCCTGGTCGGTATGCTCAACAAAGGGGCCAAAGGCGAACTGGCGGAAGGGGTTGAAAGTGAAGCGGAACTCTATCGGTCAATGACCGAAAACGGCAACGACAGCCACATCACGTCGCTGCTCTACGGCGGCGGTACGCCGCTGACCAACTCGGCGGGCGTGCCGTGGACCGCAGCCTACATTGACACCATCGGCGAACCCACCGCCGACCTGCGCTCCAACGTGGCGGCAGAAGCCAGAGCCAAGATCATTTATGAACGACTGATTAACGTGACGGACGATCCGGGGGTTAAGGATGCGCTGGCGTTTCTGATGACGCGTGAGGCGGCGCATCAGCTCTCCTTTGAAAAGGCGCTGCAGTCCATCCGCAATAATTTTCCGCCCGGAAAATTGCCGCCGATCGAGGAGTACACCAACAAGTACTACAATATGTCTGAAGGTGGAGAAGTTCGCGGCAGCTGGAACAGCGATAAGCATTTCGACTACGTCGACTCTCCCCAGCCAGCGGTTGACGGAGGAGATGGCAGTGCAAGCGTAACGCTAACGACCGAGCAGGCCACGCTGGTCAAAGCAATGTCTGCACGTACCAAATCCGATCCCAACGCCGATCCGCTAACCGGCGCCGAGCTTGGCGCAGGGAAGAAAAAACCGTAATCGGTTTTGCCAGGTGGCCTGACGCTGCCTGGCAATTCTCGTTAGCCCTCCGTTCCAGAGGTACGGCCCATGTTCGAACTCGATGCGTTTCATCTGGCCAGAATACAATTCGCCTTTACCGTCTCGTTTCACATCCTTTTTCCCGCCATCACCATCGGGCTTGCCAGCTATCTGGTGGTGCTCGAAGGCATGTGGCTGCGCACCAAAAACGACGTCTGGCGCTCGCTGTACCATTTCTGGCTAAAGATTTTTGCCGTCAACTTTGGCATGGGCGTGGTGTCCGGGCTGGTGATGGCTTACCAGTTCGGTACTAACTGGAGCGGTTTTTCCCAGTTTGCAGGCAGTATCACCGGTCCGCTACTCACCTATGAGGTGCTCACCGCCTTCTTCCTCGAAGCCGGTTTTTTGGGCGTGATGCTGTTCGGCTGGAACAAGGTCGGCCCTGGCCTGCACTTCTTCGCGACCTGCATGGTGGCGCTGGGGACGTTAATGTCCACCTTCTGGATCCTCGCCTCCAACAGCTGGATGCACACCCCGCAGGGCTTCAGTATTCAGAACGGCCAGGTGATCCCCGAGGACTGGCTGGCCATTATCTTTAACCCCTCCTTCCCGTATCGGCTGATCCACATGTCCATTGCCGCCTTCCTGAGCAGCGCGCTGTTTGTGGGCGCGTCGGGCGCGTGGCACCTGCTGCGCGGCAACGACACGCCCGCCGTGCGCAAAATGTTCTCAATGGCGATGTGGATGGCGCTGCTGGTCGCCCCCATCCAGGCGGTGGTCGGCGATATGCACGGCCTGAACACGCTGGAGCACCAGCCCGCCAAGATTGCGGCCATCGAAGGGCACTGGGAGAACCCGCCGGGCGAAGCGACGCCGCTGCTGCTGTTTGGCGTGCCTGATATGGACGAGGAGCGTACCAAATACGGGCTGGAGATCCCCGCGCTCGGCAGCCTGATCCTGACGCACAGCCTGGATAAACAGGTTCCCGCCCTGAAGGACTTCCCGAAAGAAGATCGCCCGAACTCCCTGATTGTCTTCTGGTCGTTCCGCGTCATGGTCGGGATGGGGCTCCTGATGATTGCGCTCGGCGCGCTCAGCGTTTGGCTGCGCTACCGGCACCGGCTGTACCACTCGCGTCCGTTTCACTGGTTTGCCCTCTGCATGGGGCCCGCCGGGCTGCTCGCACTGCTGGCCGGCTGGGTGACCACCGAAGTGGGCCGCCAGCCGTGGGTGGTGTACGGGGTGCTGCGCACCGCCGATGCGGTCGGCCCACAGAGCGCATGGATGACCGCGCTGTCGCTGGGCATCTATATCGTCGGCTACGCGTTCGTGTTCGGCTGGGGCATCTGGTACCTGGTCAAGATCATCCGCACCGGGCCCAAGCCGCATGACCACCAGCCGCCCATCGAGGACGGCAGCCACACCCCGGCGCGTCCGCTGTCCGGTACCGATGAACCGCTGGAGGGCCGCTGAGATGGAGATGACAACCTGGCTGCCGGTCGCGTGGTTCGCGGTGATCGGCTTTGGCGTGCTGATGTACGTGGTGCTGGACGGCTTCGTGCTGGGCATCGGCATTCTTGCGCCGATGGCCGAGAGCGAGGAACAGCTCGATGTAATGATGAACACCGCCGCGCCGATCTGGGATGGCAATGAAACCTGGCTGGTGCTGGGCGGGGCCGGGCTGATGGCGGCGTTCCCGAAGGCCTATGCGGCGCTGCTGTCAGCGTTGTATCTGCCGGTGCTGCTGCTGGTGGTGGCGCTGGTGTTCCGTGGCGTGGCCTTTGAGTTCCGCTTCAAGGCGCACCGTTCGCGGCGCTTGTGGAGCGTGGCGTTCGGACTGGGTTCGCTGCTGGCCGCGTTCGCCCAGGGCGTGATCCTGGGCGCGCTGGTGCAGGGCCTGGATCTGGTCGACGGCCGCTATGTGGGCGGCGCGTTTGGCTGGTTCAGCCCGTTCTCGATGCTGACCGGCGTGGCCGTGGTGTTCGGTTACGCCCTGCTCGGGAGCACCTGGCTGATTCTGAAGACCGAGGGTCGCGAACAGGCCGTGGCGCGGACCTTGACCCGACCGCTGGTGGTGGCGGTGATCGTGTTCATGGGGCTGGTCAGCACCTGGCTGCCGTTCCTGCAGTCGCGGGTCATGGAGCGCTGGTTTGCCGACGGCAACTTCTGGTGGCTGTCACCGGTACCGCTGCTGACCCTTGCGGTGGCGGTGGCGCTGTGGCGCAGCGCGGTCCATCCGCGTCGTGACCTGCCGCCGTTCCTGCTGAGCCTGGCCCTGTTCGTGCTGGGCTTCATCGGCCTGGTGCTGGGCATGTGGCCCTACCTGCTGCCGCCCAGCCTGACCCTGTGGCAAGCCGCCGCGCCGGCGTCGTCGCTGGGCTTCAGCCTGGTCGGTCTGGTAGTGCTGCTGCCGGTGATCCTGGGGTATACAGCGTGGTCGTACCGGGTGTTCAGAGGAAAAGTCACCGCCGGTACTGGCTATCACTGAGGCGGCTGGATGACGAC
>ENA-OWLM01000138-OWLM01000138.1-metagenome-genome-assembly--contig:-NODE-138-length-27179-cov-5.030858_pt1 | contig 27179 bp, 20 predicted proteins | sample MGYA00245349_ERZ651102 | MGnify/ENA primary metagenome ERZ651102 (study PRJEB26857, sample SAMEA4031759) | metagenome | biome: human; feature: oral; material: saliva | place: Philippines | collected 2014... | reverse complement strand
CGTTGCCATGTTTGGGATGCAGTATCACGTCATTGCCCAAGGCATCGACATAACGGCCATAGCGCAAGTCGGCGTAATGGGGGTTATGAAAACGATTCACCCGCTGTGGTCTCACGACGCTTTTAAAATTGTGGTGAACATTGAAAGATTGCGGCGCCCGCTGAGTAAAACGCTCCGTCACCAGGCCGTCTTCGGCAAACAACTCGCCATTGGAACCAAAATTGGACCAGTTCAGGGCAAGGGCACTGACGCTCTCATCCTGAAAGCGGGAAGCAAGAAAATCGGTCAGTCCAAGCCCATCGGTCAACGGTAATAAAAATTCATCTGCATCGATAAAGGCAAGCAGGTCGACCTCAGGTGGGCAGCTGCGCAGAATACGCTCGTAGGCGGGCAATTGCGGTTTTTGATTATCCAGATTGGGCTGCTCAAATGTGCTCACAATCCCCAATCTGGCGAGAGAGGCAAGCAATTCTGTACTGCCGTCGCGGCTACCATTATCGGCAATCATAAATCCGGTCACGCCTAATACCCGGTGGTAGGCAATCCACTCAAGCAGACCTGAATATTCATCTTTAATGATGGCAGCAATATAGAGGTTCAATTTTTCGTCCAATTGATAATCAGGGTGTAGTGCCGGTTTCATTTTATGGATGAATACCGGCACAAAGTAGTGCTGTTGCCTTATATGGTGGGGGAGAAGGTCAACTCCTCCAGCCAGGTAATGAGGCCATCAGACTCCAACCCCAGGGTGATACGGTCGGAGAAGGGCACAGCGATATTGAAGCCGCAGCACAATCCAGGGTGATTGTCTGTAGGTTGCTGCAAGATGGCAGCAACAACGTCAGGCCGTTTGGTATTGAACGCAAAGCTGTATGTGGCAAAACCAGTCTTGATGGCAAGCCGGGGGGAGGTCTCTCCTTGTGCCAGCAGCCACCCCTGAAGCACGATACGGCCATGGGTGAGAGTGAGCGGATCCTTGCGTGAAGGTGAATCGATATGCCAGCGCAACTGGCTACCCTGGGTAACCAGTGGCGAAGTCGTCAGGGTGTAGGTGTTTGTCATCCTGTTTTGATACTCGTGTCATTTTATTGTTGTGAGGTGCGCTGGCAGAGTTGACCAGACTCAGGTCATGCCAGTCGCTTTGGGTGCAGAGAGTCTACCCCAACCCTGGGGGTAGTTGTCATCCTCTGGCCTTTCCTTGCCTATCTTGTGGCACCGGTCACTCAGTAACTGGGCGCGTTTGTTCAGGCAGTGTGCGCCGACGAGTCGTGGGAGGCTTGCATACCCTCTTCTTGTACAGTTACTCGCCGTCCGTTTAATTGGTCAATGATGGGCGTTTTGGTGCATCCAGCTCGGCAATCGTCTTTTGGATATAAAAAGCATGCTTTTGATCGCTCGCCAGCAAGGTGTGAAGATAATCCGCGCGCTCCAAGGCCGACAGGGTGAGTATTTTTCGTTTGCAGTCGTGCGAAACCGAGTAGTTCGCCTCTGGCGCTTGCACCAGGAAGCGAGTGGTGATCTCACAGATGACCAGATCAGGCTGCTCATGGGCCACTATCTCGTCATCGATGCTGGCCCCCGACAAGACATAGACCACTTTGGCAAACGTATTGGCGAGATAAGGGATCATGTTGTAGGCAAAGGAGTCGCCGAACACGACAACGCTGTGCGCCAAGGGAGCCTCTGGGTGCTGAAAGACCTGGATCAAGCCCCTGCTTTTTAGGCGATTGTCAAAGACCAGGTGTTGGAGGGCGGGGGAGAAATCCGCCTTCATAAGCGTTTGGTCCCTAGGCACTGAGAGCTTCACCCCAAGATCCCCCGCGTCCTTGACAATACGAAAGTCAAAGGGGAAGGGCTCTTCCAATGACAGGCCCAGCTTGCATAGCATATGGCCTACGGCGATGCCGGCACCATAATCGGTCCAGTGGGTATCCTGTTTTGAATAAGTGGCATCCCCTGCGTCGCTCAGCGCGTCTTTGGGATACATGATACCTTCCCGCTGGAAGTGAACGAGAAACTGCTCCACTGGGGTAATGTCTGCCTTTGGGTGCGGATAATAGTGTGGAAGCACCAGTTCCTTGGCGGGCGCCAGCATAAAGACTCACCTTGTCCGGCGGTTTTCCACGCATTGATTGAGCGCAGAAAAATAGGCTTGCCATAAAGAGAGGCATCCATCGGATATCAATGTCTGCCCGATAAATTGCGCCACGCTGTTATTGTTGTCATTGTCTAAAAAAGGTGACCTGATTTTCCAAGCAGTATTTTTGCTGCAGGAAAAACATCCACTCTTGCCCCCCAGGCTACCTTATTCTCGACAATAAAACCGACGTCAAAGCCGCCAGAAAAAGTGATGGGAATAAGAAACCCGCAGAGTGCGTCGGCATCCATATCGCGTTTTTTTTATACGTCAGGCCTGACTCTGTTGCACCTAAAAGTGTTTTCACCGTGCCGATGCCTGAGCACTATATCTACGGACTTTTTATTGTGCAGTGCCCATCCTGACAGCCTGAGCATCGAAGAGGCAAAGGGAGTGATCTCTTCGGCTCTGGGGGTGTCAATGGCAAACACCAGACCGGCAACCCCATGTTGCAATCTGGTGACCTTGATCTGTTTGGTCATCACATCTGACATATCAGTTCTCAAAAACACTCCTTGTCGTTGTTGCTGCCCCAGCCAGATCACCTTGGTGATGGCTGGGGAGCGCGTGGTCAAGTTTGCCATCAATCAGAACCGAAAAGATCCCTGGTATAGACCTTGTCGGTGACATCGGTGAGCTCAGCGGCCATACGGTTGCACAGAATGACGTCGCTAACTGCCTTGAACTCTTCCAGGCTACGGATGACCCGGGAGTGGAAGAAGCTCTCCTCCTTGAAGGTGGGCTCGAAGATCACCACCTCGATCCCCTTGGCCTTGATCCGCTTCATGATCCCCTGGATAGCGGACGAGCGGAAGTTGTCAGAGCCCGCCTTCATCACCAGGCGGTGGATGCCGACCACCTTGGGGTTGCGGCGCAGCACGCTGTCGGCAATAAAGTCCTTGCGGGTGGTATTGGCATCGACAATGGCGCGGATCAGGTTGTTGGGCACCTGGTGGTAGTTGGCCAGCAACTGCTTGGTGTCCTTGGGCAGGCAGTAACCGCCATAACCAAAGGAGGGGTTGTTGTAGTTGCTACCGATGCGCGGATCCAGGCCAATCCCTTCGATGATCTGGCGGCTGTCCAACCCGTGGGACTGGGCATAGGTGTCCAGCTCGTTGAAGTAAGCCACCCGCATGGCCAGATAGGTGTTGGCAAAGAGCTTGATGGCCTCGGCCTCTGTGCTGCCGGTCAGCAGCACGGGCACATCCTGCTTGATGGCGCCTTCTTGCAGCAACTCGGCAAAGCGTTGGGCCCGCTCGCTGCGCTCGCCCACCACGATGCGGGAAGGGTGCAGGTTGTCATAGAGCGCCCGGCCTTCGCGCAGGAACTCGGGGGAGAAGATCAGGTTCTCGGTGCCCAATTCACTACGCATCCGCTCGGTAAAGCCCACCGGAATGGTGGATTTGATCACCATCACCGCCTGCGGGTTGATGGCCATCACGTCGCGGATCACCGCCTCGACCGTGCCGGTATTGAAGTAGTTGGTCTCGGGATCGTAGTCGGTGGGGGTGGCGATAATCACAAAGTCAGCTGCTTCATAGGCCTCGAACTTATCCAGCGTCGCTTTAAGATTAAGCGGCTTGCTGGTCAAATACTCTTCCAGCTCCGGGTCTATGATAGGGGCCTGATGCTGATTAATCCGTTCGATCTTATCTGGCGTTATGTCCAGTACGATAACCTGATGATGCTGAGCAAAGAGCACTGCATTGGAAAGACCGACATAACCGGCACCGACAACTGCAATCTTCATAGTGTGCTCTTTATAAGAATAAATTTTCCTATAGGGGGCGGGCAGACAGCCCGCACCTATATTGTTTATGCCGTAGTATATTATTTGGGAGATACCCAGTATTTGTGGTGCTCGGTCGCCTGTATGACCTTCGCTTCACTGCCGACAATTCTCTCCGCTTTACGGACGTCTTTTACAAACTGGGTAAAATCACCGTTCACCAGATCTATGGCCACTTCGTCAAAGTGAGACCAGGCCACATTGCCAAACTTGACATGTTTTTCAATCATTTTTGCACCGGCCGCAACCGCCATCATCGAACAGAGGCTACCGATATCATGGCTGGAGAAACCGGGAATAATGCGTGGTTCTTTTTTTGCCAGATTATAATAGTGTCTGATCACCCCGATCTGGGTGTCTTCATTCGGTGTGGGATAAGCCGAGGTGCATTGCAGCAGATAAATGTTTCTAGCCTTGGTAAAGTTATCAAGGATGAAACTCTCATAGGCTTCATCGGTATAACCGGTAGAAATCACCACATCTTTGGTAAAGTCAGAGGCAACGGCAGCCAAGTAATCTTTATGCTCGGATATGGTTGACGGCAGCTTGATCATGTCTGGATCGAATTGCCGAATGAAATCATAAGAGGGCATATCCAGGATGGAGGCAAACCAACCGATGCCAATCTCTTTACAGAAGGTATCGACAAAGGCAAATTGCTCTCGATTGAGTTCAATGCCATGGCGATACTCACGGAAAGTGGTACCGAAAGGGGAGTTGTAGGGAGAGTCCAGTTTTTCTTTGCTGTAGAAACTTTCGACATCACGCTTTTGCAGCTTGATATAGTCGGCCCCGGCCTGCTTGGCGGCCACAATCATCGACTTCAACCGATCCATATCACCAAAGTGGTTAGTGGTGATCTCAGCGATCACCTTCACCCCATATCGTGATGGGGCAGTAGAAGTCTGATCGTGTTTGGGCAGCGTCACACCACGATGGCGAGCCGTGAACACCTGGTTAAATGCATCGACAGAATAGACGCTGTAGGGCTTATTGCCGACATGATTGATATTGATATTGAGCCGTGCCTTTTCAGCCAGCAGCATCTGCAATAGTTGCTCTTGACTGCTGATGATCCGCTCTTGATATTCTGGTTCGGCATGCAAGGCCGCGCTGGGGATCTTGTTGGTGAAGCCACCCTTTGTTGTAAAATCAAACCCAAGCAGATAAACATTCTTGGTTTCATTTTGCAACTTGGCAATCTGATTGGCAATTTTCAATGCCGTCACGACAATGGCACTTTCAATATGAATAGTGTCAGAGAAGAAACGGTGAATCAAAAAATCAGCCGATTCTGGGGTGTAGGGTATAAATTCGGCAGGTAAATGTTCAACGCCTTCCGGAAGGTGGCGGTCAGAAACATACAATTTGCACTGGGGCGCTTGTTCATCAAATATATCGAGCACCCAGCCGTGGTGAAATACGGCGACATCGCCTGGATAGACAAGCTCGGAGTCATTGGTATTGATGACAATACAGTGTTTCAGCAGGGACAGGTCAATCTGGTCGACGCTGGGTCCTTTACCTATGATGACGATATCACGCCCCTGCTTTTGGGAGACAACTTGCTTCAATACCTGATTCATGCCAGCACCTCATGCCGTTTCTTGATGTTGATTTTGTATTTCTGGGTGGGGAAGAGCAATTGTCCCTGATAGGGCTCACCATCTACCAGGGCTTCGCAGCCATGTTCCAAGGCGAAGTTCAGGCCAGGCAAAATATCCCAACAATTCACCCCTTTGACATTCTCAAAGCTGGCATAGGCACCGCGCACGGCGGCCAGCATGTTGTACATGGAGCAGCCAATGATGCGGTATTCAAAGCCCTCTTCCAGCTGCAGCAGATCCTGCTTGGTGAGGGAGGAGGAGAGGCCGCGAATGCGGGAGCGATGATGTGTCATCGGCATGCCGGTGATATGCAGATCATTCAACTCAGGCAAGTAGATGCAGGACTCTTGATGCACGCCCTGGGTGTAGATGCTGATGCCAATGCCCCACTCCTTGAGCCCTGAGACAAAGTTCTCTGTACCGTCAATTGGATCTAGAACAACGTAGCTACCCTGCTCATTCCAGATAACATCTGCAAACGGTGCCATTTCTTCAGAGATTAACTGATGAGCTGGCAAAGCTTTTGCTAGGTAATCTAAGACCAAGTTTTGTACCAGCAAATCCCCTTTACTGACATAACTGCCGTCTGGTTTTTGTGAGAAATCAGAACGTAGCGAAATGATTTTATCCAGTTGGGCTGAAAGCAATGCTACCAATTCTTTAGAGATATTCACTGACTAACTCCGGGTTATTTTCAATGATGTTTTTAACCAATTCGAAATCGAAACGATCATCAATATCCAAACCGCATTTGCTGTTCGTTTCAACTGCATAGACTGAGCGACCTAAAAAATCAGGTCCAAAATCATTGCCTTTAAAGCGGAACACATCAGTGCTAAACACTTTGTATTCAGGACGCATATCCTGACGGCGCATCATGGATTTTCCTAAATCATCAAAGGCTGGCGTGAGAACACCACCTTCAAGATGATAAAGCCTGTTTTCCGCTCGAACTACAGTTCTTGCTGCGGTAGCTTGTGGATTGGACTTCAAAATTTCGATGCATTGTTCAACATCAGAAACTGATCGGAAAACGAATGTTGGGCGGAGCCAAACCAAAATGTCAGGCTCAGGGATGTTATGTTCAGCAAACTTAACTCTGAAATCAGCAAGAATATGCTCTTCCATGGCCGTATCTGCAGCAGCTTCGCTTGAGCGAAGGAAGGGCACTTCCGCACCATACTGACGGGCAATTTCTGCATATTTTTCAGAATCTGTAGAGCAGATTACTTTTGTAATGCCCGTGAGTTTTTTTGCGAATTCAATGCTGTATGCCAGTAATGGCTTTCCTGCAATTTCACGGATGTTTTTATCGGGAAGTCCCTTAGAACCAGATCGCGCAGGTATAATTGTATAAATATTCATAAGTCCTCTCAATTTAATGTTTTCAATAGTTAAACGGGAAGCTATATGCAGTGATATCGTCAAAAAAAATCATGCAAGGCATCGGAAATTAGAGGGGGTAATGGTAACCCATCGCTAAGTGACTTGGTGTTTTGCTAGGTAAAGTTAATTGTTTAATCTAGCGATAAAAAAGTAACGATATGAATCATACCATCATCTTTTTAAATTCTTATTGAGCTAAAATCTTTTTTTAGGTCAGAGTTAAATTTAGCATGATAGTATGCCCAAGCATCTGTAAAATAATCGCTGTTTTTTAAATTTTTATAAAATATAGAGTTGCTTTCGTTCATGGCTTTTATTATCAAAGTTTGAAAAAACCTAAGAATTAATGGTGTATTCTGTAGATTCTCATAAGCTCTAGTAAGGTAAACATCTAGGGCGTCATCCGCTTCAAGCTTATTGCTTAGCATACCATCCCAGACAGGATATTGAATTTTGGCATTTATATAGATGAGGCTGTCATTTTTGCATAATGGATTTATCGTCTGAGAGAATCGTTCGTGATACATAAACATAGATAAAGATTGAGCTGCACAACGTTCAAGAGGATCCGAAAAATCGGCAATAGTATCCGTAATGGAAAATAAATACCTTGCCGAGAGACTGCTGAGTATAGCTTCTCTAAAAGTTGACACAATATAATAGAATAATTTCCAGTCGCTCCCTTTATGTTCATATTCAATACCAGTGAATTGGCCACGCCATCCTGTGGCTCTTTTATTTCTACGTAATCTAATCAATAATATCTTCAGGGCAAGAAGATGAGGGTAATCTCGTAACAAGGATGTTGTATCCTGAACCATGATAGTAAAATCATCACGGGGGAATTCTAGGCGATCAAATTGTTGCTTAGCAACATTATCAACCGAATACAAGAATGAATGAGTCGCTAATTCTTCATTATTTACACTTGCTAATTCAACAAACAGAAGATCACCTTCTCTTATGCCGCAATGTTTTGCATTAAATGAAAAACCACATAACCCTGTTTGATGTAATCCCGCTGATTTTACATCAGGACGAAAGTTGATAGCCTGGGCTTGATAAACTATTTTCTCTGGTGTTCTTATAGTTACGTTGTAAACGCAATCCTTATTATCATCTTCACCGGAGACCCAGCCGTTTATAAGTCCAATATGAAAAAGTTTATCAATGGAAAATTTCATAGTAACGTTTCAATAGTAATTTAATGATCTAGTAAGTAGATGCAGAACAAAAAAATTCATGCCGCAAAGTTTTTAATTGCTGACTTGTATAGTGGATAGCAGCGTTCTATTATTACCATTATATAGATAAACCTTATACTCTTTATCATATGTAACAGTTATTCTGAAACCACAATTGTTTAATTCATCACTGTAAATTCCATTTCCTAAGATAGCTTTAGTAACATCTGGCCTATTTACATTAAGAAATATTTCGTATGTTGTCCCGCAATCACTTACTATTTTCAATGAAGCGTTGATGGCAGTTAATGGGGAATCAACAAATAAAAACCAACCATGTATATCAATATCTTTATGAGTTACTATGTTGCTAGTGCCTTTTGGTGGATAATCAATACACCAAGCAATAATTGGTTTTGGGCCTTGTGAAGGCACTTCGTTTGTTCTTGTGATTGTAGAGACGTTATAAGTGTAGAAGTCTCTATCTATCAGTTTAGCGATATCTGTTAATAGAGTATCACTCTTAATATTTTTTTGCTTAGACTCAAATAAGTAAAACCCTAATTCATCAAAAATTGATTCATATATTAACTTCTCTTTGTCAAGTAATGCGCCAGTTTGTGACTTGATAAAAATGATAAACTCCTCAAAGTCGATGGGTTTACTCATTTTGTTATGAGGTGCAGAAGATGACCATTCAACAAATTCAACATTTGAAAAGGTCGTAGTGTTGGGTGATTTCTGTTCGATTATGGTTTTTATATAATCAAAGTTTGTTAACTCTCGACGCATTATCAATGTTTGACGAGAATTTATATACGGCAGTATTTCTAGTAAATGAACAGCGCTACCTTCTTCCCAGACAATATCATCTGCAGAACAGATAAATTGTATTTGTTGTAGAATGGTATATTTCTCTGGCAAAAACTCAAAGTAACCTTTTTTCTTAAGTTCTGCAGTTACATAATCCATTCCAGCTAAGCGGCCTACATTTTTATAACTACGTCTTGACACTAAGATTTTTTTAGGGAAAAGATTATTTATGAAGAGCTCAGGTTTTGCATGTTTTTTTAAAAAATCAATATAGTATTTTTGCGGTTGTTCACCAATAATACAACCTGGTTCTGGGACAATAATACTATCAACGATAGATAAATCTGTTATAAACAAAATATCTTTGCGAGAAAGCTTTAATATATCAAGACACAGATTGACGTATTTTTTGCTATGGCCGCCACTGTCTGGTAGAACGATAACACCATTAATCTGTAAATCAAAATCCGGATCCAATGCCCAATATCTTGATATACATTCAGAAAAGAAGTGACCGAAATGCGAGCTTGCTGCCCCTAAATACAAATAGGTTCCAGTTATTTTTTTAGGAATGCACGTCTCTCTTAGTAATTGTCTTTTTTTTAAGTCAATAAGAGAGCGACCAAATTTGAACTGTCCCATAGACACATCATCGGCATCAGCTGTGCCAATTCCATGAGTATAAAGCCCCCCATTCCAGTCATTAGTTGCCGGATATAGAAAAGCGTTTTCAATATATTTAAATCGATTGTCCATTATATTTATCTTGTTCATATTGAAAAGTCTTCTCTTTCTTTTGTCAGGTTCTGGCTATAGTAGGGGTCCACCTCAAGATGTCTGCCCCACTTGGATTTCATAAAATTAACTTCCTTGTTAAAGCGGGCAATTTTCTCCGGTGAATCTTCGGCCCCCCGGCTGATGGATTCATAGTGATAAAGCTCGGCATAGGGCGTCCAGAGATTGCGATAACCCGCCTCGCGCACTTTCAGGCAGAAGTCCACGTCGTTAAAGGCCACATGCAGGTTCTCTTCATCCAGCCCGGCGACCTCGTCATAAATCTCTTTACGAATTAGCAAGCAGGCGGCTGTGACGGCTGAGAGGGTTTGGGACAGCAACAAACGGCTGAAATAACCCGGGTGGTGGCGAGGGTAATGCTTGTGGGAATGTCCACCCACGCCGCCAATGCCGAGGATAACGCCACCGTGTTGCAGGGTATCGTTGCTGTAATAGAGCTTGGCCCCCACACAGCCGATCTCCGGCCGCAGGCAGTGACTGACCATCTCGGTCAACCACTCCGGGTTGATCACCTCGACATCATTGTTGACCAGACCGACGATGCTCCCCTTGGCATGGCGGGCGCCAAAGTTGTTGATGGCCGAGTAGTTGAAGGGGTGATCGTAGCGCAACACCTTGACCCGGCTGTCTTCACGCTGGATCTGGGCAAAGAAGTCGAGGGTCTCCTGTTCGACGCTGCCGTTATCGAGGATCAGGATCTCGAAGTGGGTATAGGTGCTGCGGTCCAGGATGCTGCGCACTGCGGTTTCGGTCAGGGCGCGGCGATCCCGGGTGGGAATGAGCAGGCTGACCAGAGGGGCTGGCTCGGGGATGGGGTAGCGCACCCGATAGGTGTTTGGCACCAGACCTGCCTCCACCCTGACACCGGGTTGTTGGCCAGCGAAATAGTCGCGCAGCGCCTTGATACCCGCATCCGTGGTGTAACTCTTCTCACCGGAGGCCAGGGCCGTGGAGCCCTCTATGGTGCGCCAGTGGTAGAGCACGCGCGGGATATGGACTATCTGCGTGGCCGTCACATGGGGCAGGCAGCGCAGTAGCAGATCCTGATCCTGGCTGCCTTCGACGCCAAGGCGGAATCCGCCAATTTGTTGCAACAGCGAGCGGCGATAGACCCCGAGGTGAGAGACATAGTTTTGCGAGAAGAACAGATCCGGGTTCCAGTCACTCTTGAAATGGGGGTCAAAGCGTTCGCCGCGACCATTGAGCTTGTCTTCGTCACTGTAGAGGATCTGGGTCTGGGGCCGTTCACAGATGGCCTGCGCCATAAACAGCAAGGCATGTTCTGGCAGGGCGTCATCGTGATCCAGCAAGGCCACGAAATCACCCTTGGCAATCTGCAGGGCGCTGTTGGAGGCCGCCGAGATATGGCCATTTTGCTCGCGGTAGACAACCCTGATCCGGCTGTCTTTGGCCTCATATTCGCGCAGCACCCGCTGCACATGGGCTTTTGGCGAGCGATCATCTGCAATACAGAGTTCCCAGTGGGGATAGCTCTGTGCCAAGACGGAATCCAGGCAGGCACGCAGGTAGATTTCAGCCGGGTTATAGACTGGCATCACTACAGAGATAAGGGGAGGCGCTTTCATGCCAGAGAGCATGGCGTCCACTTCCACGGGAGTGGGCAGTGAGGCCGCTTCTACCGTTTCTATCCACTCTTCATAATCGACAGAGGGCAAGGAGAAGCTGAAGGTCTCGTTATAGAGTGCCTGCAACTGTGTCATTGATATGCCATGACGCTCGGCAGAGATAGATGCCTTGATCTTATCCAGCGGCATATCCCGATAGCTTTGATGCTCTTTTTGAATACGAGCCAGTAGCGCTGATTCGATGTGGTGTTCATTGACAGCAGTAATCTCAAATTGCGTGATTGAGAATGCAGATGCCTGTTCCAGAGGGTCGAAGCGCAAGGCGACGAGAGGGGATTCCAGATAAAACAAACGGCTGGAGGCCATCGCTCTTTTATATGGCAAGGTGACCGTTTCAAGCTCGTTAAACCCCTTGCCGGTATCCAGATACAGTTTGGCCAACCCCTGCTTGGCTGGGCAGTTCAGGGTCAGATTAAACTGGTACCAGCCTTGTCCTATGCCAGAGAGTTGTCCTAAATCAACGATGAAGAAAGGATCCTCTCCCTCTGACAACCACCCTTGAGGATGATCAATATCGGTTGAAAGTTGGTTCAGCCCCAGATAAGGCAGGGCAATAGCAGTGGCTCTCTGATTCACTGCTGGCGCAACGTCCCAGGACGCACATGGTTTTCTGCCAAGCAGCAGACCATAGCGTTTGAAATGTTCTTTGGCGGAGAGCCCTGTCTGGTTGACATCCCAATAGGTGTGCAGATACCACTGCTCATCAAATTGTGCCAGCAACTCTTCCTGGTTATTGTTAACCGTCATTTTTTATTGTTCCTTATTGGCCGGCAGACAGTGACGCTGCTCGGCCTTCCCGTGCATGATGTAATGAAGTAACGGATTGATGGTTCCTTGGGCCACATCCGGGTAGGTCTGCAAATACCAGCGGGTATCGAATTGCTCGCTGGGGTTATAGCCTTTATCCGCCCCCACCTTGATAAAGTGCTCGATGGCTGGGAGTCCTGCATCGGCGACTTCGGGATAGCGGTGCAGATACCAGAGTTCGTCAAAGAGGCCGGAGGCTGCAATACGCTCTGAGGCGCTCATAGAGGTTGTTATCCCAGCAGGCCTCTCTTTAAAGGTGCGGCCAAGGGCGCGCACGGGGGCAGTCAGTTTCCATGAAACAGTCTTCTTCAGCTTCTGCGCCCGTTCCTTTGCTTGCTCGACTTGCTGCTCTTTTTGTTGCAACTGACGGGTCAACTGCTCCATATGCCTTGTCATGGTCGCCAATTCAGCAAAGCGTTCAGCAATATTGGCCTCCAATTCCTTTTTATTCGCAGTGAGCTCACCCAATTGCCCTTCGAGTGTTGCCTGCTGGTGACTCGCCCGCTGCTGGCTGGCCGCGAGCTGCTGCAGCAGGTCCGCCTGGCCCTGGGCCAGCTTGGCCCGCTCTGCTTGCCAGGTTTGTTCACGAGCCAGAAGGGTATCGTGTATCTGCTGCTTTTCTGCGCTTAGCGAGGCCAGCTCGGCCTGAGCTTGCTGATACTGCGCCTTCGCGCTTTGCACTTGCTGCTGCGTGGCCGAGAGCGTGGTGGCAAGCTGCTGATGCGCCGCATCCTGCTGCTTGATGGTGTGGCTGTGCTTGGCAATCAACTGAGTCTGCTCTTCGAGCAGGCGGGTCAGGGTGGCGGTTTCGTCAAAGCGCTCGCTCAGTGCCTGATTTAGCGCGTCCACCTGTTGCTGCGAGGCGGTAAGCTCGGCGCTGAGGTGCTGGTTCGCCGTGCGCTCGAACTGCCACTGTTGCTGCGTACTGGCCAACTCGGCGGCAAGTTGCTGGCGCGCCACCTCTTTAGCATTGAGGGTGCTGATATGCTCGGCGATATGCTGAGCCTGCTCTTCGAGTTGTTGCGTCAATACGGCGGTTTCGCCAAAACGCTCGTTCAGGGCCCGATGGAGTTCGCCAATCTGCTGCTGTTGCTCATTGAGCTCGGTGTTAAGGCGCAGCTCTTGTTGCTGCCAGGCGTGCTGGGCGGCATCGTGCTGCTCACGCTGGTTGGCCAGGTCGCGGGAGAGCGTGTCGCAGTGGCTCTGAAGCTGCTGGTGCTCTTCAACAAGTGTGGCGTGCTGCTGTTGCTGCATTTGCAGCTCGCTCCGCCCCATCTCGATCTGCTCGTTTTGCCGGATCTGCTCCTGACGCAGGGTATCGTGTTCATGGCCAAGAGCGTCGTGCTGGCTTTCCAGCAAGCCATAGGCCAGTTGCAGTTGGCTCTTGGTCTCATTCTGATCACGGAGCTCTTGAAGCAGGGCTTTGGCCCGCTCTTGCAGCAGTCTGACGGTGTCATCTTGCTCGGCCAGCGAACGTGCTTGCGCATGTTGAGTTCGAAGGGATTGCTCCAGTTGATGCTGCAAGTCTGCGAGTTGGCGCGATCCTTCCGTGAGCGCCAGGTTGCTATTACCCAGCGCCTGAGTCAGTTGTGCGGTGCGTTGCGTTTCTTCATTGAGTTGCAGCGCTTGATCATTGAGCTGCTGCTGCAACTGGTGCCGGGCCTGTTCATGGGCGACGGCGTGTTCCTGTTGCTGCTCCAGCTGACGCTGAAGTGCTTGTTGAGCTTCATTAGCTTGCGCCTGCTGGCCGAGCAGTGATTGTTTTTCCTGGGCAAGCAGTGTGAGCTCTTCAGCGGTTTGCGCGAGCTGCTGGGTGGCTTGCGACAGCGCACTCTCCAGATTCTGCTTGGCGGCTAGCACCTCTTCGCGTTGCTGCTCGCACGAGGCAAGCTGGGCTTGAGTATCCGTTGTCTGCTGTTGCAGCAAGGCAAGTTCGGATGTCAATGCCGCGGCGCGTTGCTGCTGTGCGGTCAGTTCGGCCTCTTGCGCTTTGCTCTCTTCAAGTTTGATCTCAAGCGTTTTCAGCTGATGATGCTGGGCGGTGATGCGCTCGGCAAGGCGACCCCTTTCCAGAGCCTGCTGTTCATGCAGTTGCTGTTGCTCCATCTGCAGGTTGTCTCGCTGAGCGGCCAGTTGCTGCTTGAGCTGGCTGTTTTCCCAGCTATCACCACAGGCCTTGCCCAGGCGAGAGAAGATATCTTGTACCTGCTTGGTGGCACGGGCATTGGTGAAAAGGTCATAGAGGTTTTTCATCTCAGGTACCTGCTCACTGCCCACTCCGATCACACCAAGGCCATGACCATGGGCAAATTCAAAGTGGGGGTACTGCTGCTTGAGCTCATCCAGCAGCTGGAATACGCCAAAGCCGCGCTCCCTCACATTGGTGTCGTGCATGATGACAACGGCCCTGTCAGAGAGCTTGGGCAGCCAGCTTTCAAAGTCATGGCGCACAGCGTCTAGGGTATGCAGACCATCGATATGGAGCAGATCTATGCTGCCTTGAGGGAAATGTGCCAGCGCCTGATCGAAGGTGCTGCGGATCAGGGTAGAGAAACTGGAATAGTGCTGCTGATTGTATTCAGAGACCTGCCCATAGACTTCCTCGCCATACAACCCTGCATGTTCATCACCCCCCCAGGTGTCAACGGCAAAGCAGAGGGTTTCCAGATCCAGCTTTGTCACGGCCTGGCAAAATGAGAAATAAGAACTGCCGTAATGGGTCCCCAATTCCACAATCTTGCGAGGGCGCAGGCTTTCCACCAACCAGAAGGCGAAGGGGATATGCTCCAGCCAGGCCGATTGCGCAATATAGGTTGGACGCCAAAAAAGGGAGCGCTTGAAAATCACGTCCAGCTCGGTATTGCGCTGCACTACGGGCTTTTGCTTGCGGTTTGCCACTGAACGGCTGTTTTGTTGACGGTCCATCGGGGAGGGTCTCTTGGGTATTTGAACAATGAATCAATCGAGGTGGCCAGTGTGGTGACCACCCTCTTGAGGGGTTAGCCAAGGTCGAAGACCCGGGCTGGAATACGATATGGGTTAGCTATCCGGGGCGTTTATTGTCAGTCCTGATGCTCACGCAAGGTGGCCAGGCCCATCACGATCAGGCCATAGAAGAGGATAAGCAGCACGCTTACCGTAGCCAGGTTGTAGAGACGGCGAGGGTATTCCGCATCTTGGGCCAGACTCGGTTGACTGATGACCAGTAGGTGTTTGAGCTTGCGGTATGCCTCTATCCTTGCCTGCTCCAGGCTGATGAGGCCCGTCTTGTAAAGATCTGCCGCCAGGGTGGCCTGGGTTTGCACATCCATATAACCGGCGGTGATCTCGTTCATGGCTTCTTTATCCTGGCCGGTGAGCTTGGCACGCTCCTGCTCCAGTTGCCTGGTCAAGGCGTCGACCCGACTTTGTACCGAAATGACCGCAGGGGCTGTCTCTTTCATGTAAGAGCGCAGTTGTTTGAGCTGCGCCTGCTGGTTTACCAGCTCGCCCTCAATCTGGCTGACGACCCCGAGACGCGCGCTGCTAGTGGATTCCGGGCTGATGAGTTGGTGGCTGTTTTGAAACGCCAAGACCTTGGCCTTTTCACCCTGAAGTCGCTGATAGGCACGATCAACCTCTTGCTCGACAAAGGCCAGCTGCTCCAGCGCCACCTGATGCCCCAGCTTGTTGATAAAGCGTTCGGACTCCTTGAGCATCAACCCCACCACCCGCTGGCCATATTCGGGATCAAATGCCTGTAATTCGATGGTGAGCACCCCCGACAGCTCATCGAGGCGCAGTGTCAGGTGCTTGCGGTAGTATTCGATGAAGTCTTCCCTGCTGACATCCTGTGGTAGACGGGAAAAATAGTCGGCCTTGTCACTCTGGTAATGGGATTTGAGGCCGAGCTCTTTATCCAGCTTGGCCAGCAGATCCCAGGATTTCAGGTACTCCTGGATCAGCAGCACATCCTGATGATTGCTGCCACCCAGTCCCAGCATCGACAGGGCATCGGGCAGCATCTTGATCTGATCCGCCTGCTTGATCATCAACTCTGCCCGGCTCACATACCGATCCGAGGCGATGACGCCCAGATAGAGGGCTGCAATGGCAAAACAGGCGACGACCCAGAGAAAGCTGCCGAGCTTGAGGCTCTGTTGCCAGGAGCGGTGGGCAATCTGAAAACCGCTGGAGTCGATAAAAAAGCGTTTGGGCTCATTGCCGAGCTTGCGCAGTTTGCGTGCGAAGCGGGATGGTCTTTCGGAATGGATAGGTTGGGTCATGGTGAATGCAGCTTGTTAGAGATTCTGATAAATACGGATGGCGTCATCGATATCGTCGAAGATTTCCAGGGTGCCGTTGCGCAGCAAGATCCCCATGTCGCACTGCTGGCGCAGGTTTTTCATGTCGTGGGACACCATGATAAGGCTTGCGGTCTCACGCTTTTGATTGAACGTATCGATGCACTTCTGCTTGAAGCGGGCATCCCCCACCGAGGTGATCTCATCGGTCAGATAAATGTCAAAGTCAAAGGCCATGCTGACGGCGAAGGAAAACTTGGACTTCATGCCGCTGGAGTAGGTTTTGATCGGCAACTCGAAGTGCTGGCCGATTTCGGAAAACTCCTTGACCCACTCCTCCACGGGATGGGTGTCGCGTACCCCGTGGATGCGACAGACGAAACGGGTGTTCTCCCGCCCTGTCATGCTCCCTTGAAATCCGCCGCCAAGAGCCAGCGGCCAGGAGACGCGGCAAAGACGGGTCACCTTGCCCTGATTGGGGGTATCCATGCCCCCCAACAGGCGAAGCAGGGTGGATTTGCCCGCCCCGTTGACCCCCAGAATACCGATGTTGCGATCCCGCGGCAGCTCTATGCTCACATCGCGCAGCACATAATTGCGGCCAAACTTGGTGGGGTAGTACTTGGAGACATTGTCGAGAATGATCATGTTATTCCGCACTCACTGGCGATCAACTGGCGATCAGCCGGCGATGATTCAGGCGATAGCAGCTCATGGCAAAGGTCAGCAGCAGCAAGGTGACGCTGGCGAAATAAATCCAGCTGACACTGGGGCTGCTGTATCCCGCGATCCAGCCGCTGCGTATCAACTCAACGGCATGCACCAGTGGGTTCCACAAAAACCAGTGCTGGTACTGCACCGGAATGGCCGTCAGTGGATTCATCACACAAGAGATAAACATCAGCGGCATCATCAATAGGTCGAGGAACTTGTTTGCTTCCTGGAATAGCTTGCCAATGACGCAAAAGACGATGCCGAGGGAGAACGAGAACACCATAAGCAGCAGATAGCCGAGGATGACTTGCAAAGGATCTGCCGGGATGGCATCAAAACCGAACCAGAGCAGTCCCAGCACCAGGATAATACCCACCATCATGCCCACCATCACCTCTAGCATAAAGCGGGCAACAAAGGTGGCGAAGGGGGTGACCTGGCGGTAGCAGAACAGCCCCATATTGGCGCTGACCGCAGATTTAAGCTGACTCACTACCTTGTTGAAAAACATGAAAGGCAGGTAACCGGCCGTGATAAAAACCTGCGCAGGCACGCCCCCGAAACCACTCTGGCTTCGCATCCCGAATACGACGCTGAACAGGCTGATCATCAGCAAAGGTTCGAGCAGAGCCCAGGCATAGCCCAGCCGGTAACTGCCAAAACGGGTCTTCAGTTCACGGATAAGCAAACCAAACGTCACATCGCGCAGCACCTGCAAGGGCGTTCGAGGTGTTTGATTGAGAATGGGTTTATGCATTGGGTCTTTTACCCTATGGCAGACTCGCCGATTGGCGAGCCTGCATTGTTCGGTGTGGGCGGTTTAGTTGATGGCTACGTTCGCCGCCACGGCGATCTGATAGATGATCTGGGTAATGTCTTTGACAGACTGCATGGTTTTGCTGTCAACCTTGGGCAATACCATGATCTGATCCCCAGGCTGAACATTCCCCTGGCCCTTGAACTCCACCAGCCCGTTGGCATGCACCACGGCGATGCGCTGATCATTGGCTCGTTCGGTAAACCCACCGGCCCAGGCGACATAATCATCGAGGTCGGCATTGGCGTTGTAGACCACGGCTTGTGGCATCAGCACCTCACCACCCACCTGGATAAGGTCAGTCTTGTTCGGGATCACAATCTGGTCGCCTTGCTCCAGCTGAATGTTGGCGATGATGCCCTTGTCTGCGACCACGACCTTGCCGAGGGGCTGAATCTTGCGGGCCTTGTCGACAAATTGCATGACCAGCTCGGCCTCTTTGGCACGGATGGTCGCCTCACCATCCGAACTGGCCGGCGCAGTGAATACGCTGCGCTCCAGCCGGTTGAGCGATTCATCCAGCATCTCTTTTTGCCGGATGGCCACACTCTTGCGCATCAGATAGATGGATTGGTAATCGGCCAGATCCGGGTTGATCGGAATATGGTTGAGCAGATCGTGCAGCTTGGTCTCTTTGCGGACGGTGAAGTAAGAGGGCCCCATATAACTGCCGCTGACCTGCACGTCGTAAACCTGTGCGTGCATATCATCGTTGAACAGGACCTTGTCGCCGTCCTTGAGTTGCACCTGGGCAAAATCCTTGTAAGGCAGATAGATGGAGAAGGGGCCGCTTGAGCGATCACCGACCACCCCGACATGGCTCACCTTGGCGAGGGGAAGGGCATAATTGACCAGCTCTGACCCCAGCGTATTGTGTTGCTTCAACTCGAAGCGGAACGGATTGCGAACCTTGCCTGCCACATTGACCATGGGCCCTTGAGGCTCGACCAGGATGACGTCCTGATCTTTAAGCGACAGCTTGGGCATGCGACCTTTCTGCATGAACTCATACAGATCGATCTGCTGTATGACCTGATTCTGGCGTAATACCTTGATTTTACGGTAGCTGCCGCGCTCTGAATCGATACCGCCAGCCCGCTTGAGGAAGTAGAGCACGCTGTCGGAAGATTGTCCGGCATATTGACCTGGGCGGATCACCGGGCCGGTGACGAATACACTCACCGGGGTGGTCGTCAGCAAATTGACATAGATATTGACGTTGTTGGTGAACACATCCCCAATCTTGCTGGTGACCAGATTATTGATTTGGCTGGCAGGGACATTCTTGACGTTGATGGGGCCCACGTCGGGAATGAAAATGTTGCCCTGATTGTCGACGGTCACGACGTTGGAGAAGTTGACGGCCCCCCAGATCCAGATATTCAGCTTGTCCCCGGGCGCTATCAGATAATTGTCATTCAAGCCATCGCTGCGTTCTGTTTCATATCCCCCGGCAAACAGATTGGCTCCATAGGGGGGAGGGAGTCCGGCCTCGGCCTGTGGCAGCAACTTCCGCACATCGGCTTCGCCGGGCAGTAGCATGCCTTGCCGGTTTTGCTGGGCAAAGCTACCGGTTGTGGCACTCGTGTTGGCTTGGCCGCTCAATGTGGATGAACCACCGAGTTGAGGCCGATGGTTATCACTGGCCTGGCCGGACAGGCTATAGCCAAACGCTGAGCCATTTGATTGGGACAGATCCGGTGCACTGGCCGCCATGCTAGTGCAAGAGGCACTGACGAAAAACAGGAAGGCACTCAGCTGACGAAAGTTCATTTTCTTCAAAACATATCCCTTGATGTTTATTGGTCAGCCAACAGGTTGCCGACAGATGCCTGTTCCAGTTGGGGGACCTGGTACCAAAGTTCGTCACGTTTGCATGCGGCACTTCTTTGTGAGTGGCCTTGATAGCTGTTAACCAACAGCTCGGCGCATTCCAGCCCCAAGGCGGACACGTAGCGCTGACCCAGGGTGAATGTGATGTTGTTTGTGCTGATGACAGCCCCTTGAGGCAGGGTATTGAGTGCTTGCTGCACATTTGCTGGCATGGCGGGTTGAGCGCTGGTCGCAGATGGATTGACAAGCGGGCGAGAGGCTTCGACCTGCTTTGGTTCATATGCGCAGCCAGCAATACACACAGCTAGCGATATCGCCAGAAACCGGGTTGCATAGTTCATATGTCAATATTATCCATGGAGTCAAAACTGAGATGTGAGCGTGCCTCTAGTGTTGCTTTTTTGTTTCTGCATTGTGATTGAAATATTGGCAACAGGGTTGGCTTAACCGAAGCTGTACATAGTAATACGCTATATACAAAGAAAAAAGAGAAAAGCTACCGCACGGAAGTGACATAGTTCCGGTCGTATGAGGGGCAGCTTGGGGCTCGAAATTAAATGAGCATATAAAAACAGGCGGTTAGAAAAGCTCTGTTTGAATAGCATCTCTGCCGTGTAAGGGCTGAGCCCGCGTATATTGCGTCATTTCGAGACGCTCGTCATGTTTAAATTTATGCCGAGCGCATATTACAGATGGGTTGCGAATGAGTCAATGCTTGTTGTTCACTTATGGTAGTGACGATGTGATAATTTAATTCATTGTTATATATGTATATTTTCTATGCATAGGGATAACCTAAACAGGTCTGATGAGTATGTGCGGTGAAGTTTTAATCAGTCAAGAAGGGTTTTAAGAAGTATTTTTTGTAATGCCAATCATATGATGAGTGTTTTTTGTTGCATCAATGGCAATCACGTGTATGTCAGTGGAGAATTGATTCATTAAGTCTTACGTTGTGTATGTCATTAGTGAAATATCTCTTTTTATTATGCTTCCTGGTACATTCTGTAGACTAATTCCTCTTAAAAATCTTTATTTTTAGTTTTTGGTGTTGAGTTGACAGCCTTTCCCTTCACTGGCTATGCCTGATGTGTGCCCGTTTGACGCTTGAGCGACGGGGGTAGCAAGGTGAAGGAGGAGGCATGGACGCCAATTTTTACTCTATCGTTAGGCTTTTGCTCTCGCTTGGCATAAGTACAGCAGCCATTGCTAGTGACGAGGTTGTAGTTTTGCAGCTTGGAACACCTGCCGAAAGCGAGAAACTCGACATATTTACCGTCGATGTGAAATACCATCACATGTTTTGGCAATGGGGTGAGTCAGGCTGCCAGTTTGGCTTGGGGGGGCGTGGCGGCCTGCTGGATGTTGGTCATGAGGAAGGGGCCAGGCTGGGAGCCGGGGCGCGCACCGAATGTCTATGGGGCAATTGGGTCGTATGGATGCCGTTTGAAGTGCTGTGGCTCAGCAAGTATGAGTTTGGGCATAGAGGAAGTGGCTTCAAGGACTATGGAGGGCCTTTCCAGCTATCGACAGGGTTGGGAGTGGGTTACGTCTTTCATCAGAACTGGATGATTGGCTACCAATACGAGCACATGTCCAATGGCAAAATGTATGATGTCAATCCCTCGCTCGATAGTCATACCATGCATATAGAGTACAGATTTTAGCCTGACAGGCCTGGCTAGGCATGGTGCGGTATGGCGGCAGTGATTAGTCGCCATGCCGCCAATATGAAGCCAGTTCTTAGCGCCCCAGATACTCCCGATCGAAGAAGGTATTGACCCAGTGGGGGCGGTAGACGGCGAGCAGGGTCATGGTCATGCCGTTGAGCAGGGCCTCGGGAAAGAGCAGCAGCGGCCAGATGGAGAGGTAGTCGGCACTGATGATATGCCAGGGGTAGGTGCCGCTCATCCCCATCAGCAGGGCGCTGGCGAGGATCTTGACCGAGATGCTGAGGGCCCCTCCGAGGAAGGCGGCCACAAACAGGTAGACAAAGAGGTGGCGGGATAGCCAGGCCCAGCTCGCCAGAAACAGCAGCCAGCTGGTGGCTACCGGCAGGGCAACGCCGATCAGGGCCTGCCAGCCGATGTCCGCGAGTTCGGTGATATCGAAGGCTGCGAGGATCAGCAGGGTGAGGCAGGGGACGAGCAGGGCGAGGCGCCAGCCCAGCAGCAGGGTCAGGCTGGTGAGCCCGAGAAAGTGGATCTCCAGCCCCTCGTGCAGCCCGGCCCGCAGGGTCCAGAGCGGTACCAGGACTATGGCGCTTCCCAGGCAGAGGTGCTGGTAGAGCGGGTTGGCGTGGAGGATGCGCAGCAGGGAGGCGTTCAGGCTGAAGGCGAGCAGCACCAGCCAGAGCAGGAGGGCGGCGACTTGTCCTTCACTCATGACCTGTTCCCTCGGGTGTCGCTGCTAGTGATGACGCCGTGGCGGGCGCCTGCGGCGCAATGCAAAGAGGCCGCCCTTTGCCGGGCGGCCTCCTGTCTCAATACTTCACGTTGGGGTGATACTTGCCGAGGATGCCCTGGATCCTGTCCATGGTCTCCTTGCTGGGGGGCTTGATGCCGACCAGATCGTAAGTGTCTCCCAGCACGTCCCACTTGTGTTTGCCGAGCTCGTGGTAGGGCAGCAGTTCCACCTTCTCGACGCACTCCCCCAGCTCGGCGATGAACTGGCCGAGCCCTTCGGCACTCTCGTCATCGTCGGACCAGGTGGGCACCACCACGTAGCGGATCCACATGGTCTGGCCGCGGGATGCCAGATAACGGGCGAATTCCAGGGTGTACTTGTTGCTGACGTGGGTAAGCGGAATGTGCTTCTCGTCGTTGATCTGCTTGATGTCGAGCAGCACCAGATCGGTGTTGTCGAGCACCCGATCGAGCAGCTCGTCGTAGTGACGCACGAAGCCGTTGGTGTCCAGGCAGGTGTGGATCCCTTGCGCCTTGCAGGCGGCGAACAGCTCGGCGATGAAGCCTTGCTGCAGCATGGCTTCTCCCCCGGAGGCGGTGACGCCGCCGCCCGAAGCATTCATGAAGTGGCGATAGCTGGTGAGGTCCTTCATCAGCTCGGGCACGGTGACCTCGCGGCCCCCCTGGGTGTCCCAGGTGTCCCGGTTGTGGCAGTACTTGCAGCGCATCAGGCAGCCCTGCATGAAGACGATGAAGCGGATGCCGGGGCCGTCGACGGTGCCGCAGGTCTCGACGGAGTGGATCCGGCCAATGACGTCGGTGCTGCTGGTGTCGCTGGCTTCAACGGCGGCGATCTGCCGCGAGCCCTGGTCGGCAGGCCCCTTGGGTTCAACGGCAGGGATCCGGTTAATGACTGACATAGACGACTCCAATGGTTCGGACAAGGTTCGAGCGGTCGTTATTTTATGACAAAAAGCCCTATAAATCCTACATGTTTAGCCCGAGGCGGCAGTACTCAGCAGGCTCTCCAGCGCCTTGACGGGGAGTGGCCGGCTGGTGAGGAAGCCTTGATAATGCTGGCACCCCAGAGTTTTAAGCACGGCCAGCTGTTCCTCTTCCTCCACCCCCTCCGCGGTGACGGTGAAGCGAAATACCCGGGCGAGATCCAGGATGGCCTTGACGATGGCCTTGTCCTGCTCGCTGTGCACCAGCGTCTGGATGAAGCTTCTATCCAGTTTGACCTCGTCGGCGGGCAGATCGCGCAGATAGGCGAGGGAAGAATAGCCTGTGCCGAAGTCGTCGATGGAGATGAGCAGGCCGATGGCCTTGAGCTGGCGGATCCTGGCGATGCTCTCCAGCCGGTTTTCCAGCACCACGGACTCGGTGATCTCCAGCAGCAGGCGCGACGGGGGCACGCCGGTGTCCCGCAGTATGTACTCCACCTGTTGCACGAAGCCGGCGGTGTGGAACTGGCGGGCGCTGACGTTGACCGACAGGTGGGGAATGATGAGGCCGTTGTTGAGCCAGTAGCTGTACTGGGCACAGGCGGTCTTTATCACCCAGTAGCCAATTTCCTGGATCAGGGTGGTCTCTTCGGCGATGGGGATGAACTCGCCGGGAGGGACCATGGTGCCGTCGGCCTTCTGCCAGCGCAGCAGGGCCTCCACCCCGGAGAGGCTGCCATTGTCGACCCTGTACTGGGGCTGGTAGTGCAGCACCAGCTCGTTGTTGCGCAGGGCATCGCGCAACTGGTTGTTGAGGGCCAGCTTGCTCTTCTCCCTCTCCGCCATGGCCTCGCTGAAGAAGATGTGGTTACCCTGGCCGGCTCGCTTGGCCATGTGCACCGCCGTATCGGCCTGCTGCATCAGGGCCAGATGATCCTTGTCGTCATCGCTGAACAGGCTGATCCCCACGGAGGCGCTGCAGTGCAGTTTGTGCTCGCCGATGTCGAAGGGGGCACGGAAGAGCCCCATCAGCTCCCGGGCGAAATGCTCCGCCAGGATCTTGGCGGTAACATAGCCCTGGCCGAGCGCCGTGAACAGCAGGGCAAACTCGTCCCCCGAGGTGCGGGCCAGCACCAGGTTCTCCTGGGGCAGGGACTTGAGGCGCACCACCACGGCCTGGAGCAGCAGGTCGCCGCTGGCATGGCCGAGGGAGTCGTTGATCGACTTGAAGTTGTCCAGATCCAGCAGCAGCAGGGCCCCCCACTGACCGTTCGGGACCTGCAGGGTGCGCTGCATGATGTCGTTCAGGCTGCGCCTGTTGTAGAGATCGCACAGGTCGTCGTAATAGGCGAGGCGCTCGATGTGGCGGGCCGCCTCCTTCTCCTGGGTGATGTCGTGGAAGCTGCAGACGAAGTGGCTGAACTCCTCTGCCTCATCCCTGACACCGCTCACCATGAGCCGCACCGGGAAGAGACGACCCTCCTTGTGCAGGCACTGTTCCTCTCCCAGCCAGTATCCCTGGCGGTTGACGGCGGTGATCACGTCTTCTTTCAGGCTGTCGCCATAGTAGGTGGGTCTCAGGGCCTCGATGTGCTGGCCTATCATCTCCTCGCCCGCGAAGCCAGTGATGCGGCTGAAGGAAGCGTTGACCTTGAGGATGATGCCACCGTGATCCATCACCAGCAGGCCATCGTGGGTGTTGAAGGCCACCTCGGCCAGGCGCAGGGCGTCATCGTTGACAAGGCGCCCTAGCTCGACGGCGGCCCGTTCACGCTGTTCGTAGAGGGCGTCGAGCAGGGGCATGGGGTCGGCCAGAGGCCCGCCAAGCAACAGGGTAAGCTGGCCCAGGGGGACACCGTTAGGGCCAGGCAGCGGAATGCCGAGGTAGGCCTTGGCATTGAGGGCCAGCAACTGGCTGGCCTGGGGATAGCGCAGGGCCAGATCTTCCACATAGAGGCTCTGGCCGTGCTGGAAGATCTCCTGGCCCGGGCCAAATTCCATGCGCATGGCCTTGAAAGTGGAAAAGCTGTCTCCGTCCAGCACGCAGCGCGGCATGAACCAGAGATCCTGGCCGCGGGGCTGGAACTCGCCGATCCAGCCGAGAGGGGCCCCACAGGCTTGCATGGCCCAGCGAAGCAGGGTGCGGCAGTAGTCATTGCCGGTCTTGCCAGCCAGGTCGGCGGGGGGCGCCATGGAGGGGGACTCCGCCTCCACGGGTTCCGGTTGCCAGTGGCCCAGCAACTGGGCGCACTGGCGCACCAGCTGCAGGGCCTCGTCGCCGATCAGGGTGCTCTCGGCATATTCGAGGCTGAGCACGCCGATGAGTTTCTCCTGCTCCAGCAGGGCACCGTCCAGGCGGGAGCAGACGTTGGCATCGGACAGGTAATAGTGCTGGCTCAGCATGGGCTGGTGGGCCGCCTCCGAGAAGCTCAGGGCGCCCCGGGTACGCAGGGCCCGGATATAGCGACTGTCGCCACGAATGGCGCCGAGGGACTCGACATTCAGGGTGAAGACGGGGGTCAGCTGTTCGCTGCCAAGAGGCCCGTTGGCCTGGTAGTGCCAGAGGATCAGGCGATCTGCCCCCAGCGCCTCCTTGAGGCTCTCCAGCATGGCGGCGTACTGCTGCTGGCTGGCCATCTGGCTCAGGCGAGGCAGTTGCAGCGACAGGCTGGCCGCGTTCTCCTGGGACTGGGTCTGGAGACAGATGAGCCAGAAGGCGTCCTGCTCGCGGGAGAGGGAGATGTGCCACTGCTGGGAGGCGAAGCGCAGCAGGAGCTTGCCCCCCTTGCCGCTGGCGAGCCGTTGCTCGATGGGCTGGCGCAGGGCGTCAGGCAACTGGGCAGGCCAGGCACTGCGGGGCTCATCGAGCCAGTGAAGCGGTGTCTGCATCACATCGGTCAGGGCAACCAGCCGTTGACTACGGGTATCCAGGCGAAAGAACAGCGGGGCCTGGCTGGCGGTCGGAAGATGACTGAGCGCGGTAGACGACATGAACGGACACTATCCTGTTGAGCAATTGCCGGAGGCCAAGAATACTGCAAAACCGTGGCAAACAAAATTTCATTGAAGTCTAAATTAGAAAGATCTAATTTATTGTTCATTTCCTGTTGAGTGGAGTCTTGCAGATGAAACGGATCCTGATCGTGGGCGGCGTGGCCGGGGGCGCATCGGCGGCGGCCAGAGCGCGGCGCTTGAATGAAGAGGCCGAGATAGTGGTGTTCGAGCGGGGGGAGTTCGTCAGCTTTGCCAACTGCGGCTTGCCCTATCACATCGGGGGGGACATTCCGGGCCGTGATGCCCTCTTGCTGCAGACACCGCAGAGCTTCAAGCGACGCTTCAACGTCGATGTGCGGATCTTCCACGAGGTCATCGAGATAGACAAGGCAGGCAAGACCCTGCTGGTACGCAACCTGCAAAGCGGGGAGGTGCTTAGCGAACCCTATGATGCCCTGTTGCTGAGCCCCGGGGCGGCCCCCATTCGCCCGCCCTTCCCCGGCATCGACAGCCCGGGGGTGCATACCCTGCGCAACATCCCGGACATGGACCGCATCCTGGCGGCCCTTGAGCAGGACAAGCCTCGCCACGTCACCGTGGTGGGGGGCGGTTTCATCGGCCTGGAGATGATGGAGGCCCTGCACCAGCGCAAGCTGGAAGTGACCCTGCTGGAGCTCTCCGATCAGGTGATGGCGCCGGTCGATAAAGAGATGGCCAACATGCTCCACGCCCGCATCCGCGAGGAGGGGGTGGATCTGCGCCTGCGTACCGGCCTCTCGGCCATCGAGAGCCTGGATGTGCTGGCGGACACCGCCGCCGTGACTGCCGAACGACGGGGTGGTCTGCGTCTGACCCTGAGCGATGGCACCCATCTCGACACCGGTCTGCTGATCCTCGCCATCGGGGTCAAACCCGAGACCCTGCTCGCCGCCCAGGCCGGACTGGAGCTGGGCCCGCGGGGCGGCATCAAGGTGGATGCGGGCATGCGCACCTCGGATCCCTTCATCTATGCGGTGGGGGATGCG